>Ga0335069_10001874_pt1 | contig 33108 bp, 27 predicted proteins | sample Lox_Sample_11_FD_206714 | JGI IMG/M metagenome (GOLD analysis project Ga0335069, IMG submission 206714) | Soil microbial communities from Loxahatchee National Wildlife Refuge, Florida, United States - Lox_Sample_1.1 | ecosystem: Environmental > Terrestrial > Soil > Wetlands | place: USA...
GCCCCCTCATCCCGACCTTCTCCCCGCGCGCGGGGAGAAGGGGAAATGAGCTTCGCCGTCGGATCGTCCGTCACCGCAAGCTCGGTGGCGCGCAGGCGCTTGATCTCGTCGCGTAGCCGCGCGGCTTCCTCGAAATCGAGATCGGCGGCGGCGGCGCGCATGCGGGTTTCGAGATCGGCCAGCACCGCCTCGAAATTGTGGCCGATCGTGGCGGCGTCTTCGAATTCGCCGGCTTCGCCGGCGCCGGCCGCGATCAGCACATGGTCGCGCTCGTACACACTGTTGAGAATATCGGCGATGCCTTTGCGCACGCTTTCCGGCGTGATGCCGTTCTCGGTGTTGTAGGCTTCCTGCTTCTCGCGGCGGCGCGCGGTCTCGGCCATGGCGCGCTCCATCGAGCCGGTGACGCCATCGGCATAGAGAATGACGCGGCCGTCGACATTGCGCGCGGCACGGCCGATGGTCTGAACCAGGCTCGTCTCGCTGCGCAGGAAGCCTTCCTTGTCGGCGTCGAGGATGGCGACCAGCGCGCATTCCGGAATATCCAAGCCTTCGCGCAGAAGGTTGATTCCCACCAGCGCATCAAACGCGCCGAGGCGGAGATCGCGGATGATCTCGATGCGCTCGATCGTGTCGATATCCGAATGCATGTAGCGCACGCGGATGCCCTGCTCGTGCAGATATTCGGTGAGGTCTTCGGCCATGCGCTTGGTGAGGACTGTGATGAGTGAACGATAGCCGCGCTGCGCCACCTGCCGCACTTCGCCGACCAGATCGTCGACCTGCGTGCGCGCCGGCCGCACGTCGACCGGCGGATCGATCAGGCCGGTCGGGCGGATCACCTGCTCGGTGAACACGCCGCCGGATTCGTTGAGCTCCCAGCCGCCGGGCGTCGCCGAGACGCACAAGGTCTGCGGCCGCATCGCGTCCCATTCCTCGAAGCGCAGCGGCCGGTTGTCCATGCAGGAGGGCAGGCGGAAGCCGTATTCGGCGAGCGTCGCCTTGCGGCGGAAGTCGCCGCGATACATGCCGCCGAGCTGCGGCACCGTGACATGGCTCTCGTCGACAAAGACCAGCGCATTGTCCGGCACATATTCGAACAGAGTCGGCGGCGGCTCGCCGGGTTTGCGGCCGGTGAGATAGCGCGAATAGTTTTCGATGCCGGCGCAGGCGCCGGTCGCCTCCATCATTTCGAGGTCGTAGATGGTGCGCTGTTCGAGGCGCTGCGCTTCGAGCAGGCGGCCGGCGGCATTGAGCTGTTCGAGCCGCTGCCGCAATTCGAGCTTGATGCCCGAAATCGCCTGCAACAGCGTCGGCCGCGGCGTTACATAGTGCGAATTGGCGTAGATTTTGACGAATTCGAGCTCGTCGGTCTTCTGCCCGGTGAGCGGGTCGAACTCGTGGATCGATTCCACCTCGTCGCCGAACAGCGACACCCGCCAGGCGCGGTCTTCCAAGTGCGCCGGGAAAATCTCGATGACATCGCCGCGGACGCGGAACGAGCCGCGGAAGAAATCGCCGCCGGAGCGCTTGTATTGCAGCGCCACCAGGTCGGACAGCAATTGGCGCTGGTTCAAGCGCTCGCCGCGCTTGATGGTGAAAGTCATCGCCGAGTAGGTTTCGACCGAGCCGATACCGTAGATGCAGGACACCGAGGCGACGATCACCACATCGTCGCGCTCGAGCAGCGCCCGCGTCGCCGAGTGGCGCATGCGATCGATCTGTTCGTTGATCGAGGAATCCTTCTCGATATAGGTGTCGGTGCGCGGGATATAGGCTTCCGGCTGGTAATAGTCGTAATAGCTGACGAAATATTCGACCGCATTGTCGGGGAAGAAACTCTTGAACTCGCCGTAGAGCTGCGCCGCCAGCGTCTTGTTGGGCGCGAGAATGAGCGCAGGGCGCTGCGTCTGTTCGATCACCTTGGCCATGGTGAAGGTCTTGCCGGAGCCGGTGACGCCGAGCAGCACTTGCGTGCGATCGTTGCGCCGCACGCCTTCGACCAGTTCCCTGATCGCCTGCGGCTGGTCGCCCTTGGGATCGAAGTCCGACTTGATGACGAGCTTGCGCCCGCCTTCGGATTTCTCCGGCCGCGGCGGCCGGTGCGGCATCCAGATCTTGCCTTCGCCCTCGCGGAATTCCGGCCGGCCCTCGCGCAGCAGGCTTTCGAGCGCCTGCATCGAAGCGGTGACGCCGAGCGTCACCGGCTGCGGCGACGGGCGGTGACGCTTCTCGCGCTGGCGCTCGAAGATGTCGGCCAGCTCATCGCGCTCGTCTGGCTGTGGCCCGATCAGCGGCTTGCTCGGATCGCTGCCGGTGAAACCCAGCGCCTCGGCGAGTTCCGGATCGATATCGAGGGTTCCCTTCGCCGTTCCCTTGGCCGCGTAGCCCGACTGCGGAGCCTCGCCGAAGCCCGGCTGCTCCTGTGTCGATTTGCGCGCCTTGTGCGCATTGGAAAAGTCGCGGCGCCGGTCGAAGGAATTGTCCGGCGGCGGTGCAAGCTTCGACGCTTGCTCTTCCCCTCCACCTTGTGGGGAGGGGCTAGGGGTCCCGGTCTGCGAGCCGACGCCGGCGCGGCCCTGGCCGATGGCCGGGTTCAACAGTTCCGCAAGCGACGGATCGAGCGCGGGCGTGTCCGGCCGCGCCGCCTTGGCGCGCGTCGGCTTGGCCGGATCCTTCTTGGAGTGCTTGGCCGGATGTCGGGGATCGGGGCTCTTCGCCATGCGCCCAATATGGGTCGAGTCCGGCGACGAAGAAAGTGCGCATCTCGGCTGTCATGGCCGCGCTTGTCACGGCCATCTCGATTCAGCTGACACCATGCTGGCAGCAAGTCGAGAAGCCCGGCATGACGACCCCGCGTCATTGCGAGCGATGCGAAGCAATCCAGGGCCGCCCCGAACCGGATTGCTTTGTCGCTATCGCTCCTCGCAATGACGGAAACGTGATGTCTCTTTTTCATTGACTAATGTCACTAAAAAGGTTACATTCCCCATGCTCGCTCATGTCAGGGACGTATCCGGATGCGATCCGACATACGGGGCGAGTGCGGTTCCTGCGGGCAGGTCTCGCAAGCCTGCTCCCGGGCGGCTTTGGGCATCGACCCGACCGGCATTACGACCGGTCTGCCGGGTGTCCGGCTGAACTTGGCGGCGGAGAGAGCCTAAAGCTCGTTTGCATCCGCCGTCGGGAAGCGCGGCCCGAAGCTGAGGGGTGGCGTTCGGTCGCCTAACCAAGAGCCGCGGTGGAGCGCCGAAAGGCGAGCGCGCTGCGCTCAGCGCGCGCGGCATCCGCAATGATGCCGCTCATGGTTGGATGCGCCTCTCGGCGCTCCGCCTCCCTTCTTTCGTTGGGGAGATTCTTTCCTACGGTGGCGTGACAACGACTCGTGCGCATAAGCGCAGCGAGGGCGCGTGCGCACCTTCATCCTCCCCCGTGAAAACGGGGGAGGGGGACCGCGCTCTTGCGCGGTGAAGGGGCGTCTGACTCGAGGCTTCGTTGCCGTTGAAAGGAGAGAAGACCCATGACGCCGGCATGTGCCGTCAACTCTTGCAATGCGTCGCCGCCGGCGCCCCCTCCACCGCACTTCGTGCGGTCCCCCTCCCCCGCTACCGCGGAGGAGGATGAAGACGCGGTCCGCTTATTCCAGCTTGATCCCGGCGCGCGCGATCACGTCGCCCCATTTCTTGTATTCCGAGGCGATCAGGGCGGCGGTTTCGGCCGGCGTGCCGCCGCCGATATCGTCGCCGATCTGCGCGATCTTGGACTTGAAGCTTTCCGATTGCAGCGCCTTGTTGGCCGCGGCATTGAGCTTGTCGATGATCTCCTTGGGCGTGCCGGCCGGCGCGACGATGGCGGTCCAGGTCGGCGCGGCATAGCCGATCACCCCGGCTTCGGCGACGGTGGGCACGTCGGGGAACGCGGGCGAGCGATGGTCGCCGGTCACGGCCAGCGGGCGCACTTGGCCCGACTTGGCGAACGGCGCGATCGAATTCAGGCTCTCGAACATGACCTGCACCCGGCCCGCGATCAGATCCTGGATCGCCGCGGCGCCGCCTTTGTACGGCACGTGCACGATATTGGTGCCGGTCATGACCTTGAACAATTCGCCGTCGACATGGCCCGGCGAGCCGTTGCTCGACGATGCATTGAGGAGCTTGCCCGGATTGGCCTTGGCATAGTCGATCAGTTCCTTGACGGAATGCAGCTCCGTCGTCGGCGATACTGCGAGCAGCATCTGGCCGCGCGTCACGACGACGATCGGCGCAAAATCGCGATCGACATTATACGGCAGCGGATTGACCAGATGCGGCGTGAGCGCCAGCGCTCCGATCGGCGCCACGCACAGCGTGTAACCGTCGGGCGGCGCTTTGGCGGTGAAATCCATGCCGACGGTGAGTGCGCCGCCGGGCCGGTCGTCGATGATGACGGTCTGACCGAGCGCCTCGCCGAACGCCGCGCCGAAAATGCGCCCCAGCGTATCGGTGGCGCTGCCCGCCGCCTGCGGCACGACGAGATGGATCGGCCGGTCCGGAAATTCCGCGGCCGCGGGCCTCGGCAGAGCGCAGATCACGAGCAGAGCGAACAGACTCACATAACGCATGTCGGCATTCCTGGTGCGGAGGAAACTAAAGGCAGGGTGGGCCAAAACGGGCGGGGAGAATAGCAAGTGCAGCGCTTTCGCCAACCCATCCGCCGCCGCGAATTGCCGCATGTTTCAAATCTGTACTAGTCTTTTCCCTCGAGAGGGAACGCCGGGGACTAACACGCATGGCCGCAGAAAATTCCGTGTTCGATTTCGCGCCGCTGCTCGCGCCAGGTCTGCCGCCGGCGGCGCTCAAATGGAACGGCTTCGCCAAGTATAATTTTATCGGCGGCCACAACGACGCCGATCATGTGCCGCTCGACGCACTGATCGCAGCCGCCAATGCCGTGCTTTCCCGTGAAGGCCGCACGCTCGCTACTTACGGCCTTGCCAGCGGTCCGCTCGGCTATCGGCCATTGCGTGAATTTCTGGTGCAGAAGCTCAGGCGCACGACCGGCATGGTCTGTACCGCCGACGAGATTCTGATCACCTCGGGATCGCTGCAGGCGCTCGACCTGGTCAACGGCATCCTGCTGACGCGCGGCGACACGGTGATCATCGAGCAGGCCAGCTATCAGGGCTCGATCAACCGCCTGACTCGTCTCGGCGTAAACGCCGTCGGCATTCCGCTCGACGCTGACGGTATGCGCATGGACGTGCTGGCTGATGCGCTTGAGGATCTCAAGCGTCGCGGCGTCCGGCCGAAATACATCTACACCATCCCGACCGTGCAAAACCCGACCGGCACCATTTTGAGCGAAGCGCGCCGCCATGAGCTCCTGGCGCTGGCCGACAAATACGGCGTGCCGATCTTCGAGGACGATTGCTATGCCGACCTGATCTGGGACGGCAAGCGGCCGGACGCGCTCTATGCCATGAGCAAGAGCCGCAACGTCATTCACATCGGCTCGTTCTCCAAGTCGATCGCGCCGGCGCTGCGGGTCGGCTACATCGTCGCCGATTGGAGTCTGCTGTCGCGCATGCTGGCGATCAAGACCGATGCCGGCTCCGGCGCGCTCGAGCAGATGGTGCTCGGCGAATTCTGCCCGAAATATTTCGATGCGCATGTGCCGGCTCTGACTCGCGGCTTGCGGTCAAAGCTCGAGACGCTGATGGAGGCGCTCAACGCGCAATTCGGCACGGCGGCGGAATTCGACGATCCCAAAGGCGGCATTTTTCTCTGGGTCAAATTGCCGGACCAGGTCGACACGCTGAAGCTTTATCAGCCGGCGCTCGCGGCCGGCGTCGCCATCAATCCCGGCCCGGAATGGGCGACCGACAAGAGCTACGGCAAGAGCCGCATGCGCCTGTGCTTCGCCAATGCTTCGCATGAGGCGATCCGCGACGGCGTCGCTGCGCTGGCCGAAGTCTGCCGCAGTGAATTCGGCGTCCCGGTGCGCAGCGCCAACGTGGCGCGGGCGCAATAGCGGGTTTGAAGGAGAGCCGTTTGCGTATTGCGATTATGGGGTCGGGCGGCGTCGGCGGCTATTTCGGTGCGCGGCTGGCGAAGGGCGGCGCCGATGTCACGTTCATTGCCCGCGGCGCACATCTGGAGGCGATGCGCGCGAATGGTCTCGCCATCGACAGCGCGCACGAGCCGCTGCATCTGTCCAAGGTGAACGCCACCGACGATCCGCGCAGCATCGGGCCGGTCGATATCGTGCTGTTCAGCGTCAAACTGTGGGACACCGAAAGCGCCGCGCGCTCGCTGCTGCCGGTCATGACGCCGCAGACCGGCGTCATTTCCTTCCAGAACGGCGTGCAGAAGGACGACACGCTGCGTCAGATCTTCGGCGCCGACGCGGTGATGGGCGGCGTCGCCTATATGGCGACCACGATCGGCAAGCCCGGCGTCATTGCCCAAACCGGCACCATGCAGCGCATGGTGTTCGGCGAATACGACGGCAAACATTCAGCGCGTGCGCAAGCGCTGCTTGCCGCCGCCAAGGCCGGCGGCATCAATGCCGAGATCAGCGACGACATCCGCCGCGCCATCTGGGAGAAATTCTGCTTTCTGGTCGGGCTGTCCGGCAGCACCGCCAGCATTCGCCTGCCGCTCGGCCCGATCCGCGGCCATCCGCGCACGCGGCAATTCTTGTTCGACCTGATGCGCGAGACGGTCGCCGTCGGCCGCGCCCAGGGCGTCAATCTGCCGGAGGATTTTGCCGCGCAACGGCTCGCCTTCATCGACGGGCTTCCGGCCGACATGACCTCGTCCATGCATCACGATCTTGCGCGCGGCCGGCCGCTTGAAGTGCGCTGGCTCAGCGGCAGCGTCGCCGAAATGGGCGCCAAGGTCGGCGTTCCGACGCCGGCCAATCGCGCGGTTTACGACGTGCTTGCACTTTATGAAGACGGGCCGCCGCCCGGCGCCTTGGCCAAAGAGCCATGAACGCGCCGTCACTCGGAACGGCCGTTTCAGAAGCCGTGCAGCGCCTGTGTCACGTGCTCGACTTCGGGCGGTGCCGCAAAGCAATGGCCGACCAGCTTGCGCCATTCCTGGAAGTCCGCCGAGCCGCGAAAATCAACCGTATGGTTCTCGACCGTCGCCCACTTGACCAAGAGGCGGTAGCGCGAGGGCTTTTCGATCGAGCGCTGCAAGTCCATGCCCTGGCAGCCTTTGGCGCGCTGGAACACCGGCGCGGCCTGTTTCACGCCGGCCTCGAATTCGGCTTCCATGCCCGGCTTGATATCGATCTGCGCGATTTCGGTGACCATGTTCCGCCCTCGATCTGTCGTGTGCTTGCGCGCGCAAGCCTAGCACGATCGAGGTTTGCCGGTCTCAATTGCCGCAATCCTGCCGGGGCGCCGGGCCGGCGCCGGGATCGAGCCGCGCCTGAACCCGCCGGAACGGCTTGGCATCCGCGGCTGAATTGATCGAGCCGTCCGTTGCGAACTGCGCAACCAGACGAACCGTGTCCTTCGGAAAGTCAGCGGGCCCGAAAATGCCCTTGGTGCGAATGTGAGCCATGGCGTCACGGACCCACACGTCGAGCGGCGAGCCGAAAGCCTGTCGCGCGCGCTCGAGCTTCTGCGCGTCCGAAGAGCCGCAGGTACGCGTGGCGACGCACGGCGCAATGCTCAGCCGAGCGCGCGCATAGGCCGCCACCGCTTTGATGTAGAAGTGCTTCACCGCCGGATTGCACGGGTCGTCACTGAGCGCCTTGGCGTAATCGAGCGCTTCGTGACGCAACCGGTCGCGGGTCCGATCGCCGTCGCTGATCGAGGATGGTGCAAGCTTGGAGGCGGGGCTGTCGGCATCGACGCGCTCGAACGTTGGCACGCGCGAGTCGGGCTTGAGCGGCTCGACCCGCAGATACCAGTTCATGCCGAGAAATGCGGCGGCGAACATCAAGGCGGCAAGACCGAGAAAGCGCAGCATGTCCATGGCGACCCCCCGTGCAGCCTGTTCGTCGAGACGAGCGGAGCGAGGACCGATATGTACGCCTGCGCGCGAAGAGTGCGTGCAATTCTTGTCCGGAACCCGCCTGGATTGCGTGCCGTGGTTTCTGCCCGGTTATTGCAACGTATAAAACTCAGCCAAGCGGCGCGCCGAAAATGCGAAACATCACCGGGCCGGCGATGAGAAACGCAAGCACCACGTTGCGCCAGCGCGGCTCTTCGATCGCGCGATAAAGCGACAGTCCGGCAAGCGGCATGATCGCCGTCAGCGGGAGGTAGTAGCGCGGATAGGCATCCATCATCCATCCGGTCGCGAGGTGGCGGCCGTAACTAAAGTCAACATGGATCGCGAACGTCACTGCGATCGCGATCGCACCCGTGACCACGACGATATCGAGCGCTGTCTCCTCGCCGCGCAGCAGGCGGCGCAACGCATAGGCGGTGCCGGCGAAGCCGCAGCCGATTGCCGCGACCGGAATGATGAGCATCGCATAATTGAGCGAGCTGCGCGGGCCGAGCGCCGGCATCCAGTCGGCGACGAAGGCGCCGACGAAGTAGAACAGATATTCGGGGAACGTCTTGCGCGGCAGGCTCGACCAGCCCGCGGCCCGCGCGCCGTCGCTGATCAGTGCGATTTGCGCCGGCGTTTCGGGTGTCGGGCTGCCGTAATGCACGGCATAGATGAGATAAGGCGCGGCCGCGATCGCAAAGGCGATCATTGCGGCGCCCGCCCACAGCCGGGACAGACGCTTGCGCCATATCAGATAAGCGATCACGCCCGCGACCATGGTTGCGGCGAGCAGGAGTCCGGTCAATTTAGCGAGAGCCGCGACGATCACACCCGCAAGCGCGAGTGCGAGCCAAGCCGTGCGGTCGGTGGCGAGGAGCTGCCAGGCGCCGAGCAATGCCAACGCGCCGCCGACAAAGGCGAGATCGTCATTATTGACCGAGCCCGCGAGCGGCACCAGGACGGGGATGCAGGCCAGCGGTACTGCGTAGGCGTAAAATTCCGGCCGCGATAGTCGCGCCGCGAGACCGAGACTGAGCAGCGCCGCAAAGCCGATCGCGACGGCGGCGACATCGATCAGTCGGAAGACGAGAAGTGCGCCGGGATGGCCTTCGAGCTTCGGACCGAGCACCGCAAGAAGGTCATAGAACGGCGGCGGGTGATTGAGATAATTGGCCGTGCCGGTGAAGTGGAACGTGTTCGGGTCGAGGAGGCGCATCTGTTCGAGCGCCGGCCAAGGCTGGCCGCTCGCCTGGATATGCGCGACATAGGACGCATGCGCAACCTCGTCGAAGCCCAGGGTGATGTCCTTGCGTCCTGCGCTCACTATCGCCGAGAGAACAAACAAGACGAGAATGACCACGGCGGCGAACAGATTTGTCGTCGCGGGCGCGGTAAGTGCGCCTGAGGGAGCAGGGCCGGGGGCATATGCGCCGGTGCTGGACACGGGGGACAGAATTGCGCCCGCGGGGGTTAAATAATCGCTAGCCGGCGGCTAGATTATCGGGGCTCACTGCAAATGACCCGAAGGTTCATCATGATCGACGTATATTATTGGACCACGCCGAACGGCCATAAAATCACGATTTTCCTCGAGGAAGCCGGGCTCGAGTACAAGATCATCCCGGTCAATATCGGCAAGGGCGAACAGTTCAAGGCGGATTTCTTGGCGGTGTCGCCGAACAACCGCATCCCGGCCATTGTCGATCACGATCCGCCGGACGGCGGCAAGCCGCTCTCGGTGTTCGAGTCGGGCGCCATCCTGTTCTACCTTGCCAATAAGACCGGCAAGTTCATTAGCAAGGACATGCGGGCCCGCGTTGCCGCGCTGGAATGGCTGTTCTGGCAGATGGGCGGTCTCGGCCCGATGTCGGGACAGAACAATCACTTCAGCAATTACGCGACCGACAAAATTCAATATGCGATGGACCGCTATCGCAACGAGGTGAACCGGCTCTATGGCGTGATGAACAAGCGGCTCGCCGATCACGAATATCTTGCCGGCGACTATTCGATCGCCGACATGGCCTGTTATCCCTGGGTGGTGCCATGGGAGCGGCAGGGTCAGAAGATCTCCGACTTCCCGCATCTCAAGCGCTGGCTCGAAGCGATCGCCAGGCGGCCTGCGGTGGTGAAGGCCTATGAGTGGACGCCGAAGATCAATCCGGGCCAGGGCGGCATCCGCACCGCCGAGGAGCGCGCGATCTTGTTTGGTCAGACCGCGCAATCGGTGACGGCGGCAGCCTCGGCGCAGAAATAACATGCTTCCTCCCCCGCGATAGCGGGGGAGGACATTTTCAGTTCTGCCGGACGATCACATGCGTGCCGACCTGCACGCGGCTGTAGAGATCGATGACGTCATCATTGACCAGGCGGAAGCAGCCCGACGACACCGCCTGTCCGATCGTTTCCGGCGCGTTGGTGCCGTGGATGCGATAGACGGTATTGCCGAGATACATCGCCCGCGCGCCGAGCGGATTGCCCGGGCCACCGGCCATGAAGCGCGGCAGATAGGGCTGGCGCTCGATCATTTCGGGCGGCGGATGCCAATCCGGCCATTCCGACTTGCGGCTAATCTGCAAGAGGCCCTGCCAGGTGAAGCCGTCGCGGCCGACGCCGATGCCGTAGCGTAGCGCATGCGTCGAATCCTGGATCAGATAAAGGTGACGCTCCTGCGTATCGATGATGATCGTGCCTGGTGGCTGCAGTGAACGGTACAGCACCAATTGCTTCTGATACTCTTCCGGAAGGTTAGCGTTGTTGCCGTGGTCGACACCGGGATCGACATCCTTCGCCGTCACCGGATACTGGAAGGCGCCGGTCTGAGCCGGCACCTGCACCGAAATCAGGCACAGCGCCATTGCACCGAGCCACGGCACAAGGCGCACGAAGCTTCGCAGTCGTAAGCTTGCCATTCGTCCCACCCTCATTTGGGGGCATTGTGCTGCGGACTTGAGCCCCCTTCAACTCCCCTTACCCGATACGGCCGGCCGAGGCATGCACGAAACGCTGGCAGTCGCCTGGGTAGTATCATGATGCCAATGACGGCTGCCCTGCCGTCTGGGGCGTGACACCTCGCTACGGCGAGGCGCCGCCGATATATCCGGCAATTTTCCAGCCACTCGCATCCTTGCTGTAGCACATCTGGTCGCTACCGAGCGGCGAGATCAGCTGCGCGTCGGCAAAGCCGGTTTTGCCGTCCGGCGTGGCGATATGCAGGAACAGGGGAGCATTCGGATCGGCGCCCTGGCCGCTGTCTTGCAATACCCGGACCAGATAGACCCCGAGCTTCTCCACCACCGGCGAATTTGGCTTCGCCGTCTGATGCACCTCGACGCCGTCTTTATTAGCATAGCCCCATTCCGACGGATCGGTCCCGGTCGACTTGCCGAGCGCTTCGAGCTTCTGCGGATCAATGGTCGGATCTGCCGGTGAGCAGAAGACGCCCTTCTGCTGCTGCGATTCAGCCGCCGTGGGCTCGTTGGCGTAGCCGGCGAGCGTTTCCCAGCCCGAACCGTCCTTGGCGTCGAGATCGATCGCCTTGGCGAGATTGTCGATGCCGGATTTTTTGGGATCGGCGAGATTCTTGTCCTGAAGCCAGAAGAAATTCTGCGCCACAACGAGCTTGGCGAGGCCGGCGCGGTCCTTTTTCGCGGAGGCGTCGCCGATCTGCTTGCGGAGCGCAATGAAGCCTGGATCGTTCAGCGGCTGCGGCGGGGTCACCGCCACGGTCTGATAGGGCTTGATCGGGGCGGCTGGCGGGGGCTTCAAGGCTGGCAGGCCCTGCTGCGCGAAGCCGGTTGCCGGCAGCGCGATCAGGGCGGCGAAACCGAGCATTGCGGCAATAGTGGGCGTGGCGACAAACGGACGGACCATCGAAATTCTCCCGGTTCGGTCTCAAGCGCAATACGGCAAGCGTTATAGCCGAATTGCGACGGGCATGCGGCGGCCGGTCGCACCTGGGACCGATTGGGACCTGCTGGTGGCGGTAATTTGCGGTGCGGCAGCGGAATGGAGCACAAGGTGCTGCCGGCGCCCGCCGGCCTGCTATTCCGCAGCCTGCATGTTTTCGGCGTCGATGAAGCCGCCGGCCTGGCGGCGCCACAGTGCGGCGTAATGGCCGTCCTGTGCGATCAGTTCGCGGTGGCTGCCCTGTTCGATGATGCGGCCGTGGTCGAGCACGACCAGACGGTCCATCTGCGCAATGGTCGACAATCGGTGCGCGATGGCAATCGCGGTCTTGCCTTGCATCAAGGTGCCGAGCGAGGATTGGATCGCGGATTCGACCTCGCTGTCGAGCGCCGACGTGGCTTCGTCGAACACCAGGATCGGCGCGTCCTTGAGGATCACCCGCGCGATAGCGATGCGCTGGCGCTGGCCGCCGGACAGTTTGATGCCGCGCTCGCCGACATGGGCGTCGTAGCCGCGGCGGCCGTGCCAGTCGATGAGCCCGGGGATGAATTCATGCGCATGCGCCAGGCGCGCCGCACGCTCGATCTCCGCGTCGCTGGCCTCGGGCCGGCCGTAGCGGATATTGGCACGGATCGAGCGGTGCAGCAGCGAGGTGTCCTGCGTCACCACCGAGATCTGGGCGCGCAGTGATTCCTGCGTCAGATTGGAAATGTCCTCGCCGTCGATCAGGATCGCGCCGCTTTCGAGATCGAAGAAGCGCAGCAACAGATTGACCACGGTCGATTTGCCGGCGCCGGAGCGGCCGACCAGGCCGACCTTTTCGCCGGGCTCGATCGTGAGATTGAAATTCTTCAGGACGCCGGTCTCACGGCCATAGCCGAAACTCACGTTCTTGAACTCGATGCGGCCGGTGCGCACTGTCAGCGGCTTGGCATGAGCGGGATCCGGCAGTTGCAGCGGCTGGGCGATGCTCAGCATGCCCTCTTGCACGACGCCGATATCTTCGAAAATTTCGGTGATGCGCAGCGCGATCTGGCGCGACATGTTGGTGAGCTGCAAGGTCAGCGGCAGCACCATGGCGATGGCGCCGACTTCGATCTTGCCGAAGCGCCAGAGCAGAAGCGCGAGCGCGCCCGATCCGGCGATCAAGAGCGCGTTGAGCATGTCGAGCGTGGCGCCGAAGACGGTCAACAGCCGCTGCGAGGCGGTGAACAGATCGACGTGGCGATCGACCGCATCGCGCACATATTGATCTTCCTCGCGGGCGCGGGCGAACAGCTTGACGGTGAGGATATTGGTGTAGCTGTCGACAATGCGGCCGGTCAGCTCCGATCGCGCCAGCGAGCTCACCTTGGAGCGTTCGCGCATCCGCGGCACGAGGAAATACAGCAGCGCCGCATAGGCCGCGAACCACAACAAAATCGGCAGCGCCAGCCAGCGCTCGGCCGACGCCGTAAGCGCGATCGCGGACACACCATAAACGAGGATGTACCAGACCGCGCTGATGGTCGCGGTCAGTGTCGAGCGCACCGACGGCGCAGTCTGCATGACGCGATTGGAAATGCGGCCGGCGAAGTCGTTCTGGAAGAAGGCCCAGCTCTGGCGCACCACATGCCAATGCGCCTGCCAGCGGACCAGTCCGGTGAACGGCGCCGCCAGCGCCTGGTTGTTGATGAGGTAGCGCAGCAGCATCACGCCCGGCCGCACGATCACAACGACGACGGCCATGCCAGCGAGCCACGGCCAGCCCTCGGCGAAGAAGCGGTCCGCCGGCATTTGGGTGACCATGGTGACGACGCGGCCCATGAACCAGGGCACCGCACTGTCGCCGAGCGCCACCAGGCATTCGATCACGAACAGAGACGCAAACAGCCATTTCGCCTGCCGGGCGAAGTGCCACAGGAAGGCGATAAGGCCGCCCGGCGGTTCCGGATGTTCCGGAGGCGCCGTCGGCGTCAGGAGTCGTTCGAATTTTGTGAACATTTGCGGATGGTTACAGGCCGCATATAGGCGGCGTCAATCGTAACGCCAAGGGTTTGACGAGGCTGTGAACTCCTGGGTGGCAGCAGCGTTTCCTCGCCACGACAGCGGTTCTGCCCTTTTCGCGCACGCGGCCTCGTGTCATCGTTGCCGTACCAAAAGAAGAAACGCCAAAGCTGTGCATCGCGGAACGAGAAGAGGGAACCATGAAACGTGGGAACTTCATCGGCGCGCTCATCGTGCTTCTGGCCTGTGTGCTTCTGGGTGGAGCGGGCGTCGCCCGCGCCGAGGATTATCCGTCGCGTCCCATTACGATGGTCAGCGGATTTCCGCCGGGCGGTCCTACCGACGCGCTTGCGCGGATAGTGGCTGACGGCATGAAGGATAAGCTTGGCCAATCTGTCGTGGTCGAGACCGTGAGCGGAGCCAGCGGCACTATCGCCACCGGCCGCGTCGTTCATGCGGCGCCCGACGGTTACACGATCGGCATCGGCAACTGGTCGAGCCATGTCGGCGGACCTGCGCTCTACAATCTCGATTACGACGTACTCAAGGATCTGCAGCCGATTTCGCTCCTGGCAACCTCGCCGCTGTGGATTCTCGGCAAGGAGGCGGTCGCGCCCAATACGGCGGCTGAACTGATTTCCTGGGTGAAATCGCGAGCACAGCCCGCGACATTTGGAACGGTGGGCACCGGCAGCGCCGCGCAGCTTTGCGGCATCTATTTTCAGAAAAAGACGCAGGCCAATGTGCAATTCGTTCCTTATCGGGGCGCGGGACCGGCGATCCAGGATCTGGTCGCAGGCCAGATCGATCTCAGCTGTCTCGAAGCGACATCGAGCCTTCCTTATGTAAAGGCGGGCAAGATGAAGGCGTTCGCGGTGCTGAGCGAAGAGCGCTGGCCGGGGTCGCCGGATACGCCGACCATGATCGAATCGGGCGTGCCTGGTCTGAGCATCTCGTTCTGGCACGGGCTATGGACGACCAAAGGCACACCGAAGCCGGTCGTCGCGCGTCTCGACGAGGCCGTGCAATCGACGCTCGCGGATCCCAGGATACGGCAGCTCCTGGAAAAGCTCGGCGTCGTCATCTATCCGCGCGATCAAGAAACGCCCGACACGCTCGCGGCCTACAACAAGGCCGAGATCGACAAGTGGTGGCCGGTCGTGAAGGCAGCCGACATCAAGACCGAATAACAGGTCAGCGGGAATTAGGACCGATACAGCACCTGCATCAGCGGCGTGTGCGCGCTCGCCATGCCGATCGATACTGCGGTCGCGGCAATCACGAGTGAAATCGCAAGTGCAATAGTCGCAAACAGTTCGACGCCGGCGCGTCGTCGTTTCGCGTTTGCCTTATCAGCAATCGGGGAGGTGAAGCCCACCTGCCCCTTCAGTGCAGTCATTGGTGTCATCCTTGCAGCGTCTTCGCCGGGCCTGCTGTCAGGCTGGGCGAATCAGTCAATTCGTCTTGCTGCATGATTTGCCGCGAAATGCCGGCGCTGCATCGGCCGGACTTTGTCGAAGTCTTTGAGGAAAAAGGGCAAATTCGTGATTTTGGTTAATAGAGAGTTAACGCCGGAGCGCGTTACCGCAATTTCGTCCTGCTGTGGCTTTGCCGCCACGTTGGGGAGCGCTTACGCGAGCGCCGCGGCCGCTGCCGGACGAAATTCCATCGGCACAAAGTCCGGCTGATTGGCGACGCGGTCGAGCCAGGTGCGGATTGCGGGGAATGGCGCAAGATCATAGTCGCAGTGATGCGCGACATGTGTGTACGCATAGAGCGCAATGTCGGCGATGGTGTAGCGCTCGGCGCAGAAGAAATCGTGCAGCGCCAGATGCCGCTCCATGACGCCGAGGGCACGGTTGCCTTCTTCCATCCAGTCTTCGAGCGCATGCTGCTGCAGCTCACGCCCGCCTTTGACCAGGGCCAGCCAGAAATAAGCGGCGCCGATATTCGGCTCGAGACTGTGCTGCTCGAAGAACATCCATTGTAAAATCTCGGCGCGATCGATGCGATCATCCGGCGCGAACGGCGTGCCGCCGGCGAGATACCAGAGGATGGCATTGGATTCGGCGAGATAGCGGCCAGGCGCCACCTCCAACAGCGGCACTTGGCCGTTCGGATTCTTGGTCAGGAATTCAGGCGTGTGACTCTCGCCTTTGAGAATGTCGATCTCGACCAGCCGATAGTCGATACCGAGTTGCGCCAAAGCGAGCCGCGCCTTGTAGCTGTTGCCCGATCGTTGCATCGAATAGAGCGTAAGCATATCGCCGCTTCCAAATTTCGTGCGGCAGTAGCGCGCGAGTGTTGCGGCCTTGCGACGTCAGCGCGGCGATGTCGTGGCCGTGTTTATGGCCGCGCTATTCGTCGCTGTATTTTCGGCAGCAACAGAGTTCTGCGACACCACCTCACTCGGTCTGGCGTCTAATGTAGTAGATGCACGCGGGAATGCCACCGACAAACCAGATTCGCCGCGAAATTCACGGCGAAATCCGCCGCGCTGCAATATGAGAGCAAAAACCGCCAGCATGGCCGGCACGCCGAGTGGAATTAGACTGATTTGAGCAATGCTGCGGGCAAGAATCGGCACGAGCCAAAGTATCGCCAGCAAGGTTTTTTCCCACGGACCGAAGTTGCGGGTGAAACCATCCACCGCAACAAAGGCAATGGCGGGCGCCAGGACCATCATGTCGTAGTCGAAGCTGTAGGGCGTGGCGAGAATGGTCGCGAGACACAAAGCTGCGGCCTTGAGCGGATAGGGCGCGGCGCTGCGCCACAGCCAGACCAACGCCGCGGCAATGCCGAGAATCACGCCGACTTGCAGCGCATAAGCAAGCGGGATCGGCGCGCCCCACATCCGCGCCCAGGCAAACACGCTCTGGATCTTGTGCCAGCCGGTATTGCCCTGTTCGAGCACGACCGTGCGGGTGAATTCGGTCGAGGCGAAAAAGGCGCGCCACGCCTCCATGCCGAAGACGAGCGTGGTGGCGAGCGTCAGCAGCGCGACGGTGATTGCGGCCGAAGCAAAACATTTCCAGCGGCCGCTCGCGATCAGCGCCGGCGGAATCAGCAAGCCATATTGCGGCTTGTAGACGAGAAGGCCGAACAGAATCCCGGCCGCGACCGGCCGGCGTTCGAGCATGACCAGCGCGCCGCCGAGGAGCGCGGCCGTGAGGAACCCGTTCTGGCCGTGGCCGATATTGATCAGCACCGCGGGGAAGGCGAGGGTGAGGAGCAGCCACATGTAATCGCCTCTCTCCGCATGCGGGGAGAGGTCGAGCGAAGCGAGGGTGAGGGGGCCTCGCCGCGAGTCCGAGCTCAGCGGAGACGCCCCCTCATCCCGACCTTCTCCCCGCGCGCGGGGAAAGGGAGAAGAAACAATCGCCCGCATCATCAGTACATACAGCGCGAGCGTCACCGCCTGCCAGACCGCAAGCGCAATGCCGTAAGGCATCCAAGCCAGCGCTGCGGCGACGAACAAAAAGAACGGCGGATAGTGCCAGCCGTAGAATTGGGTCGCGTCGCCGAAGATTTTCTGTTCGCGGGCGAATTGCTGCGGCGGATCGAATGCGGCCGGCGCGTGGCCCTCGAGCGCATAGGTGCCGGCGGCATAGACATTGGAGAAATCGGTGCCCAATGGCCGGCCCTGCCGGTCGATCACGCCATGGCTACCGGAAGGATGCGCGGTCATGACAAGGAACAGAAAGCTCGCCGCCGAGGCCAAAAGCAGCGCCGCGGCGATGAAGCGGACGCGTTCGCGGGTGAGCCAGTCCCCGCTTCGCAGGATGTCGCGTACGCGGTCCATTTCAGTCCTTTTGCCGACTAATTGCGGGCATTAGGCCAAAGCGGCCTTAACGGACTGTTGCGCAAGAGGCGCAAGTCGGCGCGGGATGCTGGAAATGCCGGATATGTGAGGGAGAAATACCCGATTTGCGCTTGCTTGTGCGGCACTCGGGCTTTAGGAAACCGCGGTCGTTCAACCACAGGAGAATCGGGAGATTTGAAATGGGGTTCATCGCTGATCAGGTCATGCGCATTAAGCCGTCGGCCACCATCGCCGTCACGGACAAAGCGCGTGCGCTGAAAGCCGCCGGCCGCGATGTCATCGGCCTTGGCGCCGGCGAACCCGATTTCGACACGCCCGAGAACATCAAAGAAGCCGCGATCAAGGCGATTCGCGACGGCAAGGCGTCGAAATACACCGCCGTCGATGGCATTGCCGAGCTGAAGCAGGCGGTGGCGAAGAAGTTCAAGCGCGAAAACGAACTCGACTACAAGCCGTCGCAGATCATCATCGGCACCGGCGGCAAGCAGGTGCTCTACAATGCGCTGATCGCCACCATCAATCCGGGCGACGAAGTGATCATTCCGGCACCTTATTGGGTGAGCTATCCGGACATGGTGCTGCTCGCCGGCGGCACGCCGGTCGAGGTCGTCACCACCATGAAGACCGGCTACAAGATGCAGCCGGAGGATCTCGAGCGTGCGATCACGCCCAAGACCAAATGGATCATCTTCAACTCGCCGTCGAATCCGACCGGTGCGGCCTATACCAAGGACGAGCTGAAAGCGATCACCGACGTGCTGGTGCGGCATCCGCATGTCCACGTCATGTCGGACGACATGTACGAGCATCTGGTCTACGACAATTTCAAATTCTACTCGCCGGCGCAGCTCGAGCCGCGGCTCTATGAGCGCACGCTCACAGTCAATGGCGTGTCGAAGGCCTATTGCATGACCGGCTGGCGTATCGGGTACGCCGGCGGCCCGGAGAAACTGATCAAGACCATGGCAATGATCCAGTCGCAGTCGACGTCTAACCCGACGGCGGTGGCGCAATGGGCCGCGGTCGAGGCGCTCAACGGGCCGCAGGACTTCATTCCGAAGCACAACAAAATCTTCAAGGAGCGGCGCGACCTCTGCGTCTCGATGCTCAATCAGGCGAACGGCATCCAATGCCCGAAGCCGGAGGGCGCATTCTACGTCTATCCGTCCTGCGCCGGCACGATCGGCAAGACGGCGCCTACCGGCAGGAAGCTCGAGACCGATGAGGATTTCGTCACCGAGCTTCTCGAGGCCGAGGGCGTTGCTGTGGTGCAGGGCACACCGTTCGGTGTCGGCCCTGCGTTCCGCATTTCTTATGCGACCGCGACCACGGCGCTGGAAGAAGCCTGCACGCGCATCCAGCGCTTCTGCGGTAATTTGCGCTGATTGACTGCTGCTGAACGCGAAAGCGGCCGCCTTGGGGGCGGCCGCTTTTTTGTGCGCGTTGCGATACGCCGCGCCGAAGGCTAGCCCGTCGGCGGCGCGATCTCGTCGAGGCTCTTCTGCCGGGCCTCGGGGCCGAGCTGCGTCACCGATACCGCGGCGACGAACAGCAAGGTGGCGAGGCACGCAAACACGGTCGTGAGGCCCCAGCCGTTCTGCACCCACAGGATGGTCGGCATGATGAATGCGGTGGCCAACCGGCCGACGCCCGCGGCCCAGCCGAAGCCCGAGGCCCGCGCGTTGGTCGGGAACACCTCGGACGCGAAAATCTGCATCGAATTGCCGGCCACTTGGACGAAGAAGATCATGACGAAACCGGCAACCATGAGTTGGGTCGCGGTTTCGGCATTGGCGAACACCATTGCCATCAGGCCGGCGGCGATAAAGGCGCAGACTGAGGTGACCTTGCGGCCGAATTTGTCCAGCGCATACATCATGAAGATGCTGGCGCACGGCACCGCAAAGTTCATCGCCAGCGTATATTGCAGCGACTTGGTGATGGTGAAGCCTTTGCCGTTCATGATGTTCGGCAGCCAGGCGCCGAGTCCGATGGCGACACCGAAGAAAGCCGTGAAGCAGATCATGCCGGCGATGACGCGAACCGGGAACTTGCTGAACACGACGCTGAACGGATCGCTTTTGGTATTGCTGGCGGCGTCGGTCGACAACGGCTGCGTCGGCCCGGCAATGCCAAGCTTGCCGAGCACGTCGAGTGCCTCTTGGCCGCGGCCATGCGTGGCCAGATAACGCGGCGATTCCGGCAGCGTGAAGCGGAACACCCAGACGATCAGCGCGCCAACACCGATGACGAGCCACACTCCGCGCCAGGCATATTCGGGTGTCGTCGTCAGGCTGCCGAACAACAGCACGAGCGCCGTTCCGATCGGCCACACGCAGGCGCCGCCGATGAAATGGACTATAGCAAGGATACGGCCGCGAATGCGCTTGGGCGAATATTCGCCGGCATAAGCGAAGGCGAGCGGCTGCTCGGCGCCTAATCCAATGCCGGCGATGAAGCGGCAGACGATCAAAAGCGTGACGCTAGGCGCGAACGCGCCGAGGATGGTGAAGATGCCGAACAGCAAAAGGTTGAACTGGTAGATGAATCTCCGCCCGAAGCGGTCCGAGAATTCACCCTGGCCGCAGGTGCCAATAAACAGGCCGAAAATGGTGGCGCTGCCGATGGCTGCAACTTCGGCTCCGGTCGCGAATTTTGACTGCAGGATGAACGGAACCAGCGAGCCGAAAACGGTGAAGTCGATGACGTCGAAGAAATAGCCCGCGGCGATGAGGCCGATGATTCTGCGATGCAGCGGCGAGATTTTCGCGTCGTCCAAAGCCCCGCCGACGAAGTTCTCGATTGTTTGTGTGCCCGGCGCCGCAGCGCCGATTTGCGCTGCCGTAACAGTCGCCATGTCGTCCTCCCCGTGATGCCCCGGCCGCTTGTTGCGGCTCTGCAAAGGGCAAGTGTGGTAGGGCGGTCTCCCACTGTCAATGTGGTTAAGGGGCGGACGGCGGCAAAGGTAATATTTCTTACTTTCCACGGTAAACGCGCAAGCTGGCCTGTATTTGTTTGTTCTGCCCGCCGCGTTTCACCGGCCCTCGAACTGCAAAATATAAAGCCCGGCATTGGAATCGGTCACATACATCACGCCCTCCTTGTCGACGAAACAGTCGCAGGACTGGATGACCTGCGGCCGGTTCGGGCGCGGATCGTACATGCGCTCGGGGTTCGGCGGCACGAAATAGGCGGTTTCGCTCGGCGCGAATGGGTTCTTGATGTCGTAAACACGCACGCCGGCATTGTGCAGCGTGGCGAAGATGTATTGCGAGCTGACAAAGTTGCCGGGCCGGTTTTCCCAGAGATTATGCGGGCCGAAATTGCCGCCCTTCTTGCAATAGTCGGCCTCGTCCGGGATCGGCATGGTCGCAATGCTGACCGGGTTTGACGGCTCGCGCACGTCGAAAACCCAGATGTAGCGCAGCCCGAGCTTGCAGTCGGCAAAATTGGCTTCATCGGCGACGACCAGCAAATTGCGATCCGGCAGCGGCAGCGGCGAATGGGTGCCGCCGCCGAACGGCGGATCCCAGTTGCGGTAGGACACCATTTTAGGGTTTGCCGGGTCGCCGACATCGACGACGGCAAGCCCGCCGTCACGCCAGGCGCTGTAGGCAAGATTGCCGGCGACCAGCGCATGATGCAGCGCATAGCGTTTGCCCTTCTGCCAGGTCGGCGTTTCACCGCCCGCCGTCCACATGCCGGGCAGCCAGAATTTGCCGACCACTTCCGGCTGCGTCGGCTCCTTCATGTCGACGATGACCAGGACATGGTCGGAGAATTCCGGCAGATGCACGGAGACATAGGCGTAGCGTCCGCCGACATACCAGATGCGGTGCGGGCCCAAGCCGTCCATCGGCAGGAACGCGACCTCGCGCGGCGCCTCGGGCTTTGAAATATCGTAGACGCGAAGTCCGCTGGTGAAGGTCTGGCCCTTGAGCGCATCGCCCGACGTGCCCTTGAAATAGGATTCCTGCGTCACCTGCATGGTCCATACGCTCGGCCCGTTCACCGCCAGCAGGAGATCGCCGTGCGTCTGCAAATGATGCGCGCGCGTATTGGGCGGGCAGGGCAGGAATTGCACCGGCTTCGGCTTCGTCGGATCGCGCACGTCGATGATGGTGATGCCGTTGGAGAAGCCGTGGCCGATATAGGCAAAGCCCTTGTGCACCATCAACTGCACGCCGTCGCCGCGCCCGCCCTGGTCGCTGTGGCCGAGGAATTTGATGTTGTGTGACGCAACGGCGGTCATTGAATTGCCTCCCCGAAGATCATTCCGGCGGTCTTTTTATCCTCATGTCCGCGCATGAGTAAGATGTTGATGGCCGGCCCTTCGCCGCGCCGCAGTGGCGTCGGCCAGGCCGGCGGGACAAGCCCGGCCATGACGCAGTACAGTATCCCGGATGACATGGGGAAGAAACGATGGGTAACGCGAAAGAATCACAAGGCCTGATCGCGGTCGACAAGATGGGCGCGAAGGTCCTGTTCCTCAATCCAAAGACCTATGAGACCGAAATTGTGCTCGATGGTTTCAAGCGGACCGTGCACGAACTGCTGATCGTGCCGGAGCGCGACGGCCTGCCGGCCATGGCTTACGTGCCGATTTTCGGCGACGGCATACACGGCCGCAATCCCAATCCGCAGCATGAACTGTGCGTATTCGATCTGCACAAGCGCGCCCAGGTCGCGACTATTGATCTTTATCCCTACATCGCCCCGCACACGCTCAAGCTCGGACCCGACGGGTTCATCTACATTACCTGCGAGAATTCGGCCGTCGTCGCGGTGATTGACCGCAAAGCCAACAAAGTGGTGGGCGCGATCGATTCCGGCTCGACCAATGGCCACCGTCTGATCATCGCGGCCGACGGGCAACGTCTCTATACCGAGAACGAGGAAGACGGCGCCGTCTCGGTGATCGACCTGCCGAAGCGGAGGCTGCTCGGCAAGATCAAGACGCCGCGCCCGCTCGCCGGCATCGCCATTTCACCCGACGGCGGCACGGTGATCGCGGTCGACGACGCGCAGCCGACCTTGTTTCTGATCGACACGCAGGCCGGCAAGCTGCGCGAGGAGATCGTGCTGAAAGACGTGCCAAAGGCGGCGCAGATCGCGCGCTATGCTCCCGACGACAGCCTGATCGGCGTCACCAGTCTCAACAGCGATACCGTCAGCCTGATCGATCCGTCGTTCAAGCAACAGACTGCGATCAAGGTCGGCTCGCAGCCCATGGATATGGCGTTTCACGGCGACGAATTGTTCGTTGCCTGTCAGGGCGACGGCTCGGTGCATATCGTCGATATCCCCAACAAGCGCCACAAGGGTAGTTTCAAGGCCGGGACCGGCTGCGAGTCGCTTGGATTCTTTTGAACGTCAGCGGCAGGATTCGTGTCTCAGGGAGCCGAACACACCGATAGGGGCAGCTCCAATGAAGTGGCCTTCGTGGTGGCCATCCTGGTTACCTTGGCTCCCACCGAGCCGCGGCGATCTTCGGGCGATCTTGTTTGGAATTGTGCTCGTGCTCGTTGTGGGCGTTGCCTACATCGCCTGGCCGATCAGGGAGTGGCGTCCGGTAGGCTTCGGGGCTGATTGGCGTTGCTTCTATCTACCGCGCAGCGATCCGGTCTGCGTGAAGAAATGATGGTGCTGCATCGCGCAGCCCGATAGCGGCGAATGACCGGGACGATCGGGACCCCGAGCACTAAGACCAAGCAGATCAGCAATCCGAATGGGCCCGATGCGTCAATGAGAAATGACCCGATCGTTTCAGCGATCAGTTCCTTGATCATGCGCATGCGAAGGCCCGGACCATCAGCAACGCGCGCAATCCCCGGCACGCATCACCTGCTTGTGGCTTAGTCGCTTGCCTTCGGAGCGAAGGTTCAAATCGGACCGGCTGGCGATTGATTCGGTGTGGATGTGGAGGCATTAGCCTTCTGCCGTCTTCGGCTTCAAATTGCCCTTCAGCGCGGCCGCAACAGCATTGGCGTGCCGCCGCTCCTGCTCTTTCATCTGCATCATCAGCACGAAGAGCTCGTGCGATAGCTTCTTCGGCGGCCGATAATGCGCGCGCAGCCTTTCGCCGAGCATCAGCTGGATGGTGCGATGCAAAGTGGCGGGCTCGTCGCGGTCATCGTCTGCCATCCGTTGCGTCGTGTTGACCTGCAGGTTCTTCGCCTCCGCACTGGTAAATCGAATTGCGCGAATCTGGTTCCTGCGCGGTGCACCATCACGCGCTGGGGCCCTTGGAACTCCTCAGGGTTCGATCGATCCGCGGATGCCGCCGCGTCACCACTCGCCGGCCGCGAATTTTGACCAATGGAGGCAAGACGCGGCCGATGTTCTCGCTTATGATGCCGGCGAGATGGCCCATAGCGGGCCGGGGGCCAGGGAGTAAGGCTATGTTTCGTAAGGCTTTTTCAGCCAATCTGTGCTCGGTTTTGATGGCTGCAGCCGCCCTTGGCGCAGTTCTCGTCGTGCCTGCCGATGCGCAGCCGCGCCGCGTGCAAGTCGGCAAGCTCGCCTGCTCGATTTCGGCCGGTGTCGGCCTCGTCGTTGGCTCGCAGCGCAACGTCAGTTGCAACTTTCAGCCCGACGGCGGTCCGCCCGAAGCCTATACCGGCACCATCACCAAGATCGGTCTCGATGTCGGTTTCACCACCGGCGGCGCCATGGTCTGGGGCGTGTTCACCGATACCAATCGCTACGCCGGCATGCTGAGCGGCACTTATGTCGGCGCGCAGGCGGAAGCAACCGTTGCCGCGGGTCTTGGCGCCAATGTTCTTGTTGGCGGCTCGAATCGTTCGGTGGCGCTGCAGCCGCTTTCGGTCCAGGGTCAGACCGGCTTGAACGTCGCCGCCGGCGTCGGCGCGCTGGAACTGCATTACGCACAGTAGCGGTAAGAAATAATAAGGGGCGCGCGCATGCGCCCCTTGACCGCCCCCGCCGCCGCCTGAAACGATAGCTGCCTGACATAAAGCCCGCGCGATCAAACAGCGGGCGATCCGGGGGGTTGTTGCGGGAGGTTGTGATGGCAACTAACGGCGGCAATGGTAACGGCGCGAGAGCAGGCGGCCCTCGCTGTGTCGCGCTCGTCGGTCCCTTTCAAAGCGGCAAGACAACTTTGCTCGAAGCGATCCTCGCCCGCACCGGCGCCATCCCGCGCCAAGGCACGGTCGAGGCCGGTAATACCGTTGGCGATGCGACCAAGGAAGCGCGCCATCATCACATGAGCGTCGATCTCACGGTGGCCACCACCAATTTCATGGGCGACGCCTACACGTTTCTCGATTGCCCGGGCTCGGTCGAGTTCGCTCACGACATGCGCGCGGTGCTGCCGGCGATCGATGCCGCCATCGTCGTCTGCGAAATGGACGAGAAGAAGATCCCGCAGCTTCAGCTGATCCTGCGCGAGCTTGAACAGCAGAAAGTGCCGCGGCTCCTCTTCGTCAATAAGGTCGACAAGGCCGATGCCGGCGTCCACGACGTGCTGCAATTGCTGCAGCCGGCATCGCGCACGAAATTGATCCTGCGGCAGATCCCGACCTTCTCCGGCGATCTCATCACCGGCTTTGTCGATCTCGCGCTCGAGCGCGCCTTTGTCTACAAGGAGCATGCGCCGTCCGAGGTCGTGCCGCTCGAAGGCGACAGTGCCGACCGCGAAAAGACCGCGCGCTTCTCGATGCTGGAGACGCTCGCCGATCACGACGACGAGCTGATGGAGCAACTGCTCGAAGACATCCAGCCGCCACGCGACAAGGTGTTCGACGATCTCACCCGCGAACTGCGCGAAGGCTTTGTCTGCCCGGTTCTGATGGGCACGGCGACACGCGCGAACGGCGTGCTGCGGCTGTTGAAGGCGCTGCGCCATGAATCGCCCGGCATCGCCGAGACCGCAAAGCGACTCGGCGTCAAATCCGGTTATGACGCGGTGGCTTATGTTCTGAAGACGCAGAACACGACGCATGGCGGCAAGATGTCGATCGTGCGCATGCTGGCCGGCCAGGCTGGCGATGGCACGACGCTGGTAGCGGGTGACGAGGAAGCCGGCCGGGTCGCCGGCACGTTCAAGCTTATCGGCCAGACCAGCGAGAAACGCGGCCCGGCCGCGCTCGGCGAGACAGTCGCTTTCGCCAAGCTCGAAAAGGCGAAGACCGGCGACACGCTGTCGGCCGGCGGCAAGGCGCCGCATCCGGCGATCGCCAAGATCGAGCCTTATCATCCGGTGCTGGCGATCGCGATTTCAGCCAAGGAGCGCAAGGACGACGTCAAACTCGGCCAGGCGCTCAACAAGCTGGTCGAGGAAGACCCGTCCATCACTGTCGTGCACAATCCGGAAACGCACGAAGTGGTGTTATGGGGGCAGGGCGAGATGCACTTACGAGTCGCCACCGAGCGATTGAGCGACCGCTTCGGCGTCGCCATCGAGCGGCGCACGCCGAGCGTCAATTATCGCGAGACCATACGCAAGCAGGTGACCCAGCGCGGCCGCCACAAGAAGCAGTCCGGCGGCCACGGCCAGTACGGCGATGTCGTGATCGAGATCAAGCCGATGCCGCGCGGCTCCGGCTTCTCGTTCGAGGACAAGATCACCGGCGGCGTGGTGCCGCGCAATTATATCCCCTCCGTCGAGGAGGGCATCATCGACGCGCTCAAGCACGGGCCGCTCGGCTTCCCGGTGGTCGATTTGCATGTGGCGCTGATCGACGGTTCCTATCACACGGTGGATTCTTCCGATATGGCGTTCCGCGCCGCCGGCCGCATCGGCATCGCCGAAGGCCTGCCGCAATGCCAGCCGGTGCTGCTCGAGCCGATTTATTCGGTCGAGATCGTCTGCCCGAACGACGCCACCGCCAAGATCAACGCGCTATTGTCGGGCCGCCGCGGCCAGATTCTCGGCTTCGATACGCGCGATGGCTGGGACGGCTGGGACGCGGTGCGTGCCATGATGCCGGAATCGGAGATCGGCGATCTCATTGTCGAGATCCGCTCGGCCACCGCCGGCGCCGGCACCTTCACCTTCAAGTTCGACCACATGGCCGAACTGACCGGCCGCACCGCCGATCAGATCATCGCCGCACGGCGGGCGGCGGAGTAGCCTTCTTCACACGTCCTGCAGACCAAGCACCGGCGCGGTGTCGGCGCGTACTTTGCGCGCCAGTTCGGCATCGTCAATCAGCGAATGTCCGTAGGACGGAATGATCTGAGCCAGCTTTCCCTTCCAGCCGTCGGCCAATTGCTTGGTGAAGCAGAGATCAAGCACCCTGATCATGATCGCGGCCGCGGTTGAGGCGCCGGGCGAGGCGCCAAGGAGCGCGACCAGCGAGCGGTCGGCCGCCGATACGATCTCGGTGCCGAATTTGAGGATGCCGCCCTTGACCGGATCGCGCTTGATGATCTGCACCCGTTGGCCTGCGACTTCGAGCTTCCAGTCCGGTTGCTGGGCGCGCGGATAGAATGTCATCAGCGTGGCGAAGCGATCCTTCGGCGATTGCACCACCTGTTCCACCAGATACTCGGTCAGGTCGAAATTGTGCAAGCCGACTTCCATCAGCGGCACGATATTGCCGGGCCTGATCGACTTGAACAGATCGAGCACCGATCCGTGCTTGAGGAATTTGGTCGAGAAGCCGGCATAGGGGCCGAACAGAATGTGACGCGAATTATCGATGATGCGCGTATCGAGATGCGGCACCGACATCGGCGGCGAGCCGACCGAGGCCATGCCATAGACCTTGGCATGATGCCGCTTGCTGATCGCGGGATTATCGGTGCGCAGCCAGATGCCGCTCACCGGAAATCCAGCATAGCCATAGGCCTCCGGTATCCCGGATTTTTGCAGCAGCGGCAGCGCACCTCCGCCCGCGCCGAGAAAGACGAATTTCGTGTTGGCCGAAACCGTGGTGCCGCTCTTCGTGTCCCGCGCCTCGATGTGCCAGCCGGCGGCGTCGCGATGCAGATGCGTCACCTGGTGCGAATAATGGATGGCGAAGCCGCTTTGCGTCTGCAGATAGCCGATCAGGTTGCGCGTCAGCGCGCCGTAATTGACGTCGGCCCCGGTGATCATGCGGGTGCAAGCGACATCCTGGTCGACGGCGCGGCCTTCCATGACGATCGGCACCCATTCGGCGATCTGCCTGGGGTCCTCGGTATATTCCATGCCGCGATAGAGATGGTTTGCGGTCAGCGCGGCGTGGCGCTTCTTGAGAAAATCCACGTGGGCCTTGCCATGGACAAAGCTCATATGCGGCACGGCATGGATGAACAGATCCGGCGAGGCGATCGCCTTTTTCCGGATCAGATAGGTCCAGAACTGCCGCGACAGGTCGAATTCAGTGTTGACCACCAGAGCCTTGGAAATGTCGATGCTACCGTCGGGGCGTTCCGGCGTGTAATTGAGCTCGCACAAAGCTGCGTGCCCGGTGCCGGCATTGTTCCAGGCGTCCGAGCTCTCCAGCGCCGCACCGTCGAGCGTCTCAAAAATCTCGATGCGAAGCGACGGATCGAGCTCCTTGAGAAACACCGCGAGCGTGGCGCTCATGATGCCGGCGCCGACCAGTACGACGTCAGGGCTGCCGCGCGAAGCTCCGTTCATGACTCGCTCTCCAATGGCAATGCGTTATGCCTTCGCCTGAAACGGCACGACGGCGCCGGGCGCCAGCACCACATAGACCCGCCGCCACGGCTGGTCGTCAACCAGCTTCCACTTGTGGCCGCCGCCGCAGGTATCTTCGGCAAGCAGGATGGCGCCCGGATGCAGAATGAAATGCTGGCCGCTGCGGGTCTCGAAATCGAGCGTGCCGGCGAGCGTGATCACGAGCTGCCGGGTCGGTGCGTCGTGCCATTCGAAGCTGCCGCCAGATGCGGTTTCCTGAAACGACACGGTCGTCACCGGCATTTTGCCGCTCAGCACGTCGCCGCGCGCGCCGTGTTCGAGCGCGATCAAGCCTTCCTCGAAATGCGAGTTATTGTCGGCTCCGGTCCAAAGACGCACGCACCTGATCATCGGTTGCTCCGCCTGGTCGGCACTCCTCCGCTTCGCCTTGTACTTTCGGCGATGCGTGCCGATTCGTAAGCTAAGCGCGCGAATAATCGTAGACCTTCGCGCGCGGAAATGAACAGTCTTATGCCGATTGTTGTAGCGATTCGGGGGCCGATTCCAGTGCAATCCGCGGATGATCGTGAGGCCGGATCGGATCTAATATGACAGTTAGGATTCGGTTTCTCTTTTGGAGAGAACAATGAGCGAATTTCGCAAGGAAACCGACAGCCTCGGCGAGGTCGAGGTTCCCGCCGACAAGCTGTGGGGCGCGCAGACGCAGCGCTCGCTCGAGCATTTCAGCATCGGCAAGGACCTGATGCCGCGCGAGATGATCACCGCTTATGCGATCCTGAAAAAAGCCTCGGCCAATGCCAATGCCGCCGCCGGCCGCCTCGACGCCAAGATCCACAGCCTGATCGTCAAGGTTTGCGACGAGATCCTGGCCGGGCAGCATGGCGACATGTTCCCGCTGCATGTGTGGATGACCGGCAGTGGCACGCAGTTCAACATGAACGTCAACGAAGTGATCTCGAACCGGGCCTCTCAACTTGCCGGCACGCCGCTCGGTAGCAAGAAGCCGGTGCATCCCAACGACCACGTCAACATGTCGCAATCCTCGAACGACAATTTCCCGTCGGCGATGTACATCGCGGCAGCGATCGGCGTGAAGAAAGGACTCATCCCGGCAGTGAAGGCGCTGCACGATGCCATCGCTGCCAAAGCCGCGGCGTGGGACGGTATCGTCAAAATCGGCCGCACCCATATGCAGGACGCGACGCCGTTGACGCTCGGTCAGGAATGGTCCGGCTATGCCGGCATGCTGTCGGACGATCTCGATCGGCTCGAGGCAGCGCTAGGGAGCGTCTATCATCTCGCTTTGGGCGGCACCGCGGTCGGCACCGGCATTAATGCCGAGCCGGGCTTCGCCGAAGCCGCCGCCGCCGAGATCGCCAAGCTCACCGGGCTTCCCTTCATCACCGCGCCGAACAAATTCACGGTACAGGGCTCCCATGACGCGCTGGTGCAGCTCTCCGGCACGCTGCGGACGCTGGCGGTGTCGCTTTACAAGATCGCCAACGACATCCGGCTGCTGTCATGCGGTCCGCGGGCCGGCTTCTACGAGCTTTTGATTCCGGAGAACGAGCCGGGCTCTTCAATCATGCCAGGCAAGGTCAACCCAACGCAATGCGAGGCGCTGACCATGGTCGCCGTGCAGGTCATGGGCAACGACGTGGCCACCGGTTTCGGCGGCGCCAGCGGCTATCTCGAAATGAACGTCTATAAGCCGCTGATGATCTATAACATCATGCATTCCATCACGGTCATGAGCGACGGCTGCGATAATTTCAGAAAATTCCTGATCGAAGGCACCAAGCCCAACCTGAAAAAGATCAAGGAAGACGTCGAACGCTCGCTGATGCTGGTGACGGCTTTGGCGCCGGTGATCGGCTATGACAAGGCCTCCAAGATCGCGCATTACGCCATGGAGCATGACACGACGCTGAAAGAAGCGGCGCTGAAGCTCGGCTTTGTCAGCGAGGCCGAATTCGACCGCGTCGTCGATCCGGCCAAGATGGTCAGGCCTTATGTCGCAAGCTGACGGACCGGAGAGGCGCGAAGCGATGGCGCTGTTCAAATACGACAGGCTTTCCGCCTGGGATATAGCCTACGCCGTCGACATGGCGATCGCCTGCTTGATCACCTATTGGATCATGGCGGAAATTCATACGCGGTTCGGACTCGGCGCGTCGTCGCAAGTGGTCGGCAGCCTGTGGGCGATCGTTGCCACCATCTATGTGTTTCGTGACACTCGCGCCAATTCGTTGTCGGCGAGCATCGGGCGGATCATTGCGACGGTGGTCAGCTTTGCGCTGTGCTTTGCCTATCTCGTGCTGTTTCCGTTTACACCGGTCGGGCTGGTCGCAGTTTTGGCCATCGGCACGCTGGTGATGATGGCGCTCGGCCGGCGCGAGGAAATCGGCCTCACTGCAGTGACGACCGCAGTCGTGATGCTGGTCGCCGCCGTCGACGCGCCGGCTGCCTGGCAGCAGCCATTATTGCGGCTCATGGACACTTTGATCGGGATCGCAGTCGGCGTGACCTGCAAATGGATCGCCTCATTTGTGTTTTTCAAGTTGATCGGCCAAGAAGTCCGCTGACATTTGCGTATGCGGAGAGATCAATGCCAGCCTATTGGGTCGCGCGGTCCAAGATCAATGATCCGGTCGAATACAAGAAATACACCGATCTCGTGCCGGGCATTATCGCCAAATACGGCGGCAAGGTTCTGGCGCGCGGCGGCAAATTCCAGATCATGGAAGGGCCGGACAAGTTTCAGCGCTTTGTGGTGATCGAATTTCCGACCTTCGAGCAAGGCGTCGCCTGTTTCACCTCGAAGGAATATGACGCCGCTGCCGCGTTCCGCAGGAGCGGCGCCGGCGAAGTGGAAACCATCATGGTCGAAGGCGGCGAGGCGACGAAGTAGGATTAGCCCGCTTTTATATTCGCGAACTTGATCACCCTCGCCCATTTTGTGGTCTCGTTGGCGATCAGCTCGCCGAATTTCTCGGGCGATTTCGGCATCGGCACGCCGCCGAGATCGGCAAGGCGCTTCTGCATCGCCGGATCGGCAAGCGCAGCGTTGATTTCCTTGGCGATGCGATTGAGAATTTCGGGCGGCGTGCTCTTCGGCGCGCCCATGCCTTGCCACGCATAGGCTTCGTAGCCCTGGACAAATTGCGACACCGGGGGCAGATCGGGCAGCACGGCGAGCTTGTCGGTGTCCGACACTGCGAGGGCTTTGAGCCGCCCGGCGCGGATGTGGTCGATCGACAGAATGACCTGGTCGAACATCACCTGCACCTGGCCTTCGAGCAGGTCGGTGATCGCCGGCGCGTCGCCGCGATAGGGCACGTGCAGCATGTTGACGCCGGTCATCATCTTGAACAGTTCGCCGGCGAGATGCGGCGTCGAGCCGACGCCGCCCGAAGCCATGTTGAGCTCTCCCGGATGCGCCTTGGCATAGGCGATGAGATCGGGAACCGAATTGACCGGCAGCGAAGGATGCACGACCAGCACTTGCGGATTGCGGTCGATGCCGGCGATCGGCGCGATGTCGCGCACGATGTCGAAATCAGGCACCGGATTGAGCATGGCGTTAATGACATTCGGATTGGCGATGAACAGCAGCATGTAGCCGTCGGGTGTCGAGCGCGCGACGGTTTCGGCGGCAATGCTGTTGCCCGCCGCGCCGCGGTTCTCGACGACGATCGGCTGGCCGAGCCGTTCCTGAATCATCGATGCGGTGAGGCGTGCGAGGATATCGGCGGTGCCGCCCGGCGGGAAGCCGACGATCAGATGGATGGGCCGTGACGGATAAGCGTCGGCGCGGGCGCTACGGATCACGGCCGGCAGCGCAACGGCACTGGCGGCGAGACTGAGAAACTGACGGCGCGGGAGGGTTTTCACGAGTAGTTTCATGGCGGCGCACCATAGTGCATGACCCGAAAAGTGGAAACCGCTTTTCGAATAGGTCATGGGCATATTACCAAGAGGCGTTTCCGCTTGGTAAAGCGCCTAATGCCGCAGCAGCTACGCGGCAGCTTTTGGCTCGCCGCCGCCCGGCGGCGGGACCGGCACGCCGTCGGCCGAATATTCGTTGAGCTTGTTGCGCAAGGTGCGGATGGAAATACCAAGCACATTCGCCGCATGCGTGCGATTGCCGAGGCAGTGTTTCAGCGTTTCCAGGATCAGATCGCGCTCGACCTCGGCCACCGTGCGGCCGACCAGTCCGCGTGTCACCTGCTCGGCGGCAAATGCGGCATGCGCCACGGCCGGTGCGCTCTTTTGCTGGTCGAGCCGGACGCCGTCGGGCGTCAGTATCGCTTCCGGTCCGATCTCCTCGCCATTTGCCATCAGCACGGCGCGATGCATGGTGTTTTCGAGTTCCCGCACATTGCCCGGCCAGTAGTTCAAGGTCAGGGTGCGCCGTGCCTCCTGCGACAATGGCCGCGTCGGCACGCCGTTGGCGGCCGCGTATTTCTTGATGAAATATTCGGCGAGCTCGAGCACGTCGGCCGGCCGCTCGCGCAAGGGCGGCAGTTTCAGATTCACGACATTGAGCCGAAACAGCAGATCTTCACGGAAGGTGCCATCGCGCACAGCTTCGGCGAGGTTGCGGTTCGATGTGGCGATGATGCGGATGTCGATCGCCACCGGCCGGGTGCCGCCGACGCGGTCGATCACGCGCTCCTGGATGGCGCGCAGAAGCTTGGCCTGCAGCCGCACGTCGATCTCGGAAATCTCATCGAGCAACAGCGTGCCGCCACTGGCCTCCTCGAACTTGCCGATGCGAC
>Ga0335069_10001875_pt1 | contig 33100 bp, 23 predicted proteins | sample Lox_Sample_11_FD_206714 | JGI IMG/M metagenome (GOLD analysis project Ga0335069, IMG submission 206714) | Soil microbial communities from Loxahatchee National Wildlife Refuge, Florida, United States - Lox_Sample_1.1 | ecosystem: Environmental > Terrestrial > Soil > Wetlands | place: USA...
AGGGACGCTTTTCAGGAACCGTGCTCCTGGCCAAGAACGGCAAGATCCTCTTGCGCAAGAGCTACGGAATGGCTAATTACGAGCTCGGCGTGCCCAACACTCCGGAGACCGTCTACCGCATCGGTTCGATCACCAAAAGCTTCACCGCCCTCGCAATCCTGCAACTGGAAGAGCGGGGCTTGCTCAGCGTCAACGATCCGGTCGCGAAATTTGTGCCCGAGGTTCCCGCAGACTGGAGCGCGATCACCATCCACCTGTTGCTCTGCCACAAGTCGGGAATTCCCGACTGGATGAGCGCGAAGGCCTACCAGGATTTCTCGGACCCGAAGCACATCGAGAATGCGCTAAAGGAATATGCGGCGACGCCGCTGCTCAGCAAGCCCGGCGAAGTCCTTCGCTACAGCAACTCGGGCTATGCTCTGCTGGGCAGGGTGATCGAGAAAGTCAGCGGGAACTCCTATGAAGAGTATCTCAACGAAGCCATTTTCCTGCCCGCGGGCATGAACCACACCGCCGTCGACCATGCCGCCGACCTCGTTCCGCATCGCGCCAATGGCTACCGCTGGGATGGCGAAACCATTATCAACGCCCCCAACAGCGACCCGGATCACCCCTATGCGGCAGGGGCGCTGCGCTCCACGGTCGACGATCTCTATCGTTTCGATCGAGCCCTGAAAGAGGGCAAGCTGTTCAGCAAGGCCATCACGACCAAGGCCTGGACCGCGTACGGACACTGGGTGGCGCCGCCACCGTTTCCCATGGAGGCCGATTATGGATACGGCTGGATGATTGGCCAGGAATTCGGCCATCGATATGTCGGCCACGGCGGCTGGGTGAATGGATTCGTCTCCCAGTTCAACCGCTATCCGGACGATGATGCGACGCTGATTCTGCTCTGGAACTTCGAGACTTCGAACAACATCTTTGTCAGCCAGGATCTCGCGGCCATTCTGTTTGGTCAGAAGTACGAGCTTCCTGTTCTGCACCCCATCGTGCACCCGTCGCAGCAGACGCTGGCTCGCTATGTGGGCAATTACCAGATGGGACCGCTTATGGTGAAATTCACCCTGCGGAACGGCAAGTTATATGCCCTGGGCACGGGCCAGCCGGCGCCGTATGGCCTGATTGCCATATCCGACAACGAGTTCTACTGCAATGACATGCCATCCGTCATCCGATTCATCCCAGGCGAAAAGGGGAACGTGGACAAGGCGTCTATCAGGATGGGTGACAAGGAATTCGAAATGACGCGTGTCCCATCCGATCAGCAAGGAAAGTGAGCGGTCTGCAGAACTCCTCTGTCCGACGGGCGGCACGGAGCCTTAAGACCCGAGACCGGGAGATGTAAGTCCGATAGGGCCACTGGACTACGGGAGCATCGGAAACTCGCTTGGCGCTCGGGAGTGACGCTCAGCCGAGAGGACCGCGTCGACGGCGGCAGCCATTTCATCGACGGTGATGGATGTGAGGCAGCGGCGGGCTTCCACAATGCAGGTTTCGAGGTGGCAACCTGCGCAATTGACCCGGTGATAAACGATTTTGTGTTGCGGACCAAAGGGAAACCAGACGCCCGGGAGTCCGCGAGCCGAAAAGGCAATGACACACGGAACACCCGCGCAGGCCGCGAGATGCATCGGTCCTGAATCTGGTCCGAGAAACACCGAAGCGTGTTCGAGAATCGCGGCAGTCTCACGCGGCGAAAGACGTCCGCAGAGATTGACCTTGTGCGAATTCCACCCGTCCAGGGCATAGCCTGCGATGCTGGTGTCCTCTTTCGCTCCAACCATCGCGAGCCCGTACCTGGGATAGCGTACGGAGAGCCGCGCCAGAAGGGCGCGCCAGTTGTCCTGCCCCCAATCCTTTGCCTGCATCTTGGTTCCGGGACCGCACACAACCAGCGGCTTCCCGGCGAGAGAGCCGAGGGCAGTGCGGGCGGCCTGCCTTTCGGCCGGCGTAAGCCGCAGGTCCCAATTCATGATGTCGCCGGGTGCGGCGTCGCCAAGAGCCGCAACCCCGCGTGCCAGACGCATCGCCTCCGCTTCATACAGCCCCGTATCTGGATCGAACCCCCATACCCGCTGGTCTTGACGGGGAAGACCGACGATGCGATTGATTCCGGCTGCCCATTGGAAGAACCATTTGTCGCGAAGCACTGCCGCGGGACTGCGCGTCGACATCATGTAAACGAGAATCTCTGGCCTGAAGCGGCGAATCTCGGAAGCCAGAAGAAAAAGAGCGCGTGGGCTGCGAGTGCCGACTGAGTACCGCATGTAACCATGGACCAGTCCTGAATCGCCGAGCACGCCCGCCGCAGCCGGCGCCTTTGCGTGAACCGGATAGTTGGTCAGCAGGATGCGTTCTGAATTTGGAAAGGCACGCTCGATGAGATGAAGGCATGGAAGAGAGACAATGGTGTCACCCAAGCTGCCGAGACGATAGACGAGCACCTTTCTTACTGCCAAATCCGGATACAAAGAGCAGTCTCCTGGCCGAGTCGTGCAATCTGTTCGACCGGTCAAACAGAACAGGAAAAAGATCCTTCAGATATCGTACATGGAATGGGCAAACCGTTCGCGATGAGCCGTTCTTCGAGCCGGGCTTAAACAGAGCGGACCAAAGGGAGGATAGCGTGGCGCGGCTTCGGAACGCGACTACCGAAGTGCGTAGCTGAACCCGAGACTGAATCCATTCGGAGTGAGTCCCCCGCTGCCTCCGTGGGTGCCCTTGAACCCAGGCCACCGTTGATACTCGTAATCGAGGCGTGCAGAAATGCGTCTTGCGACGCGATAATCAACAGCTCCCCCAGGGGCATAGGCGAAATAATGCCCGGATCCAACACTGGGAGAAGGTATGTCCAGGTGCCCCGCGCCGACCAGGAATTTGACGGTAAAATGCATGCCTCTATACGAAAAGAATCGCACGCGCGGACCACCCAGATAGCTGTCCTCGGTCAAGCCGGCCGGACCATGCCAGCGCAAAAAATGGGCCTCGCCCTCAGCGCCGATTCTGCCCAATATAAAGGAACTGGTATCCACGTAGGGTCCAAGTCCGATGAGCTGGTGACTCAAGCAGGAGAAGGGTGAATTGCTGCTGCACCCGTAGTCGGGATTGAAGGTGGACACCGACGCTCCTACCCGGTAGCTAATACGGGGTCCTTCGGCAGCGGGGAAGGCTTGGGAAAACAACGGACCGGAGAACAATAGGGACGCAGCAACTAAATAGAGTTTTTTACGCATCGGGGTCCTTTGATTTGAGATTATGCCACGCTATTACGGTTTGATCAGAAACTTCGATCGTGAGTCAAGATTAAAAGTCAAGCGCCATCTGCAGCTGAGCGGGTGACAGAGAAGGTGGGATTGTCCGAACTCAGGACACTGATGGAATCTCCGAATCGAGCGCCGCAGCCAACCAGTTCACAGACCCATCCGACGACAGTTCCCCCAGCGATGAACCGAGACCGCGCTGCCGGCCGGGTCCCGGCCAGGCAGATTGGTCACAGAGGTGAATGGCCGACCGCACAGTGGAACATCCTGGCGCCCGCCAGGCGACAAGTTGCAAAACACAGGAGAGAATCAAGCGTGAATGGGACACAAAAGCAAGAAGTTAAAGGGACTTCGAAGATCGGATTGCGAACTGGCACTGACGCGGTTTGTGCTAAGATCATTCCATTCAAAAGTAGTTCCAGTGCAGGTCTGCTGAGTTTTTATTCAGGTTTGTAGAGCGATTTTCTGAGGCTGTGCGCGACAAATTATCGAAATAGCGGCAGGTTCTCGAAGGCGGTCTGGGTTTGCGGGGCCCGCAGGCTGTTTTTAACCTGCCAGGTTGGGCGGGTCAGTCAGCCAGTTGCATCGGCAATTGAGCAGGCGATTGACAATACTGCGAATGCAGGCGTCGTGCTGCTACATCGTCATACACGTTGCTCGTATCATTTTTCTGTATGGATAACGGACTGAATTCTCGATTGCTCGCGTCCATTCTCTCCACCATTGACAGGCACAGCCCCGTAAAAAGCCATGCTCGACCGGTGTGTCGCTATCTCGGTCTCCCAGGAACAAGTACGACCTCGCTTCAGCAAAAGCGAGGTCCGAGCGCACCAGCGGAAATGTGAATCTTGCGGGATGGGATCATGGATTCGGTTGTAGACAAGGAGGAAATGTAGAGATGCAACTTAAGGGAAGGAAAGCGGTGGTGTGCGGCGGAGGGGGTTTTATCGGCGGACACCTTGTCAGGAGCCTCCTTGCTTCGGGCGCTGACGTAATCCGTGCGGTTGACATCAAGCCCTTGAACGAGTGGTACCAGACGGCCGATGGAGTGGAAAACCTGGTCCTGGACCTGAAGGACAAGGAGAACTGCTATCGGGCGGCGAAGGGCGCCGACGTGGTCTTTCAGCTAGCTGCGGACATGGGGGGCATGGGGTTTATTGAGAATAACAAGGCTCTGTGCATGTTGAGCGTGCTGATCAATACTCACATGCTGCTGGCGGCAAGGGACTCCGGTGTGAAGCGGTTTTTCTATTCCTCCTCCGCCTGCGTGTACAACGGCGACAAGCAGAAGAACCCGGTAGTGACTCCGCTGAAGGAAGAGGATGCCTATCCCGCGCTGCCCGAAGATGGCTACGGATGGGAGAAGTTATTCAGCGAGCGGATGTGCCGCCATTTCGAGGAGGACTACGGCCTGCAATGTCGCGTGGCGCGCTACCACAATGTTTATGGGCCCCATGGGACCTGGACGGGAGGCCGCGAAAAAGCCCCGGCCGCAATCTGCCGGAAAGTTCTGGAAGCCAGGATGAGCGGCAAACATGAGATCGAGATCTGGGGCGACGGCCATCAGACTCGCAGCTTCATGTACATCGACGACTGCACAAAAGGCACACAGATGATCACGGAGAGCGAAATCCACGAGCCCATCAATCTCGGATCGAGCGAACTGGTGACCATCAACCAACTGGTCGATATCGTGGAAGAAATCGCCGGTGTCAAGCTGGATCGCAGATACAATCTGCATGCGCCCAAAGGAGTGAATGGCCGCAATAGCGACAACACCAGGATCGTGGAATATCTCGGATGGGAGCCCTCCATCCGCCTGAAAGACGGATTAGCGAAGACGTACGAGTGGATTGAGAAGGAAATGCTCGCTCTCGTGAATGCCTGATCATCGATGCACGATCAGGGGCGACCTCCGGGAGATGAATGATGGGAATGCACGGCGACGATGGCCGCGATTTACGCCAGATACTAGGCATCAGTTTTTTTGCAGGAGATGTTGGCGGCGCAGTGGAACGGATGTCTCGCGGCGGGCTCCTGGTGGTGCCGGCCGCTCCTGCTTTGAAGGATATTGCGTACAGCGAGTCCTACCGCGAAGCATTGACCAATGCCGACCTGGCGATCACGGACTCAGCGTTCATGGTCCTGCTCTGGAATTGGCTTCAGGGCGATTCTCTGAAGCGGGTATCGGGCCTGAAGTATCTGCGCCAGTTGCTGCTGATGCCCGACTTCCGTTCAGCAGGAAAAACACTGTGGATCATGGCGGGCCCGGGCAATGCGCGAAAGAACCTCGATTGGCTGGCGTCCCAGGGAATCCAGGTGCCGCAGAATTGCGTCTATTATGCGCCAATGTACGGCAGCGAGATTGACGATCCGGCACTTCTCGAGCATTTGCAGGGCCACCCGGTGAAGCACATCGTCATTACCCTGGGAGGAGGTACCCAGGAACGGCTGGGATTGTATCTGAAGCGCAATCTCGATTACTCGCCCGCGATTCATTGCATCGGAGCAGCGATCGCGTTTCTGAGCGGCGACCAGGTGCGAATTCCGAAGTGGGCGGATCACTTCTACCTGGGCTGGTTGTTGCGTTGCATTTCCGCGCCGGGGCGCTATATTCCGCGCTATTGGTCCGCATTTTTGCTGTTCCCGCTCCTGTGGCGATATCGCGACAGGCTGCCCCCAATGCAGCCCGCGCCGGGGCCGCGCGCACAAGCCGAAGCCTGAATCCGCTGGAGACCAACCTGTCGTGGATGCATAGAATGCTAGGACCGACTGCACTCGACGCCAAGAGAGTTCTCCCAGCGCCCCCAATCTTCCACCTCTTTGAATCGCGGGTCCGCAGAGTCGTTAAAGTAGGCGCGGCGAATATTCACGAAGCCGGCCCTTTGGAGTTCGTGTGCCATAGCCTTGTAATCCCACATCCATAAGTGCCTGCTGCGTCCGAATAACAATTGCAGCGCCGATTTGAGTCCGCGCAGAGCTCTTTTTTGTCCCATCTCTTTCATCATGTGTATCGCGGCCTCCGGGTCCTCACTCTCCATATATTGCTTTACGATGAACTCCAGATCAGGAAGTACGAGGCGAAACAGTCCTCCCGGCTTGAGATACTGGAATACGTTGCGGAGCGTGACCTGAAACTCGTCAAAAGCCAAATGCTCCAGGATGTGCGAGCAATAAATGCCGTCGGCCGAACCGGGAGGTACGGGCAAGCCAAGGATCACATCAGCATATTCAATGTGACTGACAGGGTAGATCGGATACCCTCTGCGCTGAAGCAGAGGATTCAACAACGAGGTATGCTTCTGAATCCACAACACCGGACCTGCATCAAAATTTCGCCATCCGGGAGGTGCACAGATCCCACAGCCAAACTGTATATATGACTTATCCATGCCCGTATTCTATCCCAGCGGATTTGGCGATCACCACGGATTGCTTCGAGTATCATTGAGTCCTGGCGAGCCAAATTGCGGAATCGAAGAGTGGATTGAATTGATGGGACGAGATGAACAACTTCCGCATCTCACTGGGGTCTGGCAAGGCGATGATCTCGCGCAGTTATCCTGGATTCAGCACTTGTTTCGCAAGGTTGTAAGCGAATGGACGTTCGATCGCACCGGAGATTTCGCGGGAGACAATGCGGTTCTTGTGGCCAGGTTCGTGAATGCCAGGAACGGGAAGTACTTCACCCAATTCCGGGGGCGGCGAGTTTTCCTGGTAGATCTTGCAGACGAGAATTACGACTTCCGTCCTGAAATCTACAGCAACTTCCTGGGCGTGTTTCGTTGCTACTGGTCGAACGTGTTTCGGCGAGAACGGATGTTTCCAATTCCATTGGGGATGACGCACCACGATTTTGGGATAACACGATCGTTTCCTAAATCGTCCGAACGTCAATTCATCTGGTCGTTTCTGGGTCAGATGAATAAATCATCGCGGCCTGAGATCGCCCGGTATTTGGGTTCTCTTGAGCCGCATCTTTTGTTTGCCGTAGATGAAACAAAAGGACTATCCACGTGGAATGTAATGGATGGAAAGCGGCGGAGATTGTCCTTCGAACGTTGCACCAACATCCTTCTTGATTCGGTGTTTGCGCCGGCACCGATGGGTAATGTGAATCTCGAGAGTTGGCGGGTCTACGAGGCTTTGGAAGCCGGGGCGATTCCGATTCTGGAGAAGCGTCCGACTTTAGATTATTTTACTCAAATGTGGGGCGAACACCCGATTCCCACGGTGAGCTCCTGGAAGCAAGCCCGGACCTTCATCGCCGAGATAATGGCCTCGTCGGCTGATTTGGATAGATTGCAGGCGGAATGCATGAACTGGTGGGCCGCAAAGCGGGAAGAGTGGAGCGAGAGCACTCGCGCTTTTATTCAGAGGCTGGAAAGAATGCCTGTTCCGACGGGACCGCGAGATTTTGTTCATCCGATGCACAGCCGCCCTGGATGGCAGGTTGTCGAACTGCTCAGGCATCACAGTCTTCCTGCAATGAAACGAAGATTGAACCTTCAACTGGGACGATTTCTTTCGGGGAAAAAGCTTCGAGTATCTCTCGGTGCCAACAGCAACATCAAGCGGACGTGATGAGCTCGTTCGCATTGAAGTGTTTTTCCGTAGCCTCTGATTCGCCTCCCGATACAAAGCATGCTTCGATAATTTTCCCTGACAGGACATCAGGACATTGATCTTGCGTGATAAGTAAAGCTCGTAAGTCAGGCACGTAGCATCGTGGCACGACTAAGCTCAATGCCGGTTGTGCAATAATTTCTAGAAAATACAGGCGGGTTTTTTGCCCACCCGGCGGCATCAGCCGGGGATGACTGTGGATGGATTCCGTTGAGCTACGATCGCGATCCGATCGTGGGGGCCAATATAGTTCTGCCACTTCTAAAGCGGGGAGTAAGCATGCGTGTGCTGGTCAGCGGTGCCGCCGGTTTTCTTGGTTCTCATTTGACGGATGCGCTGTTGGCGGATGGGAACTCGGTTCTGGGTGTCGATAATCTCTGCACCGGGTCGCTTGAAAACCTCGAGCATCTCAAATCCGAACGGCGCTTCGAATTCCTTCAGCAGGACATTTGCATTCCGTTTGATCCAGGTCCGGTCGACTACGTCTTTAACTTTGCTTCTCCCGCCAGCCCGCAGGAGTACATGAGGCTCGGGATTGAGACCCTGATGGTGGGCTCCATCGGCACCCGCAATATGCTGGAGGCTGCCCGGCGCAATGGCGCGCAGTTTATGCACGCGTCCACTTCCGAGTGTTATGGAGATCCACTCGAACATCCGCAAACCGAAGATTACTGGGGGCATGTGAACCCGATCGGGCCGCGGTCAGTGTACGATGAGGCCAAACGGTTCGCTGAAGCGCTGGTGATGGCCTATCACCGCTATCATGGCGTAGACACTCGGTTGGTGCGGATCTTCAACACCTACGGCCCCAGGTTGCAGGGTAATGATGGGCGCGTGATCTCGAACTTCATGATGCAGGCGCTGAGGGGAGAAGACCTGACCATTTACGGCGACGGAAGCCAGACCCGAAGCTTCTGTTATGTCTCCGATGAGATTGATGGAATCATTCGGCTGGCGCGCAGCCAGGAGCATTTGCCTGTCAATATCGGGAATCCGCAGGAGTGGACGGTACTGGAATGTGCGCGCGCCGTGTTGAGAGTTACCGGTTCATCGAGCAGGATCGTGCATCGCCCTCTTCCGGAAGACGACCCTGCGCAGCGCCAGCCCGATATATCGAAAGCCCGAGACCTGCTGGGATGGGAACCGGAAATCGATCTTGAAACCGGGCTGAGGTTGAGCCTTGACTATTTCAGCCGTCGAGTCGAGTCGTCGGCGTGAGCCCACCCAGGGAACACGCCGGAACCCCTCGCCTCAGAAGCTGACCTTCCGCGATGGAAACCAGGTGAGCTGAATATTCGTCACGGTGACGGTCTGCTCCCCGGGCAGGTAGATCGGCGCTTTGTATCGCTCGTAAGTAAAGCTGCCGTTGATCTCGAAATCTTTTCCAATGCGTTTTACAGCCTGGAAGCCGATGTCATTCAGAGTGGTTCCGTATTCGGTGGTGCCGGAACGAATGAAGTCCTTGGCGGCTTTCTGGTGGCGCGCGTTAATCTGCAACCATTCATTTCCGCTAAGGTGGTAGGTAAGCCACGCCTGCCCACCCTTACCCTCGCGCCCAACCCAGTCTCCGAATAGCTGACCGTTGTTCGTGTAACCCTGTTTTTGGATTGCCTCCCAGTACATGAAACGGCCGCCCGAGCTGGTCGATACCGGCGGGTCGGTATATGCGGCTTCCACGCGCACGTCCAGCCTGGGGGCGCCGGGTACGCGCGAGAGATACAAGCCGGGGCGCCAGGAGGCGCGGCGGGGCGCGTCGATCGGCGAGACGTCATCGTGCACCTCGCCATCCGCGTAGAGAGTCAGCCATTTGCGCACGAGCGGAGGCCTGTACGAGAAGTCGAATGACCCAAACCGGGCGCCGGGGTCGTCACGGCCCAATTTCACCGCGGCACTGGGTGAAGCCACACTGAAAAAGCTCTTGAAAAACGAATGCAACGTGATCGGACCATGTCCTTCTCCACCCCAGATGACGGTGCGCTCGAATCCAAACTCGAGGTTCTCCGTGGGGCGGAAGCTGACCTTTTCTACGTGGACCCACGGGTTCCCGGGAGTGGTCACATTCGGCTGAAGGGGCTGTCCGGGCGCCGGCGGGTACAGCGGGTTGGGGATGTACGTGTGTCCTTGCGTGCTCCCGATCAGGAATTCGTAGCGAAACGGCCCGGTGATGTACGACAGGCCGGGAATGCGCAGAGGTTCCACCCGGTTGATATGGAACGCGTAGATGTTCTCCGCGTTGTTGGAATACGCGAATCCAGCTCCCAGAGCCGGCCCCATCCAGTCGTCCTGTTTGCCGAACGAGATCTCATGATTGAGCACGTTCGCTGAGACATAAGCCTCGAGAAACCGCGCACGGGTGATCGTGTCGATGGGTCCCAGCGGAATGGTCTGCTGCGGGTAATACACGAGTTGATGGGTCACTGGGTCGGTATAAATGGTTCCGTCGATCTTTGCCAGTGCCTGGGCCAGGGAAGGGGAGTACCCGGTCGCCGATGGCGCGTACTGGAATTCCCCGCGCACGTAGACTGTGAAACGGCCCGCAGACGCATAGGCGCTGGCCCCGGTGTAGTTGTTGAACCCGTTTTCAAACGGGCGGCCATAATCGTTGATGATGGAGGAGCCGAGATGGAAGCTGTCGTGAAGCGGAGTTCCACTGACGGGACGCGCCACGGTATAGACCGACTCGATTCTCAAGTTACCCTTGTGCGCCAGGCAAGGCCCCGCCATGTCGAATCGCATTTCGTGCGCCAACGCTTCGTATATTTCTTCCGCCTGGTCCGTATCCGGTCCCGGATTGGCATCTTCAATCCGCGCGGCAATATCCTCAAGCATGCGATTGATGCTCGAACGCGTCCATGGACGCATGTTTAGAAAAACATGATCGACAAATCCCAGTCCATACAGCCGAAAGATTGCGGGATAGATCCAGCTATCCACTGTCCCAAACGGAGATCCCAGTGTCTCCGGTTTGCAAACCGAAGCGGCGGGCGCGGCCTGGGCCGCGGGTTGTCCTGCGGAGTCGGTGGAAACCGTCTCTGCAGAGGGCAGGGCTTTGAGATCAGGTTGCTCGGCCAGAATCGGGAGAGTAATAAGGAAAAGAAGGCCTGCGGCCTTTCTTATAAAACGGAAACCCATTCCTGAAGTTGGGGACAAAGCCATACTTTACTTGTATCATCCGTTCCTGCCTGTCTCCGGCCGCACGCAGGGAGGACACTTTCATTCAGAAGCGCCAACCAACCGCACGATCTTGCGACGGAAGAAGACCATGAGGGACTGCCTGTCACGCCCAGTGGGACCCGGTACGAACCGCCGAAGCGCACAATGCCCAACAGCCTCTGGATAATGGGTCCGTGCGGAGGAATGCACGAACCATTCGCAGACCCGTGGAGATCAGACCGTGATGCATCTGCCGCACGCGCATGGGAGCCGGCGAAGTCCTCGCGGCAGATCAGAACAGGGCGGCAAGCTCGGCTTGCAGCAAGGTCCCCGAAGCACGACCCCAGGACGACTACGGCCTGCATGCGCGTGCTCGAGACGGATGAAAGCGACCTCCAGAATTCTTTTGACCGTCCCCGTCCGGAGTCCTTTTGGAGTAAATACAAATCGATCGTTAGAAGCGGCCCATAAGGTGTCCCTGATCTGTTACACTCAGTATGTTGCGCCACCCTCCCGGGTCTGGTTGCGCACTGGAGTCACTTGGCGAGTGAGCAGTTTTGGCCGAGGGTACCCAGCCCAGTTGGGGACGTAGCTCAGTTGGTTAGAGCGCTGCCCTGTCACGGCAGAGGTCGCGGGTTCGAGCCCCGTCGTCCCCGCCATTGATTCTAAAAACTTTAGATTCGATTGGCGTCGACAGTGACAATCCACAATCCTATCCACAATTAATTACGCTGGACAACTTCCAACTCCTGCTACGCTTGCCGCAGGGAGCACGTCTTCGCGTCAGGCCACCACCGGCGACCTTAGCAGGCGCAACGCGCGCCAATTTCCCGGCTCCAAAAGGACTATGCCAAAGACCTCTCAGGGTTGCCTGAAGTCCTCGATTTTGATTGCCTATTTCCCTTGGACGAGTTACTTTTCTTCCGCGGTTCGCCATCTGACCTCGATGAGCCCGCTTCAATTCCGGAAGCAGATGCAACCTGGCGCCCATGCGCGATATCAAGGCGCAAGAATTCTGGCGCGTTTGGAGTCGACCAATCCGGCAGAAGGCTTCTGACCGCCTGGTGGAGAACGCGCTTCGAGTCCTAGCTCCGCACAGCGCATCGTGCTTCAGGTTTTAAAGCAAGGAGATTGACCGTGCAATTCAAAAGGGGATTCATAAAACTATTCCTGGCGCTTGGCATACTGTGCGTTTTGCCGTCGGTCTTCGGGCAACTGGCGCCGGCGCAGCCCGCAGCACAACCTTCGCGCCCAGTCTTCCAAATGCCGGCGCCCACCCCCAACGATACGCTTAAATCAGTCGAACTGCAGCCCGACCGGCACGTTCGCTTCCGCATCTGGGCGCCAAACGCCACGACGATCAAGCTGCAGGCCGAAGGCCCCGAATCCACGCCAGGAATCACGCCCGAAGAGATGAGTAAGTACATGAGCGGCGTATCGCTGGTGAAAGGCGAACAGGGAGTCTGGGAGACGACGATCGGCCCCATCGCGCCTGGCATCTATCGCTATACCTTCGTTGTTGACGGCGTCAGTACTACCGATCCGCGCAACCCGCTCACCTCACAGTCGCTCATCCATTCATGGAGTTTGTATGAGGTGCCCGGCGCCGACTTCATGGAATACAAGCCCGGCGTGCCGCATGGGGCGATCGCTACGGTCTACTACGACTCTACGGCTACCGGAGGCCAGCGTCGCATGCACATCTACACGCCTCCGGGCTATGAGGCGGGCACTGTGCGCTTGCCTGTCCTCTACCTGCTGCACGGAGCCACTGACAGCGATGATTCCTGGGGCACGATTGGTCGCGCCGGAGCCATCCTCGACAACCTCATTGCCGAGGGCAAGGCCGTGCCTATGATCATCGTGATGCCCGCCGGCCACATCTCCACGGAGTTCCATTTTTCGCCTGGCTTCCGCATGGGCCACGATGCCTTCAACGACGATCTGACAAAGGTAGTCGTGCCGTATCTCGACGCGCACTACCGTACTGCCGCCGACCGCGATCATCGCGCCATTGCCGGCCTCTCGATGGGCGGTGGGCAGACCCTCACGATCGCTCTTACGGATTCCGCAGACTTCGCTTATGTGGGCGTCTTCAGTTCAGGCTGGTTCCCGAACATGCTTCAGGACGAGGAGAATACTGATCTTGCGCAGTATCGCTCCTCAGGCAAGCCGTTCCGTCTCTTCTGGGTTGACGCTGGCAAGTACGACATTGCGCTCTCAAACAGTCACGCCACGGTGGCCCTGCTCAACAAGGCAGGCATCAAGGTTGACGATCACGAGAGTGGCGGCTTCCACGCCTGGAATAATTGGAGAGACTACCTGCATCTCTTCGCGCAGCTTCTCTTCAAATGAGCCAATCGCACGTGCGCGTGACACATATCGAGGGCATCAGCAGTTCGTCGAGAGTGCTGCGCCCGCGCACACAAATTCCTGGAAGAATCAAGACTGCGTTCCTTTCTTGCCAGAGATGAATGAAAATGGGAACCGATTGTCCGTTTATGGTGATTTGTTTCTCGCTCGAGAACACAAATACGACCATCTTGCCCTCAGCTCTCACCTTTCAGTTGCGGAAATGCCGAGATGCGCAACTTCGCTGCGGCATACGGAACCAGCGTGATGTGCTCTTCCGGCTCCGAACTCGAGACGGGACTCTGCGGAACCGGATCTGCAACACCATCTTCAGCGCGCCAGGTGGGCACTTTGCGTGCCTTCACGCTGAGGCGTACTGGGGTGTGGCGGGCGGCGAAGACGCTATCCCCGACTTCGCTCTCGCTCACCTGGATGGATTTCGCAGGCTGTTGCTGATCGACATCCACCGCGTAATTCCAGGGTGTTGATGGGAAGACCTGCCAATCGGCGGTCATGCCGCGATCAGCCAGCTTCACCCAGCTCTCGCCGATGCCGAAGGAGAAGAGCAGCGGGCCGCGTTCGATGGCCATCGAATCGTTGAACCCGCGCGAAACGCGGGGATTCATGGGAAATGCCACTTCAACGCGGTCACCCGTGCGCCAGGTCCGTTCCAGGCGGGCGAAGCTCCCGGGAGTTGGCCCAGGCTGGGCCTGACCGTTGACGCGCAGCTCAGTGCCCGCGGCCCAGGCGGGGATCCTGAGTTGGAGCGGGAATGCCAGCGGGGCGGATGGATTGATTGTAAGCCGCACGGCGCCCCGGAAGGGATAGGCGGTCTCTTCGACCACATGGACCGGCGTACCGCGCAGAATCGTGCGCACTTCGCAGGGAGCGTACACGGCCGCGACAAGTCCATCGCCGGCATCCGAATCCTGTGTGCCGGAAATCAGGAACAGGCTGTTTGCAAACTTGGGCCAACCCTGGTGGAAATTGGCCGTGCAGCAGCCGAAGTTGGGCTCGAGGCCGAAGAGATTCGATTCCGGTCCGTCGGTCGTCCAAGGCTTGTGATGGAGGCTGCACTCCACCTGGTTTGGCTCCTGGTTGTACTGGTGGGCCCACATATCGTCAGTGAATGTGCCGGGCAAAGCGTTGAACGCCAGCTGCTCGAGCCGATCGCCGAGCGCCGCTTCACCCGTGATGGCCAATGAGTGTTCCAGCGAGAACATGTACTCCACCACGGTGCACAACTCCGAGCCCTGTGACGGATCGTTTCCGGCGAGATGCTCGTCGCAGGAAAACATGCCGTTGGGCAGGCCATGGTACTTGTCCAGCTCGGAGATCATCGTGAGCACGGCGGAGCGATTGCGCGCCTCTCCGGAAACCAGCGACCACACCGGCCCGGTCTTCACGGCCTGACCGTTGTTGACGCCGTGGGTGGCGAGAGAAATGTCTCTCAGTCCGTGGTCTTGATCGAGTTTTATGAAGTCGCGCGTGATCTTCTTCGTGTACTTGAAATCGGCGTACTGCGCCATCCAATCGTATCCCTGAGCGTGCAGCATGCGGGCGAGATCAAGGAGGTACGAAGAACCAGTTCGGTTATAGAGCCAGACGACATTCAGCGCCTGATCCTGCCAGCGGAATTTGCCCCAATCGCGCAAAGGCCGTGTGGGCAGCTCGCCCAGTTGGTAGCGGAGATAGCGATCCATCAACGGAATCACGCGTGGGTCGCCGGTGAATTCCTGGTACTGGGTCAGGGCCTTGAGCATAACGAAGCGCGGCCACCAATCGTTGTTCGAAGCCGGGCCAATCATTCCGTTGCCGGCCTGATGATCGAGCGTCCAGTCAACGAATCGTTGCGCCTTGGCTTTCAGCCGATCGTCATCGAGAGTCCATGCAAGCGGAACTAGGCCGTCGAGGAAATAGGGGCCGCGCTCCCAGGATTCACCCTTGCCGCCCAACCATCCGCTGTTGGGTCCAACGTCTGCCCACGTTTCATCCAGGTGACCTCCCAATCCATTGGCCTGAATCTGGAGCTGATTTCGCAGCCACCCTTGTGGGCGGATGGAGCCGAGGGGCAGAAAATAAAAGGCGCTCGCCGCAAGAGGAGCCCGATTGCGGACCACCGCCCCCAATGCAGTTCCGGATTTCGAAGAAGAAGTATCAGCGAAGGCCAAGGCGCGCTGAAACGGCAGCCACGTTCCCACGCTGAAGAGTCCCATTTGGTTCAAAAAGCGGCGGCGCGAAACCAACAGATTCGAAAACGGCAACAAGATAAGCTCCTGAGCGAGGTCTGCAAACGATCATAGGCAAGTGTAAAGCCCGCCGCATAATACAGATGTTCTAGGGAGGCGAGCGGCCAAAGCATGTGCTAACCGGGCACTTCGATGATGCCTCGCTGGATGGCCGTAGTTGCGGCCTCGGTGCGGTCAGAAACCTCCAGTTTCTCGATGATGCTGTTGACGTGATTTCGAACGGTGTTGCCACTGATCCGCAGGGCGTTCCCGATCTCCTTGTTGGTAAGTCCGCGGGCCAGCATCTCGAGGACCTCATGCTCGCGCGCGGTCAGATCCGATCGCATGATGCGTTCGGCCAGGCGTGCGGCGATGTGGGGCGGGAAATAGCGCCTGCCGGCGTGCACGGTATGAATGGCCTCGATCATGTCGGCTTGCGGTGCGCCCTTCAAAAGATATCCCTGCGCTCCGGCCTGCACCGAGCGGTATATATCTTCGTCGGTATCAAAACTGGAGAGGATGATCGCCCGTACGTTGATTCGTTCCCTCCTGATGGCGAGCAGCGTGTCGACTCCATTCATACCGGGCATGCGGAGATCGAGCAGGAGAATATCCGCGCTCTGATGGCGCAGAATCTCAAGAGCCTCTTCCCCGTCTGAAGCCGATCCCACGACTTCGAAATCGCCTTGGGTGCTGAGCATACTGGTCAGGCCGGCCAGCACAACCGGATGGTCATCCACGATAAGAATGCGAATTGGAGAGCTTCGAAGGTCGGCCATGATTCCAGGTCTCCGTCAGGTATTGCCATGCGAGCTTGGGCCAGGTGGCGACGGTTACGCGTGGCGGAAGCGGCGCGTTGACTTCGATGCGCGTGCCTTGTCCCGGCGCACTGTGAACGTGAAACGTGGCGGATACGCTTTGGGCTCGGCGGCGCATGCCGCGCAAGCCGAAGCCCTGGGGGGCATTGCCGGGTACGAACCCTGTCCCATTGTCCTCCACTTGAAGGCTCGCAGAGTTCTCGCCGTAGTGAAGGTGAATTCTCAGTTCTGTGGCATTGGCGTGCCGAACTGTATTGGCGATCGATTCCTGCCCAACGCGGAACAGCGCGTCCGCGATGCGCAGCGGAATGGGACGAACCTCACCGCTACTATCGCAAGTGACGCGTACCGACCCGCCATCGACCAGGCGGCGCGCATGCATATCGAGCGCGGAGAGCAGGTCTTCCGATTCCAGCGACTGCGGCCGCAGCATGGCGATGCTGCGCCGCGCTTCTTCGTGACTGTGGCGGACGAGATTGCTGGCCAACTCGAGTTGCTGCTGAAGCATGGCCTCCGAAGGCGAAAGATTGTTCCGGATGGCCTGCAACTGGAACCCGATCCCAGCGAAGCTCTGTGCGAGAGTGTCGTGCATCTCGTGCGCCAGCCGTTCGCGTTCGTCGAGAACGGCCCGCAGACGCCAATTCTCGACTCGTTGATAGACGAACACCGCTGCCAGTGTCAGAACAAGAAGACCGAATAGCAGAGCGATGACATGCCCCGTACTCCACCACGGCGGTCCGGAGAGCACATTGAGATCCTCGCTGGAGCGGAGCAGCAACATAAAGGGAGTGAGATTGTGGGTAAATGCGGGGTCGACAACACAGATGCCGCGCAGGCTCAGACGGCTTTCCGGCCTGATCTTGTCGAAGAGGTAAGCGCTGCGGCCCGGATTCATGACGGCGCGAAACGACTGCCCCGAGTCCTCAAGGTCGAGAATGAGCGTGCTGTCCGGCCCGCGTTCCTTGCCTGTGACCCGGCCTTGCACCTCGATGAGGGTCGCATCGAACTTGCCCGTGGAGGCCTGCGAAGCCGTCACGGAGACCGGCGCCATGGGAATGCCTTCCCAGAGCACACGCACCGACGCATCGTCGATGACGGAACTGAACAGTCCGGGGTTCACCGTGCCGGTGACTTCGACCTCATCCCCAACCTTCAGGGGCAGAGGCCGACGCTGCTTTACATACACGCCCCCGGTCGAGTCCTGCACGAAAAGCAATGGCGAGTTCAGAATCACGACTCCGTGCACCGTTGCCGGAGCCGGGCGCGCCAGAAAAGCCAGGCGCAGGCTTTCCACACTCTGTACATGCACCATTGAAACGGGCGCAGCGGGGAGGAGGGCCTGCGCCCGCGAGAGCGCGGCATTATCGGGCGGCGGGCTGCCTGGAAAACGGACCCCCCGGTCCTTTTCATTGCGCAGCATTGCCATGAGGTCGTCGCGACCGGCAGGCCGGACCACAACGTTGGACCAAGTACCGCCGGACCGGTACGAGCGCAGCCCGAAACGGCCCGAAGACACACAATTGGGATCGTTGATGGCGATGGATTCAGGCGTCGGGTTCGAGGCAGTCGTAAGGGCCGAGACAATCTGGCAGTTGTAGGCAAGCAGCTTCAGGTGGTAACGAGCGAAGGGCTGGATGCCGCCCGGGATTGAGACTTTCTTGGTGACTTCTCTCCATCCATGTTCTGCCCGCCCGAGGACAAGAGAGTTATCCAGGGTGCGGATGCCGGAGTAGTAGCCGCTGTAAGCATCCACGCCTTCCTCTTCATTGTTCGACCGGATAATGAGGCCGGCGTCACCCTGTCCGAGCAGACTGATATCGGCTTCAACCGAGTAGTCCCGCCAGCGCGGCGATCCGGTGATCAGCTTCGCGCCGCGTTCGTCGGAGTCGTTGCGCATCAGCCCACTCACCAGTTCCCAGGTTCCTCCCAGAGCGGTCCATGCATCCGCCTGGCCGTTGGCAAAGGACTCCTGGTAGGAGTGGACCTCCCCAGGGCTTCGCATCCAGGTGAGCCACGCGGACGGGGCGACGACAATGGCGCCGGCGCAGACTGCGAACGTGATGAAAAGGGCGCGCTGGATAGAGGAGGGCGAGGTCATGGCGTTGAACTCCACGACCACCGGCCGAGACTCCAGTCGAACGACATCATCTGGCGGATTTCGGGCGAATTCATGTTGTCACGGGTGATGACACGGGGCTTGAGGAACACTTCCGCGGGCACCGATTGCCCCTGGCGCTTGGCATGGATCAGTTCAACGGCGCGCCGGCCCATTTCCTTGGTGTCGGCCTGGATGATGCAATCGAGATTTTGTCGCCGCTCAAAAGGGGGATCGGCGGCGATGTCGAAACCGACGATCTTGAAGGGGCGGCGGGGATGCATGGAATCGATCGCGGAGAATAAGCCGTCGAGGGTTGTCCACAGCAATGCGACACACACGTCCACGTCCGGGTCACTGGCGAGGAACTCTTCGGCAACCTGCCGTTCGCGCAGTATGTTGAAAGAACCCATCCGTTTTTCGACTACATGAATGTCCGGGTACTCAGCGGCAAGCGTCTGTTCGAACACGCGTGCCCGGGTGGTGACACCAAGAATGTCGGGATTGATTCCCAGAAGCGCCACGTTTCCTCTGCCGTTGAGCAACCGGGCGACGCGTTCGGCGGCGAGGCGGGCTCCCTCTTCCTCGTCATTCAGGATGTAGGAGAGGCTTCCCCCGGCAGGAAGCGAGAGAGGCGTATCGATGATGACTGTGGGGATGCTTTGTGAGAGCGCGCGGCGCACTGGGCTAAGGAGCGACAGCGCCTGGGTGGGCGCAATCACCAGCCCCTGGTAGCGTTTGCTGGACACCACCTGGTCGATCAGCCGAACCTGTGCGGCGACATCGTCTTCCCGCATGGGTGCGTTCCAATAGATGACGGATCCTGTATGGCTGGCTGCCCTCTCCGCACCGGTATGTGCGGCATCCCACAGCATCATGCCGTCGGTTTGGGGAATCACCGCGATCAACTCCTGGCGGGTCGGTCCGCAGGAAATGGCGATCAGACTCGTAAGAACGGCCGAGCCGATACGGCAAACGGATTTCCATCCGCGAACGCGTCGGCGTTGCCCGAGTGCCGTCATGGTCAGCATGGAGTTTACCTTCGATGGCCGGTCGCGGCAACCCTGCGCGCATAGTTCACATGGACTATTTGCCGATGGTCGCTTTAACTTATGCGACCGCCCATCCATCGGAGTAGCGTTCGGTGTGTCTCCCCGTAGCCGATCTGTGTGCTAACCGATTCTCAATCGCCGGGAGTTCACGAGCCAATAGCAGAGGACAAACTGGAGACGCGTCGCGAACCCACCGGCCAACGCTTTCGGAGAACACCATGAAGGAAGCCATACGCAACTTCGTAAAGATTGTTCCGCTCCTAATGTTGGTTTCGGCGCTGAGCTGCTTTGCGCAGTTTACTGCCGAGGTACAGGGCAACGTGTTGGACCCGAAAGGGGCGGCTGTTCCGAATGCCACTGTCGTGCTGACGAACACCGATACGAGTGTGAAGCAGGAAGCGATGAGCAATGCCACCGGACTCTACCGATTTTCAAGCGTGGCGCCGGGCAAATACACCGTAAGCACGAAAGTGCAGGGATTCGCTCCGGCAACAGTGTCATTCAACCTGGCCACGGCGCAAACACGCGATGTGCCGCTCAACCTGGAGGTGGAGCGGGCCGCATCCACCGTGACAGTTACCGCACAGGCTCCGTTGCTCGACACCTCTGACAGCCGCCTCGAGCAGACCCTGGACACGACCGCGCTGGAGGATCTGCCTCTTGCGGGGCGCAATCCCACCAACGTTCTTACTGTGGCCCCGGGTGTGACCGGCCGCGGCGGCCAGTCTTCGCCGGGGACCAACAACTCCACCAACTTCGCGCCGGAGAACTGGGTGGATGCCAGCGCCAATGGACGCGGCGCGAATGGCAACCAATATGTCGTGGATGGCATGGACGTGACCAGCAGCATTCGTCCTGGTGTGATCAATCTCACGCCCAATGCGGACGCGTTATCGGAGGTGAGCGTTCAGACGAACACCTATTCGGTCGAATACGGTCGCGCCAGTTCGATCCAGACGGTGATGACGAGCAAATCGGGCACCAGCGATTTTCACGGCGTGGCCAGCCTGTACTACACCTCCCAGCAGCTTACCGCCCGCGGCGAATTCGGCGTGCCGCAGCCGCAAAAGCTGAATCCGTATCACACGTCGAACATGTCGTTCACGGTGGGCGGGCCGGTCATTCCTCACAGGCAGTTCTTTTTCTTTGTCGGCTACGAGCCTTACCTTTCCATGGCTTCGAATGGGAGCGGGCTGGTAGGTTACGAGGATCCGGCGTTTCTGGCCTTCGCGCAAACGGCGCAGCCAAATAGCCCCGAAGTCGATTTGATGGCCAAGTACAAGCCCAGTGGCGCGACGACCGTTGGTGTGGCGTCCACTGCCGGACAGCTTTGGAGCAACGTTCTTCCTCCTGCGGACCAGGCAGCATGCGAGAGTGGTGTGGGCAACCTGCCCGCCTCGTACGACAATATTCCGTGCGCCACGCCTGTGTTTGACAACGGCCACTTCAACTCGTCGAGCTACTACAACGCCAAGCAGTACAACATCCGGCTCGACAAGTACTTCAGCAAGGATCGCATCTATGGGAACTTCTTCCGCAACACGATTGACACTGGCGGCCCGGCAGTGCGTCCGGATTTCAAGACCACCAGTAAATACTATGTGTTCTCGCTGCAGGTGAATGAGACGCACACTTTCTCACCGAACATGCTTAACGAAGCGATCTTCGGCTATAACCGGATCGAAGGGTTCTCTCCCGCAACCGGACTGTTCACGGTGCCGATCGTAAGTGTCAACCAGCTGGGCACAGGCTGGGGAAACGGATTCGCGGAAGGCGACTACATCCAGCACGCATATCACTGGCGCGACGTTCTCACCCGCATCATCGGCTCGCACAGCTTCAAGGGCGGATTTGAGATCTGGCGCGGCGACGACAAGGCCCTGTTCGCCGGCGCGTACGGACAAGCGAACTTTTATTTTCAGAACATGATCGACCTTATCAATAACGATCCGTACACGGAGACAGGACTGTCATATGATCCCGTTACGGGTCAGCCTTCACCCGGGAACTACGGGTACAAGGCGACAACGTTCGGCATCTTCGCCGAAGACACATGGAAGGCGAACCGCAAGCTCACCGTCAACTACGGCCTCCGTTATGACAACTACGGCAATCCGTACGTCGCCCTGACTGGAACCGTGCTGGCCAACTTCCACCGGGCCCAGGGATCCAATATGGCCCAGCAGATTGCCAACGGGGTGATGAAACAGCAGTCTCACGTCTTCAGCAGCGACATGAACTGGGTCTTCAGCCCAAGAATGGGATTCGCCTACGATCCGTTCGCCGATAACAAGTGGGTTGTGCGCGGCGGTGTTGGACTGTTCCACGACCTGTTCACGCTGGGCAATGCCGAGAACGGGCTCAAGGGCAATCCACCGGGCTTCGTGGTGCCGACGTTCTATAACAACGGATCGACGGCGGCTCCCATCTTCAGCTACGGTACCCAGAACCACTACCCGTTCGGCTTCCAATATCCCGCGTTTGTCGGTCAGCCTCTCGATGCGCATGGAGGCATCCCGGGCTCGCAGATCAGCGTGGGCGGAACAGACGTGGATATGTCCGCGCCGAATACCGTCAACTGGTCGGCGGCCGTGGAACGGCAGGTCACGCCGGACATCACAGCAAGCGTGGGCTACACCGGTTCGCACTCGAGCAACATCGTGGTTGTGGGTGGAAATACGGGTAATACGTCGTATGGCGTCGATCTGAACCTGATTCCGGGAGACCTGGTGCAGCATCCGGCCTTCGATTCCAGCGGAGTCTGGACCGGATCCGGAATCCAGACCCGGCTCAATCACAGCTTCGGCGCCATTACGTATGCCTACAACGGTGCGCGCCAGAACTACAACGCCTTCGTGGCCGCCATGAAGGGCCGCTTTGCCAAGCGGGGCTTCCTCACGGCGTCGTATACGTATTCCCAGTCCAAGGACAACTCGAATAATTACCCGAGCGGTTATACCGCGACCGGAGGCACGTCGTACGACATCGAGCAATGGTACAGCCTGTCGCCGTGGGATGTTCCTAACCGCTTCTCGCTGGGCTGGAGCTACGACATCCCCGGCGTCAAGGGCCGAGGCGGGGCGATGGACCGGCTGACTTCGGGCTGGACGCTTGCCGGCACCACCATCCTGCAATCGGGCAACCCGTTCTACGTGAACAACACTAACCCGCTGGCGCTGGTTGATACTGCGGGCGTGACTGTGACCTCCGACAATTACGCCAGTGAATTGGCGGCGGGACACATTGCTTTTGGGGCGAACAGCGGTAATTACGCGGCGGACGGCGATAACTCAAATATTCCCGATGCGTTAAGCTATCACCAGAAACACGACCGGAAGTCATACCAGTACACGGGTGTTGTGGATTCTGGCGTCGTCACTCACGCGCAATTTGCACAACCTGCATTCAAGGCCGGGGGAACAGAAGGCAACCAAAAGCTGGGACAGTTCCGGAATCCGGGATTCGCCCAAACCGATTTCACCGTGAAGAAGACCACGGCCATATGGGAGCGCCTGAGCTTCGAGTTGCGGCTGGATACATTCAACCTGTTCAACCGCGTGAACCTGAACAACGTCAACAACAACTACGGCGACGCGAGCGCGAGCTTCGGGACAACCAGCAGCAATCTGCAACCGCGAAACATGCAGGTGGCGGCCAGATTCATATTCTGACCGCTGCGCGTTTTGCCATGCACGGCTGATCCACTTTGGAGGCCTGGCGCGGGGATCCGTGCCAGGCCCGGTTTTCGAGAAACTCATGCATTCCCATTACTGCGAGGGTTCTATGCTGCGCGCGCTGCGGTTCTACACTACGTTTGTTCTTTTCTGTGTTGTCCTGTGTGCCTGTTCCTTTGCACAAACACTCGAATTGAACAATGGAATTGCAAGCGCCGCTCTCGGACCGCGGGGCTTGGCGTCCGTGACAGATGTTGCTTCGGGAACACGCATTGAGATCGCCGCGGACGAATGGTCGATGACGATCGGCGATCGCAAGCTGCGCAGTGAAGACGCCACGCCTGTGCTGCACAGGACCGGCAATAGCGAAGCGGTCTATGAATACGACTTTTCGCCTTACCGGGTTCAAGCTGTCTACACCATCAAGCCCGGCTGGACTTTCGCAAGCAAGCAACTGCGGGTCCTATCCGCGCCGGACGAGAGCTTCAGGGTGAACGAGGTCGTTCCCTGGGTATTGACGCTGAAGAATCCGGTACAGTCGGATTTTGTCCCTTCCGTTTATGTGCCGCATTTCGGCGCGACGCTGGATGAGAGCCGCAAGTCGCTGCCCGGTAAAGATTATGGCGAGTTCCTGCGCTTTAGCGATGGCAAAGGCGCGTTCCTGGCTGTGCAGAACCCATTTCTCGAGGTGCATCGAGAAGGAGAGGCGATCACCATCTCGTATAAACCGGAGATGCAATGGGAATCGAGGTGGGGCGAATTCGCCAGCGATATCGCCTGCATCGGCGCGTACCGGCTGACAGGAATTCGCAATGCGCGCGAGTTGGTGAAGGAATGGCGCCCAGCCCCCGTCGATATGACCTCGGACGGGATGGACAGGGCTGAGGTCGACGCCTTCACGGAGTGTGTGCGCGCCTTCCTCATCCACCCCTCTCCGGATCCGATCAGCGTACTGGTTGGCTGGACCCTGAATGATTATCAGATCGACGCAGGAACACTGGAGGGAAGGCAAGAGTACAAGCGCATTATCGACACTGCCTTGCAGCTTGGAATCGAAACCCTGCTGTACGCGCCCGGCAATTCCCAGACAGCCGTGCGCACCGAGAGCGTGGATACGTGGGGCTGGGAATACGTTCTGTGGCTGGGGATGGGACAGCAGATCCGCAAGAATAGGTGGGACCCTGCAAAGGATCCGATTCCGGACTCGGTGTCTGAGATGCTGGACTACGCCAAACAGAAAAACATGGGCTTGCTGGCCTATGTGTATCCGTCGATTCCGTACGAAAAGGATCCTTCGTGGATTGTGCGGGGCGGCCCCGGCGAGCATGGTGAATCTTTCACCGATCCGCATGCAAAATACGCGACCCTCGCGTCCCGTTCGCTCCAGGATTACCTGATCGCCAACCTGATCGCCTTCAAGAAGCGGACCGGGATCGCGGGATACTCGTTCGACTATGCATTCCTCAACGTGCCGGGCAGCAGCAGCTACGCTCAATGGTACGGATGGCGGCGGGTGATGGAAACACTGCGGAAGGAGTTCCCCTCCATCGTGATCGATGGCCGCCAGAGCTATCAGGTATATGGCCCGTGGAGCTGGTTGGCCGGCAGTTATCCGCACCCCACCGGTACCGACGAACAGCCGGAGAGCTTCAAGCCTTTTCCTGACCTGCACTTCGATCGCGTTTCGGCCGATCGCGTACGGTTCGTCAATTATTGGTACCGCAACTACCAGTTCGCGCCGGAGGAAGTGATTCCCGGCTACGCAACCCACCAGACCGAGCGCTCCCGCAATCTGCCCACCGTTAATGGCAAGCGTCCCGAACCGGAGATGATGTACACGCGCTACAAGCCGCGCGACTGGGATTATCTCGGCTACCGGTACTCATTCCTGTCATCCATCGCGACAGGAGGATGGAACAACGTGGTGGACATGATCCCGGCACGCGATCCTGAGGAGTCGCGCCATTTCTCCGCCGCCGACAAGGCATGGATTCGCGACTGGCTGAAATGGACTGCAGAGAACAAGGAATTCCTGCGCCACACCCGCACCATTCTCAAACAACCGGCGTTGGGTCATGTGGATGGAACTGCGGCCATTGTCGGGGACCGCGGTTTCCTGTTTCTATTCAACCCAAATTACAGGCAACTCCCTGCCGACGTCGTTCTGGACGAAAGCATTGGGCTGACACGCGGGCAGCATTATCTCCTGAAGGAACTGTATCCGTTTGCAGGTCGAGTGCTCGGCAGGCCCCAAACAGGGCTCTGGACCCGCGGCGACCGCGTGCACCTTGTTTTGAATGGAACCAGCGCAACCGTATTCGAGTTGATCCCCGCGCCGGAGAGTGATCATCCGATCGTGTTCAATGCGGCGGCGGCTTCCGCGGATACAGTACCCCGCGCAGACCTTCGCGGCGCCGAGTTGTCGCTGGCTCATGTTGCCGGTGAGCCCGGAACGAGACAAACCATCGGCGTCCTCTTGCCGCGCGAAGCACAAGTCTCCAGCGTAACCATGAACGGCAAGGCTCAACGATTTGAGCAAACCGGCAGATACGTGGAAGCACAGGTTCTGTTTGATGGCGATCGATTCGGACAGGCTGAGGAAATCGCCGTCAGGCGCCGTGCGGAGGGCGAGTTGGAAGGCAGTTTCAGCGTTCCGCAGCGCATCCTGGATCAACTCGCGGCGCGCAAGCTTGCATGGCCCATTCCGTGGACAGAGGAAGATTGCGAATCGACATGGCTCGCCTCCGAGCGGCTCCTGTTGTTCCTGCAAGCCGCCGATGCAACCGACAAGGCTGTCGTGACTGCCACGCTTGATGACAAGCCGCTTTCGTTTCAGCCGGCTTACAGCGCGGGCCGCGTTGAGCCTCCCACGTTTGTGGGGTTCTACGCCGACCTGTCTGGGATCGATGCCGGCGCGCGGCATACAATCAAAGTGCATGTCACAGGACTGAATATGGACCAGGTGCAGGGGATCTTCTTCGATAACGTCGAGCCGCAACTCACGGAATCGATCAAGCCCTGACGGCTGCAGAGCGGCGCGCCGGCGATCCACCGTGGATCAATGATGAGGGGAAGAACCAGTTACCGTTGTCGAATTCTCAAAACGATCGCGGCCCTTTCGTGCGCGGTTGGTCTCTTCTTTCCACGAGCCGCGGCGCAGGGACCAGGAGGCGCCGTCGCTGAGATCAGCACGGCTCTGCGAGGCGGAAACTTCGCGCAGGCCGAGGAACTGGCGAAAGCTGCCCTCGCGGCACATCCCGAAGACTACCGCGTGTGGACGCTGCGCGGAATGGCCTCTGCGGGACAGGGGAATCTGCGGTCGGCCCTTTCCTGCTACGAGCATGCCCTGAAGCTTGCGCCCGCTTACTTGCCCGCCCTGGAAGGAACCGCGCAGACGGCCTTTCAGTTACACGATGCGGGCGCCAGGCCGGCGCTTCTGAAGATCCTGGCGCAACGTCCGGATGACCCCACTTCGAACGCGATGCTTGCCGTGCTCGATGCCCGGGCGCACAACTGTGACGACGCGGTGCGACATTTCCAAAAGGCCGGTTCAGCCATCGCCTCGCAATCGGAAGCACTGACGGAATACGGCATGTGTTTGTCCGTGCTACAACGGACGGACGAGGCAGTAGGGCCATTCGCGGATGCGCTTGCGCTGGACCCGGCGCGCCCCGACGCGCGCTACAATCTTGCGCTTGCGCAGTGGAACGCGCGTCAGGCAGATGAGTCGCTGAAGACATTGCAGCCGTCGCTCGTGGCGGCTTCACCGAATGCCGATGCACTGGCCCTGGCCGCCGATATCCAAGAGTCAAGAAACGAGAGCGCGCAGGCCGTGGATCTTCTGAGAAAAGCCATCCTGGCGGATCCGAAGGGCGTGGAGGCCTACCTGCAATTCGCTATGCTCTCCTACGACCACGCTTCGCCGCAGGTGGGCATCGACATTCTCAATGCCGGGTTGACGCAGTTGCCGAATGAACCGAGGCTGTATCTGGTGAGGGGAGTGCTCCTGACGCAACTTGGAGAGTTCAGTCGCGCCAGCAGCGATTTCGAGGCAGCCAACCGCATCGATCCTCAACTTCACTTTCTTCGCGCCGCCCAGGGCATTGTGCAATCGCAGCAGCATGACGCCCCAAAGGCGATCGCCAGTTTTCGCGCCGCGGTGAAAGCGCATCCAGACGAGGCATATGCGCATTACCTGCTGGCCGAGGCACTCCAGGGAGAAGGCAAGCCGGAGGGAAGCCCTGAGTTCACAGAGGAGGTCCGGGAGGCTGAACGAGCGCTCCAGCTGGAACCCCGCTTGGTGGCCGCCCACGATCTGCTCGGCGCACTGTACATCGAATTCGGGCATGTACCTGAGGCTATCGAGCAGAGCCGCGCAGCCCTTGCCGTTGATCCCGCCGACCAGCAGGCGGTCTATCACCTCATCCTTGCGCTTCGCAAGACTGGCGACAAAAATGAGCTTCCAGGGTTGGTGAAGAAGCTGATGGAACTCCAGCGAGATTCCAAGTCCATGTCTCCCGCTGGCAAGAAGTTTCGGCTCTACGAAGTGCCCGCTGCACCGGCCGATGATCGCTGAACGGGTTCACGCCGCATGCTCGATTCCGCGGTCTTCGTCCCTGTTCTCCCAACGCCGGATTGCTTCCAGCGCGATCGTCTTCCTTTCTGAACCGACTTCGATCGCTTCCCCAAGTATCTCGATGTCAAACGTTCGTGCACCGACCCACCGGATGAAGGCTTTGTAGAATCGCCCCTCCACGACCCAATAGTCGAGCAACGGGTCCGAACCTGAAAACGTGGAGACGTACCATCCCTCTTTCCCATTCGGCCGGCGAAATCGCTGACCACCTACCCAAAAACCGCGGATGTATGTCGCATCGTTGGTCTCTCGGATTGTTCGCTCTACCATGGTGACCATCTCTGGAATCTTCCTGAACGGTCTTGAAACATCACGGATCGTGGCAAATGGGAACCAGGCCCCGGCCGTCTTGGTGTGGCCTCGCTTTGTCAGGGAGAGTGACTGCGGGAATGGTGGCTCTGATCCCACCTGTTGTCAAGAGAGATTCTCCGGATGGAATGGAGGGTCGGAGAGGAGCCTGTTTCCGCAGGGACAGCTCTGCCCGCAAGTCACATCGCATCGTGATGATAAACACTGACAAACGCCAAGGTTGGGAGCGTAGTGCGCTTTAGTGGGTCCTGCCTTATGCATCACTCCCGGGCGAGAGACTTTCGAGGGTGGACTGGATCTCGACTCGATAATCCCCGACTCTTCCCCGGAGAATCAGGTATCGCCGCTGCGAACGAATAGCGTCAGGATTGGCGTATCGCAAAAAGGTCGCTCGAACAAGGACGGGAGGATGCACATGACCGCGATCCTCGTGACTTTGTTCTTCGTTGTGATGATCGGGATCGAGTTGTCTCGGGACACCCATCCGCGCACTTCCCTCCAGGGACGCAGAATCGCGCGACCACCCCGCAAAAGGTAGTCACGCCTTCGGACCGCTTCAAGGATAGGGGAGCCTGAGGAGGGATAATTCGCGGTAAATCAGTCAGCCGCCATTCCATCTGGAAGGAGCACAAACGAAATGGTTAAGACAGCAATTGTGATGGAGGCATCTTGGGGAATTGGGCGTTCCATCGCCGACCGGCTGGCGGAAGATGGGTTTGCTGTCATCGTACACTTCTCCTCCCATGCGCGCGAGGCAGATGAGACGGTTGCCGCGATCATGGAAGCGGGTGGACAGGCCGTTGCTCTCCAAGCGGACGTCACCCGGGAAGAGGAAATCAAGCAGCTCTTTGAAACTACGCTCGACCAGTTCGGCCGGATCGATGTTGTTGTAAGCCATTCAGGCATCATGGCTTTGTCGCCCATGTCGAGAGGGGATGTTGACACCTTTGACAAAACGATCCGCACCAATCTGCGGGGCGCCTTCCTGGTCTTTGCTCAGGCAGCTTTGCATATAGCCGACGGCGGCCGGATCATTGGTTTCTCCAGTATCGGAGTTGGAACCGCCCCTCCTTCGTACGGCGCATATGTCGCATCCAAAGCCGGCGTCGAAGGTCTTGTCCGGGTGATGGCGAAGGAATTGCGGAAGCGACAGGTTTGTGTCAACGCTGTCGCGTTGGGTCCGGGGGCGACAGAACACCTCCTGCAGGGAATGAACGGTGAGCAAACCGCTCGAGCGGGCGATTTGGAGCCTTCCCAGGAGATAGGCGAGACCCGTGACATCCTTCATGTGGTTTCATTCCTCACCGGGCCGGACGGTGGATGGGTGAGCGGCCAGGTGATTCCGGTCACAGAGAGGCTGCCGGATCGCCGGGAGTTCATGGAGCTGGAAGTGGCTTAGATCACGCCTGCAGGTTCCTGTTGGTCACGGCGCAACTCGTGTCCATGCTCATTGAGCGGACACATAAATTCACTTCAGAGTTGTGTTGCCGCGCACTTGACGAGCGGTTGATTGGGTGTATTATCCTTCCCAGATTTTTCGCAGGGATAATGGCGGGCAGGTCCCCTCGCTGGGGAGCGAATCCAACTCGAAGGCTTGACCTTCAGTTGTCGCGTTTCTTTGGACGCACTTCATACGGTAATTCGTCCGAAGGGCTGCGAATGTTCCAGCCAGGTGCCTGACGCATCGCCGATGTCGATCCCTGCCAGGGGGGCGACATGGTCGGCTCCACTCCGCCGCGGGTTTCCGCCACCGTCATTCTCGCCAAACCCGCCTTTCAGCATGTTCTCGATAATCTGTGCAGTGCCGGGTTCCAACTGATCGGCCCCACGGTGCGGGACGGCACGATCGTTCTCGATTCGATCAGGAATCTTTCTGAACTGCCGGTGGGATGGGCGCTCGAGCAGATGCCGGGAAGTTCGCGCCTGGTTCGGACTCACTCCACCGACTATTTCGCTTTCACCGTCGGGCCGCACTCGTGGAAACGCTATTTGTTCCCTCCACGCTTCGATCTCTTCACTGCGCATCGCAATGGGAACGGTTGGGTCTTCGCGCCCGCCACGGATGACTCCCCGCCCTTCGCCTTCATTGGAGTGCGATCGTGCGATCTGCACGCCATTTCCATTCAGGACGACGTGTTTGTCAACGGGACGGTGAGAGATCCTCACTATGCTCACCGTCGCGAGCGGGCGTTCATCCTGGCGGTGAACTGCAATACCGCGGCCTCCACGTGTTTCTGCACCTCGATGAACACGGGACCGCGCGCGCACTCGGGATATGACCTGGTCCTGACCGAACTTCCCGAATCGTTTGTGATCGAGATCGGCTCGGAAGCGGGCTCCAACATACTCGCCGGCGTCGAGTGGCAGCCCGCCAGCGCGTTCGACGTTGGCCGCGTATCGCAGATGACGCAACGCACCGAGCGCCAGATTCAGCGCCAGGTGACGACCAGCGATTTACCCAGGCTCCTTTATGACACTATCGATCATTCCCACTGGGATGAAATTGCGGCGCGCTGCCTGTCCTGTGCCAACTGTACGCTGGTTTGTCCCACGTGCTTCTGCTCGACCGTCGAAGACCAAAGTGATTTGACCGGTAATAACACGAAGCGAACCCGGGTGTGGGACTCATGTTTCATCCTCGATTTCTCCCACGTGCACGGAGGCAACAGCCGGCCAACCATCAAATCGCGTTTCCGGCAGTGGATGACTCACAAACTGGGCGCATGGATCGATCAGTTTGGCCGTTCTGGTTGCGTGGGATGCGGGCGATGCATCGCATGGTGCCCGGTGGGAATTGACATCACGGAAGAATTGAGCAGGCTTCGTTCTCTGGGGGCACGATGAGCACGACGACGATACGCGAGCTGGCGGAGACAGCCGACCACATGGTGCCCCGCACGGCAACCGTGCGTGCCATTCGGCCGGAAGCATACGGCATTTCCACCTTCTCCCTTGAATACAACGATCCAGGCACACCGCATGGCTTCCAATCCGGACAGTTCAACATGATCTGCCTTCCCGGATTCGGAGAAGTTGCCATCTCTATCTGCTCCGATCCCAACATGCCCAGGATCATGGAGCACACAATTCGCTACGCGGGCAGCGTAACCCGCGCTATCGGTCGGTTGCGCGTCGGAGATACAGTCGGCATGCGCGGGCCGTATGGCACTCCGTGGCCCATGCAACTGGCCGAGGGCAAGGACTTGATGATCGTCTCCGGCGGCATCGGGCTTGCGCCGCTTCGCCCCGTTATCCTCGAAGTCCTGCACCGCCGCCGCAGCTTCGGCCGAGTGCTTCTGCTCTACGGAGGACGCACCCCTCAGGACCTGCTGTACACCAACGAGTTCGAGAAGTGGCAGGATGGCGGAATCGAAATGCACGTGAGCGTCGATCGTGCAGACGAAACCTGGAAAGGTCAAGTGGGAGTCATTCCCATGGCCTTTTACCGCACGCGCCTTGACCACCGCAACACGCTGGTCTTCTCCTGTGGCCCGGAAATCATGATGCGTTTCGTGATTTATGAGGCGATGGCGCGCCGCATTCCCAAAGATGCGATCTACGTCTCCATGGAACGAAACATGAAATGCGCCATCGGATTCTGCGGCCATTGCCAGCTGGGGCCTGTCTTTATCTGCAAACAGGGCCCCATCTTCCGCTTCTCCCAGATCGAACCGTTCTTCGGAAGGGAGGAATTCTGATGCCGGCAAACGGTAAGCCACGCATCGCTGTGTTCAAGCTGGCTTCGTGCGACGGCTGCCAGCTTCAGATGCTCAATCTCGAAGACGAATTGCTCGCCATCGCCGGACAGGTGGAGATTTGCTATTTTCTCGAAGCGCGCTCGCAGATTCTCGATGGGCCTTATGATGTGGCGCTCGTGGAAGGCTCCGTCACCACTGAGCACGACTTGGAGCGCGTGCGCGACATCCGGCGCAAATCGCAAATGTTGATCACCCTCGGCGCCTGCGCAAATGCCGGCGGAATCCAGGCGCTGCGAAACATGCAGGATGTGGACGAGTACACACGGACCATCTATGCCAATCCCGCATATATTCATACCCTGTCGCAATCCACGCCGGTCGCCGCTCACGTGACCGTGGATTTCGCCATCAACGGCTGTCCCATTTCAAGGGAGCAATTGCTGAAGGTCCTGACCTCATTGATCATCGGCCGTCAGCCTGAGCTCCCGGCGCATTCTGTGTGCGTGGAGTGCAAGCGCAACGGGACCGTTTGTGTACTGGTAACAAGAGGCGCCGCTTGCCTGGGCCCGGTGACGCACGCAGGTTGTGGGGCCGTGTGTCCCGGCTTTGGCCGCGGGTGCTTTGCCTGTTACGGACCGATGGAAAGCGCTCACACTGATTCCCTATGTCAGAACCTGGTTGCGCGTGGCGTTGCGCGCCCTGAGGTCCTGCGGCTGCTGAACGGATTCACAGGATGGACTGAGGAATTCCGTTCTGCCGCGGAGAAACTGGAGAAGGTATCGGCATGATCGCGGCGACCAACACTCGCACCATCCGGCTGGAATCGATGACACGCGTCGAGGGTGAGGGCGGACTTCGGATCGAAGTCCATGATGGTCACCTTCGCGATGTAAAGTTTGACGTGTTTGAAGCGCCGCGCTTCTTCGAGGCCTTCCTGCGTGGCCGGTCCATTCGCGAAGTACCGGATTTTACCGCACGAATCTGCGGCATCTGTCCGGTCGCGCACCAGATGAGCTCCGTGCAGGCGATCGAAACGGCGCTGGGATTCACGCCCGGACCAGGCATTCGAGCCCTTCGCCGTCTGCTATATTGCGGCGAATGGATTGAGAGCCACGCTCTCCATATCTATCTCCTGCAAGCTCCGGACTTCTTTGGTATGGAAAGCGCTTTGACGCTGGGCAAGGAGCATCCGGAGG
>Ga0335069_10001876_pt1 | contig 33094 bp, 31 predicted proteins | sample Lox_Sample_11_FD_206714 | JGI IMG/M metagenome (GOLD analysis project Ga0335069, IMG submission 206714) | Soil microbial communities from Loxahatchee National Wildlife Refuge, Florida, United States - Lox_Sample_1.1 | ecosystem: Environmental > Terrestrial > Soil > Wetlands | place: USA...
GCACCCACCCCGGTCACAGTATGCTCCGCCCCCCCACATTTGACTTTCCTCAAATCCAGCGGCATAGTGTCCAGTGATGTCATTACAGCTTTCACACAACCTCTCACCTCTCCCCTATCGGCCAACCCGCTATTGGCGCTACTTCTTTTTTACCCCCACAACCTAACCCGAGGGCCAGGCCGCCACAAAAGCACAAAACCCAAAAAGCCTTGGACCCTCGTCCAAGGCTTTTTCCTTTTACTGACCACTTAAGGGGACCACCCATGCTCGCCGAACTCGAACTCACCCTCCACGACACCCTCTCCCGCGCAAAATCCGCCCTCTGCCTCGCCGCAGAAATCCAGGAGTCCCTTTGGCAACCGTAACGCGGGCATCTTGCCCGCATCCCCTCAACTGACCACTGACCACCGACCACTGACCACTAGCCCTCAGGAGAACGCAATGATCGTCGTCATGGAACAAGGCGCCACCGACTCCCAGATCAACCACGTCGCACACCTCATCCGGGAACTCGGACTCCGCGACCACATCATCAAAGGCACCGAACGCACCGTCATCGCCGCCCTCGGCGACGACCGCGCCAAAAACAAGGAAAACATCGAAAACGCCCCCGGCGTGGAAAAAGTCATGCCCGTCCTCGCCAAATACAAAATGGCCAGCAAGGAAGTCAAAAAGGACCGCACCGTCATCCCCCTCGGCGGCACCCTGGGCGGCAGCGCCGGCGGCAAAAAAGTCGCCCTCATCGCCGGCCCCTGCTCCGTCGAATCACGCGAACAGCTCCTCCAGTGCGCCTACGAAGTCAAAGAAGCCGGCGCCACCGCCCTCCGCGGCGGCGCCTTCAAACCCCGCACCTCTCCCTACGACTTCCAGGGCCTCGGCGAAAAAGGCCTCGAAATCCTCGCCGAAGCACGCGACAAAACCGGCCTCGCCGTCGTCACCGAAGTCATGGCCGTCGACCAGGTCGAACTCGTCGCCAAATACGCCGACGTCCTCCAGGTCGGCGCCCGCAACATGCAGAACTACAACCTCCTCTACGCCGTCGGCGACCAGAAAAAACCCGTCCTCCTCAAGCGCGGCCTTGCCGCCACCCTCGAAGAATTCCTCCTCGCCGCCGAATACATCATCTCCCGCGGAAATCCCAACGTCATCCTCTGCGAGCGCGGCATCCGCACCTTCGAAACCTACTGCCGCAACACCCTCCCCCTCGCCATCGTCCCCGAAGTCCACCGCATCTCGCACCTCCCCATCATCATCGACCCCAGCCAAGGCACCGGCCACGCGCACCTCGTCCCCGACATGTGCAAAGCCGCCATCGCCGCCGGCGCCGACGGCCTCATCATCGAAGCCCACGACGACCCGGAGCACGCCCTCACCGACGGCGCCCAGAGCATCACTCCCAAGACGCTCAAAGACATGATGGGCACACTGAGAAAGATCGCCATCGCCGTTGACCGCGAAATCTAACCCATATAGCCCCGGCTTCAGCCGGGACGATATATAATGGACGCAAAGGAGCCGCCATGACGACAACCGAACTCGAACACCGACTCGCGGCGCTCGAAAAAAAAGTGGAGATGCTGGCCGCCCGCAATGCGCCCACCACCAACAAGGAGTGGCTCCTCAACATTTGGGGTAGCTTCTCTGGCGATCCTGATTTTGAGAAAGCCATGCGCCTTGGAAAACAATGGCGCCAGGCCGAGAACCGCAAATCGCTGCGTTCCACCAGACCTTCCCACGCTAAGAAGCGCCGTAGATGATCATCCTCGATACCGATACTCTCTCAATCGCCCAGCACCCCGACAGCGAAGCGGCGAAGATTCTTCACTCCCATATCGTCGCGCTTTCACCTGATGTCACCGTCGGCGTGACGATCATCAGCTACGAGGAACAGATGCGCGGCTGGATGGAATACATTCGAAAGTCCATGACCAGGATCCACCAACTGCGCGCGTATCAGAAACTACTGAACCACGTCAGAGATTGGCGAAGCGTGAACGTAATCCCCTTCGACGAAGCCGCTTCGAACACGCTCGATCGCCTCAGGAGCCAAAAACTTCGAATCGGAACCTACGACCTGAAAATCGCCGCCGTGGCACTAACCCACGACGCTACGCTGATCACGCGCAACCTTCAGCATTTCTCCAAAGTGCCCGGCCTTCGCGTCCAAGACTGGACAAAGCCATGACCCGCCTCGCCGACCTCGTCCCCGACATGTGCAAAGCCGCCATCGCCGCCGGCGCCGACGGCCTGATCATCGAAGCCCACGACGACCCGGAGCACGCCCTTACCGACGGCGCGCAGAGCATCACCCCAAAAACACTCAAGGACATGATGGGCACCCTGAGAAAAATCGCCGCCGCCGTGGATCGGGAGATCTAGGAGAACAATCACATGGCACAAGTGTGCGGCGGATCAACGTACGACTACTATTGGCACTTGAAACGCGAGAGCGCCCTCGCATTTCTTCGCCGAGTTGCTGGCGACTACGCGGCCCGTAGGATCAGCCACCTCCCCCGCACAAACGTTCTTGGAACAGTTCTCCTCTTCCTCGCAACTTTGCAAAATCCGGCAATGCCTGTAAGAAAATGGAATTATTCATCACGTTCAACTCCGAATGTTCTCTCGTTGATGCAACCTAAATTCCTGCCAACGACTATCGCGCAGACGGCCGAAGCAATCGAAAAACTTTTCGAAGATGCCAGCAAAACATGGGAAGAGACGGGTTATCCAGAGGCTCCCTCAACGGACAAGGTCCTGTACGACCTCATTGCGTTCCTGTTTCAATCACGATTCGTCCCCCACCCTCCCAATGAAGGTCCCCCGTCCTTTTCCAGACCTCCAGGTCCGCCAATGTTGAAGCAACCAACAAACCCACACTACCTCGCACAGCCGAGGGAGAAACTGTAAATGCAGCCTCAAATTGTCCTGGATACAAATGTACTTCTCTCGGGCTTGCATTCCCGGTTGGGCGCCTCATTCGCGCTGCTCAACAAAATCAGCGCCGGCGATGTAGGCATTCATCTATCCGTCCCGCTGCTGCTTCAATACCAAGACGTACTCGTTCGAAACGTCGGAAAACTCGAAGTTGATGAAGCGACAATTTCGGCCGCAATTGATCGCCTTTGCGCGGTAGGAACATACCATCAGATTTACTATCTCTGGCGTCCCCTTTTACCCGATCCCAAAGATGATTTGATTCTCGAACTGGCAGTCGCCGCCAAGTGCACCCACATCGTTACCCACAATATTCGCGATTTTCGCTGTACGGATTCCTTTGGAATCGCCGTCGTTTCGCCGATACAATTACTGAAAGACTTGGGAGACAGGCCATGACGCGCATCAATATTGAACTTCCCGCATCTGTTCATGAGCGAGCCAAGCAACTTGCCGAACGCGATGGCGTTTCCGTCGATCAATTCATCGCGACCGCTCTTGCCGAAAAAATGTCCGTTCTCGAGGCGGAAGCGTACTTCCGAGAGCGCGCAAGCCGCGGAACGCGCGAGGCATTCGATCGCGCCTTGGCAAAAGTCCCCGCACGGCCGCCCCTTCCTGGCGATGAATTTCCCGCCTGATAGCCAGTGTTCGCTGCAACGATGAGACTCTCATGAAACTCGCTGAAGCCCTCCTCCTCAGAGCCTCCCCCGCCCTCAAACGCCTCCGCCGCGACTACAACACCCTCCTCACCAAACTCAAAACCCTCGCCCGCTTCAAAACCAAACGCGCCGCCGCCGAATACGCCCACCGCGAATTCACCCGCTAACGCCCCAATATAGCCCCGGGATTGCCCGGGGTTTCCCTTCTCAGATCACAATACGCGCCACCCTACCCCCATCCCCGCCTCACCATTCAATCTCTCTTCAGTTGAAGTTCTCCCATCCCGACCGGATTGACGCACGCATCCCGTTCTGCGCTCTTTCCATTGTTTGCCGGCGTTTGACTCCCTCCGCCCATGGCCGGTGCGGATGCTGCTGTCGTTTCCGGAGCAAACAACTTCGACAGTCGTTCCACAAGGCCCGTCATCAATCCGGGGCTGTACCCGACGATAAAGCTGCACAGCGAGCCAAATGTGGCGAATCGAAAATACTGGGCCTGCCGAACGATCGCGTCCGCACCTTCAATAGTACCATTGGCCAGAATCTGCCCGGTCACCAGCATGAGAAAAATGAAAAATCCACGAGCGAGAACGCACAAAAACCGGGACGGCCGGTTCTCCTCTCCGAACTTGTGGTCCGCCGCGATATCCCCTCCAACGCTCGCAGTCACCGTCAGGATGATGATATTTGTCCAACCCCAGGTCGCAAAATAGGCAGCGAAATCAAGAATGCTCCGAAATACACTCTTCTCTGTAAGAGCAGAGTCCCGAAGCCACTGGGAATCCACAAGGCTGCCCGCCATGAACGTCGCCGCCCAGAACATAATCAATCCGAAAACCGCAGTAACTTTCCATGCATTCCGGAACATCGCACCCACACCGACGAACGTTTTCATGGCACGCTCCGTCCAGGTTTTCTTCTTTAGATCCAGTCTACATAGCGACATACGGATGAACAAGTGAAAATATATTGATTTCATTAACCAGACAAGAGGAATAGAGGGGGGCGTTATAACACTCCCCCTGAGCCTCGCATGCGAACCGATCGTTCAAAACAGCCCGCCTCCGCATCTTCCACGTCGCCAGTGACCGCCCCTGACACTTCTACTGAGACAACACATCCATCTTCCTTTCAGTTTCCTCTTCCCGCCCCTTCCGCTACACTACCCCTCCAAAAATGTTCTGTTGTATTAAGGACCAATCATGGACAAATCCTCCTTCTCGTTTCTATCCACCCTCCTCGCCACCCCCTCCGTCACCGGCACAGAACAACGCGCCGCAAAAGTCGTCAAAGACTTCCTCAAACCCCACGTCGATGAAATCCGCACCGACGTCCACGGCAACACCTTCTTCGTCATCAACCCCAACGGCTCCCCACGCGTCATGCTCGCCGCACACATCGACCAGATCGGCTTCCTCGTCAACCACGTCACCGACAAAGGCTTCCTCTACCTCGTCGCCGTCGGCGGTGTCGACCTCGCCGTCGTCCCCGGCTCCCGTATCATCATCCACTCCAAAAACGGCCCCGTCACCGGCGTCATCGGCCGCAAGGCGATCCACCTCATGAAGCCCGAGGAACGCGACGGCGCCAAAAAAATCGAACTCTCCGATCTCCACGTCGACATCGGCGCCACCTCTGAACAGGAAGCCCTCGACAAAGTCCAGATCGGCGACCCCGTCACCTTCCCCCTCGGCCTCGCTGAACTCGGCGACGACCTCATCACCGCACACGCCCTCGACGACCGCGTCGGCGTCTGGGTCATGGCCGAAGCCCTCCGCATCCTCGCTTCCGACAAAACCAAGCGTGATAAACTCCAGCCCGCCGTCTTCGGCGTTGCCACCGTCCAGGAAGAAATCGGCCTCCGCGGCGCCTCCACCGCCTCCTTCAGCGTCGATCCCCAGATCGGCATCGCCATCGACGTCGCCCACGCCATCGATACCCCCAACTCCGAAGAAAAAGCCCACGGCAACATCAAAATGGCTAAAGGCCCCACCCTCTCCTACGGCCCAAACATCAACGCCCCCCTCAACACACTCTTCGAATCCGTCGCCGCCAGCAACAATATCCCCTTCCAGCGCCACGCCGCCCCGCGCGCCACCGGCACCGACGCCAACACCATGCAGATCTCCCGCGGAGGCGTCGCCACCGCCCTCATCGGCCTCCCCTGCCGCTACATGCACACCCCCGTCGAAGTCGTCTCCCGCATCGACCTCACCCACGCCGCCAACCTCCTCGCCCAAACGCTCCTCACCATCACCCCGGACACCAACCTCATCCCCCAGTAAGCAGGAAGCCAAAAGTTTCTGCACACATGTCCGCCTCATCGACGCCCGCCGCCTCGGGCGGCGTGGGGCCGGGTGCCATGCTTCTGGCCACAACCTCGGTGGCCAGAAGCACGCCTCATTTGCGGACAAAACCACATCGCATCCCCACTCTCCACATAGCCCCCGGGCTTGCGTCCGGGTTTCCTATCCCAAATCATCCGCCCACCGATGAAGAAAAGCGGCTGTAAAGAAAAGGGGGGTGTAAAGAAACGGGGTCAAACATCTTTGTTTATTCCCGCATTCCTTGTCTTCGCCCACTTCAAATTGTCTGTGAGTGTTCGACTCCGTCCGTGGCTAATCCTCACGCCCGCCGCATCCGCCGCCCACACCACATCACCCCCATCACACATACCAACCCCACCGCCCCTTCCCCTACGGCACTCGGCAACGGCACCGGCGTCACAAACGTCTCAAATGAAAAATCGTCGATCCCCTCGCTCCCCCACGACGTATCCACGACACGCTTCAAATACCCATTCCCTCCCCCGTACGCATTCGGTCCTCCCCACATCACGTAACTCGCCGATGACAAGTCATTCGCCGTCGTAATCGCCAGCACGTCCCCTGCATGCACCAGCGGCCCACCACCCGCAAACACAAACGCCGTAAACCCCGGTTCACCAGTCTGTGGTGTCGCCGGCAATTGGCTCAACAACTCCGAAACGGACGCCAACGCCGCCCCGTTCGACACCCCCGGCACGCCCCCCACCGTCGACCGTACGTCCACAGTCAGCGTCCCCGCGTCATACTGCCCTGCCAGCCCGTACCGCGAAATCCGCAAGTCCACCTCGCTCAAATATCCCGTCACCCCCACTGTAAACGTCTGCGCGAACATGCCAGGCGCCCCGCCCCCGGTCCCAAAGTTCGGGAGCCACGCCGCATCAAAACCGCTCCCGACCAGATTGCTCTGATCCAGCACCGACGAACCCCGCGCCGACGAAGCCCCCATCACCACCACTGCCAACAATCCCAGAATCCCGCCAACCCCATGCCGCAACAAAGATGTCATGTCCATCCAACTCCCAAAGTCCTGAAAAACCAACCACCCTTGCAGTCTACTCCCTCTTTCGCAAACTGCAAAAAATCTCACCACGGCACCGCCTGAAGCCCTTCGGCAGCGACCGCCACCGCCACCCCCATTCACGCCATCAGAATCCACGATCCCCTACAACTCCTATAGGAATAGGGAGGAGACCGCCATTGGCACACACAACTTGGCGGTCTGGTATTTGGCGGACTCCTCGCCGTCACCCCATTCTGAATTCACGGGTTCGCTCATTCTGAATCCGCCCCCCCATCTCCTACCGATTGAGTAGTAGATGGCCAAGGACGCGCGTGCCTTGGCCATCTTCCCCTCCAATTTCAGCACCCCCCAAAAAAGAAGGCCCCGCCAATGCGGAGCCTCCCTTCAATACACATGTCATCCGGTCAACGCCGGATCAGCCAATCTCAATAACGGCGATTGCCGCCACCAAAACCGCCGCCCGAGCGTTCTTCACGCGGCTTGGCTTCGTTCACTTTCAACGAACGTCCGCCGTTATCCTTCCCATCCAGCGCCGCGATCGCCGCGTCCGCTTCCTGGGCATTGCCCATCTCGACGAACCCGAAACCCTTCGAGCGACCGGTTTCGCGATCCATGATGACCTGCGCCGAATCGACCGCACCATGAGCCGAGAACAATTCGCTCAACCCTTCGTTCGTCATCGAATAGGCCAGGTTTCCAACATACAACTTCTTACCCATAGTATTTTTCCTTACCAAATGGGCCACGATCCGTTTTTACTTTCCGGATCCAATCGAAAGAGGCCGACATTTCGGCCCAATTTGGCAGGTGGACGAGTGAGAAAGAAAGGCGAGACCAACAGCCGACGCGTGTCCGGCTCAGAACGAGAACCAACCGGCCATCATCCTACTCCATTTCCGCTGCAATAGCCCGCGCGTCGGGCGATTATTCCAAAATCACCGTTATTCCCACAGAATCGCCGCTATTTCCCGCGCGTCACCGCATTTCGCCGGCCTCAATGCCCCGAATCCCCCGGCACCTCCGGCACCCCCGGATCATCCAGCACCTGAACCGCCGTCGCCGGTCCAAGCTCCTTCCAGTCCCACAGCACCCACACCACCTTCTTCTCCGGCGTCACCTCCACCAACTGCGGCCCCTTCCCCCCACGCCCCGTCGAACACACAATCGTGTTCCCATTCCCCAGCCGCGTGCATGTCTGCGTGTTCGGATACCGCCACTCCGCCGGCAAATCCTCCGGCTTCAACTGCCACACAATCTTCTTCTCCGGCGACACCTCCATCTGCGACTTCCCGCTCTCGTTCGTGATCAGCGTATTCCCATTCTTCAACCGAATCGCCGCCCATGGGCTGAACCGCTCCCCGCTCGGCAAAATAAACCCCGTCGCCGGCCGAGTCGCGTTCGCCGGTGCCGTCGCCGGAATCGCCACATCCGGAAAACTCCATATCTCCTTGAAATCCTTGTCATACTCCACCACCCGCCCCATGTTCAGGTACGGCACCAGGTACGTCCCAGCCGCCGTCATCCGCACCCGCCGAAACTGCGGATGAATCGTCTTCGGATTCGCCGGCTGCAGATAATCCAGATCATGCTCCACCTCCACCGTCTTCGTCTTGATGTTCACAATCTTCAGCTTCGGCGGCAGCCCGTTCTCCACAAACAGCACCCGATCCAACCCGATCGGCTGACACGCGTGAATCTCCGTGTGCTTCGTCGGATCATCCGGACTCATGTTCGCATCGTACCGCCACACCACTTCCTTCTTCGGCGTCACCTCCGCGATGTACGCCATCCGCGTGAACAGCACGTTCCCATTCGACAGCATCCACACATCGTCGTACTCATTCCCCTTCCCCGTCTGATACGTCCAGATCACCTTGCCATCATTCACCACAAACATCTTGTTGTACCCCTCCCCCACATAAATCATCGGATGCTCGGCCAACCCCTTCCCCGGCAGATTCTCCGGCGCACTCGACGGCTGCGTCGACGCCTTCGTCGGTGCCACCGCCTCCTCACCCGGCCCCAATTCCGGTGCCCCCGCAAACTGATCCAGCACCGCCATGCACGGCGTGTTCCCAGTTCCGGCATCCGCGCTGAAAACTTTTCCCGCAAACCCCACAACCAAACCAATCGCCATCGCGCCCACGCCAACCAGCTTCCCATTCCGCATCTTCGTTCTCCTCATTCTCGATCCGCTGTTGTGTGCAACGACACCGGCTCCGCTTTCATGCTCCCGCGCCGGTCATATTCTGTTTGCACGTTCGCCCGCTTCGCCGCAACGCCGATCTGCAGACGTTTCAATCAAGGGCCACATTCCGCTACAATCCCGCCATGGCCAGGCTTGAAGATATTCTCGCGTTCAATCAGCAATTCGTGGCATCGAAGGCATACGTGCCGTACATCACGGATCGCTATCCCGACAAGAAGATCGTCATCGTGACGTGCATGGACACGCGGCTCACCGAACTGCTGCCCAAGGCGATGAACCTGCGCAATGGGGACGCCAAATTCATCAAGATCGCCGGCGCCGTGGTGGCGGCCCCCTTCGGTTCGGTGATGCGTTCCATCCTTGTCGCCATCTATTCCCTTGGCGCCCAGGAGATCTTCGTGATCGGCCATCATGACTGCGGAATGACCGGAATGGGCCACGCCGCGATTCTCGAGCAGGCCAGAAAGGCCGGCGTGCAGGATGACACCATCAACACGCTCGCTCACGCCGGCATCGATCTCGAATCCTGGCTCGCCGGCTTTTCCTCACCCGCCGCCGGTGTTGAAGCGTCCGTGCATATGATTCGCAATCACCCGCTCCTCCCCAAATCACTCATCGTTCACGGACTGCTGATGCACCCCGACACGGGCCAGCTCGACGTCCTTATTTAACCCGTGAGTCGGCGGAAAAAAGACGTCGTGAAATGTAATCACAGTTCACGAGAGGAGGTAGGATCGGTTCCGCGGAGGCGGTAGTCGCAGGGGGAAACGCGTGCGAACGTGAACAAAAAATTAATCGGAAAAGAAGCTCGTTTCGCGCGTTTTTATTTTGCATCATCAAGGTCACGATCGTATAGTGATGTTGTAGCCACCGCAGGTCGCGATGGCGGGTTCACCGAAAAAATGGGGTTGAGCACGCTCCCCCAGCCTTGTGCCGGATGCCCGTAGCGACCGCCTGGGTGATTCTACGGCGGACTGAACGCGCCGGGGGATCTGATCGCCGGACCCAACACCGGAAGGCACGGAAGGTGCCTCGGAATCATGTCCGTAAGGAAACTGGCAAGGGACCAGCAAGGGGCTGGTCATCCGGTAAGGACCGGAAGGAGCCAGTAAGTTCGATCAGACATGGCGTTGACAGCAGCCAACGAATGACCCTCCCTCAAGCGGTGGCTTTTTTCTTTTTTGCCGAAGCCCCCGCTGAATTTGCGAATTTGCGAGTGAAAACTCGCGTAATCGGCACGGTATTCGCGTCCCGTCTTCACGACGCGTGATTGATATCCGCCCATCGCTTTCGTCAAGCGGGGCAAGTGAACGGAGCCTTTACCATGGCCAAACTCAACCGAAAAGATCTTCTCAAGGAAACCATCAAGCACATCGACATCAAGGAGCACCCGGGCATCCTGCAGGTCGTCGATTCCATGCAGCACATGGCGTTTTCCAGCCGCGAGTTGTATCGCGCGGCCGACATCTTCGACCGCATGATCCGCGATCCGGAATGCTCGATCATCCTCACGCTCGCCGGCTCGCTCATCTCGGCGGGGCTGAAGAAGGTGATCGTCGAACTGGTCCGTAACAACATGGTGGACGCGATCGTCTCGACCGGGGCGAACATCGTCGACCAGGACTTCTTCGAAGCGCTCGGCTTCAAGCACTACATCGGGACGCAGTTCATCGATGACACGATCCTGCGCGACCTGCACATCGATCGCATCTACGACACCTTCATCGATGAAGACCAGCTCCGCGTGTGCGATGACACGACGCGCGAGATTGCGGATTCGCTTCCGCCGCGGGCGTACAGCTCGCGCGAGTTCATCAAGGAGATGGGGCGGTATCTGGAGAAGAACGCGAAGGACAAGGATTCGATCGTGCTCGAGTGCTACAAGCGCGGCGTGCCGATCTTCTGCCCGGCATTCTCCGACTGCTCCGCCGGCTTCGGCCTGCTGGTGCACCAGGTGAATCACCCGGAAGCACACATCTCGATCGACTCGGCGAAGGATTTCCGCGAACTGACGCAGATCAAGCTGATGAACAAGGAAACAGGCATCTTCATGATCGGCGGCGGCGTTCCGAAGAACTTCACGCAGGACATTGTTGTGGCGGCGGAAATCCTTGTTGAGGATGCGCCGATGCACAAGTACGCGGTGCAGGTGACGGTGGCCGACGTGCGCGACGGCGCGCTGTCGGGCTCGACGCTGAAGGAAGCATGCTCGTGGGGCAAGGTGGATGTGGTGTTCGAGCAGATGGTGTTTGCTGAAGCGACGATTGCCGTGCCGCTGATCGCGGGTTACGCCTATCACAAGGGCGGCTGGAAGAAGCGCAAGGCGAAGGACTTCACCGCGAAGATCGAAGCCTACGGCCGCGGCGCCGGCATGGCCAACAAGCAGGTTGCGGCGAAGGTGAAGTCGGCTTCTGAAACCGGCAAGAAGAAGGCACCGGCCGGGAAGCGTTCGGTGACGGTTGGTGGATGAGGTGATTTGAGTCACTGATCCCCCCCTATTCTGATTATCGAGGGCCGACGGATGCGAATCCGTCGGCTTTCTTTTTTTCAGATGCTGATCGGCGGGTCGCCGGGGTTCGGGGTGAACTGCTGGCCGCGGGCGATCATGTGGCGGAGTTCTTTGTCGCTGTCGGCGAGGGAGAAGAGGGTGTTGGAGAGGATGCGGAGGGTTCCTCGGCGGCCGCAGGCGAGGCATCTGTCGTGCGGGATGAAGTAGCGAGTGAGGCATTTCTCGCAGACGTAGCGGCTGGTGAGCAGCTCGTGGTAGTGATCGAGCGACATGGCGTGCGCTCCTTTATTCCCGTCCCTGGATTCTCCTGCCGTCCATATCTTAAGCTGCGAGGGGGTGCGGATCACGTATAAAGTGATGCCGATGAACATGAGGAATCCGGCGGCGAATCGGCGGAGGATGACGCTGCGAGGTTGGTGGGGCTCGATGTGCTCGTGGCCGCGGTACATGAAGGCGGCGGCGAGGAGAATGGTGATGAAGCTGCGGGTGCACTGGAGGATGGAGCCGAGCATGATGCCGACGGTGGAGAAGGCGATGAAGAGGAAGACCATGGCGATGAACCAGGCGGCGGCGAAGGGGGCGGCGTCGATCCAGTCTGCGGGTTTGCGGGAGCCGAGGGGCTTGAGGAGCGGGATCACGATGAGGCCTGTGAGGAGGTAGGAGAGGGCTTCGGTGATGAGCGAGGCGTGGAGGCGGTCGAAGGCGGGCGCGGAGAGCATTCCCTTGATCATGAGGTTGACGCTCCAGTCGGAGAGGGAGAAGCTGGAGGCGGCGCCGGCGATCGCGAGGATGGAGATGGTTTTCATGCGGCCGCCGGTGAAGTTGATGGAGATGCCGGCGATGATGCAGAGGAGGACGGCGAACCACTGGAGCGGTGTGATGAAGGTGGTGCCGCCGATGGGCTGGCCGAAGAGGGCGGTGAGGGTGCCGGTGAGGATAAGTTTGGAGGTCATAAGGGGGCTGACGCGGGAGGCTTCGGAGTGTTTGAGGGCGGTGACGAGGGAGAGCTGGCCAATAGTGTAGAAGAAGGTCGTGGCGAGGAGCGGGAGGAGGATGGCGTTCCAGGGGATGGCGGTGCGTGGCCAGACGAAGGAAAGGAGAAGGAGCGAGAAGAGGCCCATCCAGAAGTGGCCGAGGACGAGGAGCTGGATGGAGGCGCCGGATTGGCGGCGCTGGACGTAATGGCGCGTGCCGAGGTAGGAGAAGGATTGGGAGATGGCGGCGCCGAGACCAGCGAGGAATCCGAAGATCATTTTTTCCCCTCCCCGTTATTTGCGGCGTTCGATTCGGTCGCCCCGTTGGGGCTCAGGCAACATCGTTTGGTCTTCATTTCCAGGGGTTCCCGTTGGTCACCCCTGGCTATTTTCGCGAGCCCCTTTGGGGCCGCTATGTACCGGTTCGACGCTGTTGCGCTTTTTTTGGGCTTCGTTCATTTGTTCGGCGGTGGGGCTTTTGCCGGTTTGGATCATTTCGCGGAAACAGTCGAAGAGGTAGGTGGCGTCGTGGGGGCCGGGGGAGGCTTCGGGGTGGTATTGGACGGCGAAGACGGGTTCGGAGGCGTGGCGGAAGCCTTCGAGAGTGTTGTCGTTGAGGTTGATGTGGGTGGGGAGACCGCCACGCTTTTTGAGGGACTCGGGGTCGACGGCGAAGCCGTGGTTTTGGCTCGTGATTTCGACTTTGCCGGTGCCGGTGTTTTGGACGGGCTGGTTTCCGCCGCGGTGGCCGAATTTCAACTTGTACGTTGTCGCGCCCATGGCGAGGCCGAGGAGCTGGTGGCCGAGGCAGATGCCGAAGATGGGTTTTTTGCCGATGAGTTGTTTGAGTGCGGATTGGACGTAGTGGACGGGTTCGGGGTCGCCGGGGCCGTTGGAGATGAAGATGCCGTCGGGGTTGTGGGCGAGGATTTCGTCGGCGGAGGCGCCGGCGGGGAGGACGGTGACTTTGCAGCCGGATTGGGTGAGGTTGCGGAGGATGTTGCGTTTGAGGCCGCAGTCGATGGCGACGACGTGGCAATTGGGTTTGTCGTGAGAGTCGGTGATCTGGGCCCACTCGCCTTTGTTTTCGTTCCATTCGTAGGGTTTTTCGGGGACGACGATTTTGACGAGGTCGAGGCCGTTCATGCCGGGCCATGCGTTGGCTTGTTTCACGAGTTCGGCGTCGTCGTTGACGATGGACTGATCGGTGCAGATGACGCCTTTCATGGCGCCCTGGATGCGGAGTTTGCGGACGAGCGCGCGGGTGTCGATGCCGGCGATGCCGGGGATGTTGTAGCGGGCGAGGTAGGCGTGGAGGGTTTCGACGGAGCGGAAGTTGGAGTCGATGGGGGAGAGTTCCTTGATGATGAAGCCTTCGACCTGGGGGTGGGAGGACTCGTAGTCGGCGAGGTCGGCGATGCCGTAGTTGCCGATCTGGGGGTAGGTCATGGTGACGATCTGGCCCTTGTAGGAGGGATCGGTGAGGATTTCCTGGTATCCGACGAGGGAGGTGTTGAAGACGACTTCGCCGGGGTTGGTTTTGGAAGCGCCGAAGGCGGTGCCGGTGAAGATGGTGCCGTCTTCGAGGGCGAGTTTGGCGATGTTTTGGGGGTTGGTGGGCATTTCGGGGGGAGCTCCTTGGGGAAAAGTTTGGGGGATTATAGCGGGTTGGGGAGTTGGTGCTAAGGGGGGGGGGTTGGGGAATTCAGAATGAGCGAATCGGTGAATTCAGAATGGGGGTGGAGGGCGGAAAATGGGGGCGAAAAACCGCGTTTTTGATAGCGCCAGCCGAAGGCACTCAGAATGTTTTTGGGTTTTTCGCCGAAGATCCTCAAATTCGGGGTTTTGGACCCTCGTTTTTGATAGCGCCAGTCGAAGATACTCAAAATGTCGGCGACACCCTGCATTGTTTTGGCGGGGGGTTTTGTCGCAAAACGAGAAAAACAGGATCGCCTGGTGAGTGGGGGCTTACGAGTGAATAGTGGGATGACCTCCGGCAGCAGGGATTGGGATTGATGGGCGTATAGGCTTGAAATGGACATGGTTCCCCCCGATTTCTGAACTACCGAATTTTACCCTAACATAAATTCGGGATGCAAGTGGAAATTTTGGAAATTTTTACACGCGGCTGCATTGGTTGGAACCACGTGGAGAGCACAGGGGATGGGCTACCTCTCGGAAGGAAGCGGCCGCGGAGAAGAATCCAATGCGTGCGGCGGTTAACGTTTACGGTCGCGGTTCTGCAGTATCGCAACTTGGAAACCACCAAAGGTCCGTCCGTTGTCGGTGTAGATCCAGTCTTCAATTTCATCTGGGGTGGCGGTGACGGGGTCGCCGAGAGAGAGGGTGAGTATTGATCTTGGCGTGTTGGCGAGTCTTCCACGGATCAGAGTGCCGTCGAATTCTGAAGGTTCGATCCACATGTGTTCGACTTTTCCGGCTTCGTTGAAGGCCTTTTTGATGCCGAAGCCTTGGCCTTTTTGGCGCTTGGCGAAGGCGGCGAGGAATTCGGGGAAGCGGCGGCGGGCTTCGTCGGCGGCGGCTGCGAGTTCGGGATCGTCGGGCTTTGTGCCGATGATTCGATCGGGGGAACCGAGTTTGAACACCTCCTGAGCGTTTCCGGTACGCAAGAGTTTAAGGAAGCATCGGTCGTAGTCGACGATTTTTCCGGTGGGGGTAGAGACGAGGGCTAGGGGATCGGGGTCGGCAAGTTCGGCGGTGAGTTGACCGATGGCGACATAAGCAGCGTCGGTGTCCTGCTGGGAGGGATCGCCCATGAGATCGACGGAAATCCAGCCGCAGTGGTCCTGGATGGCCTGCTTTACGGCGAATTCACTGGTAGAGTCCATTGCTTCCGCCTTGTTTTTGAAATAGGGGCGATCGTCGAAGATGACGCCGAGCGTCATGTCGGGCAATTGCACGGCGAAGCAGGGCTTGTCGGGGATGGGGATGATGCGATGGTCGCCACGGTTGAAGAGCACCTCGAAAGCACATTCTGCGGCACGCTCAACTTCGTCGAGGACAAGGACGCGGGGGTGTTCGAGGAGCATGACGATGGAAACGACGGGACCGTTAGCCATGGTGATCCTTGTTCTTGGAACGTAGATGAGACAATTAGAACCAAGACGACGAGTCGAACACAATAAAAATCCGGTGAGCCGCAAGGACTCAGTCCCTGGGTTTCTGTTTTGCTTTGAGAGGTTGTGGCGGATGGGAGAGCACATTGCACCACGGCGGCGGTAGCCGCCGGGCTTTGGGGGGGAGGCGTGGGATTGTCCATGAGAATCGGGTGATTGTTTCTTGACGGGGGGATTCGGGGGGGGATACTCGGGGGTGAATGGCGGTGTTATTTCGTGAATCGCGGCTGGTTTGCATGCACATTCCGGCGATGCCATCGCCGGCTTTATACGGGTGGATTATGGCGAAGCGAGTGATTGCGGTTGCGGCGGTGTTGGCGGCGATGGGGATGGGCGTGGCGGTGCGGGCGGCGGATGGGGGGGGGCCGGTGCCGGATGGGAAGGTGCATAAGTTCGAATTGAAGGATCAGCAGTTTTGGATTGATGGGGCACCGCTGCGATTGATGGCGGGGGAGATTCATCCGGGGCGGGTGCCGTTTGAGTTCTGGGAGGATCGGGTGAAGAAGATCAAGGCGATGGGGTTGAATACGGTGAGCGTGTATATTTTTTGGAATCAGATTGAGCCGCGGGAGGGGGAGTTTGTGTTTGAGGGGGAGACGGATGTGCGGCGGTTTGTGAAGTTGTGCCAGGAGAATGGGCTGTGGGTGGTGCTGCGAGTGGGGACGTATGTGTGCGCGGAGTGGGAGTTTGGGGGGTATCCGGCGTGGATGCTGAAATACCATGACATGAAGTTGCGGTCGGATGATCCGAAGTTTCTGGGGTATTGCCAGAAGTATGTGGATGCGGTGGGGAAGCAGTTGGCAGATCTGCAGGTGAATCATGGGGGGCCGATTTTGATGACGCAGTTTGAGAATGAGTATGGGCGGATCGATCCGTACCTGTACAAGCTGAAGGATATTTTTGTGAAGGGGGGATTTGATGGGCAGTTGATGACGTGCGATCACAGCGGCGGGGTGTGGAACACGGAGAAGGGGATACCGGGGGTGTTGCGCGGGTACAACGGGTTGAAGCAGCAGACGGCGGGGCGGATTGAGGATGCGCGGAGGGTGAATCACGGTATGCCAATGTTTTCGCCGGAGGTGTACACGGGGTGGTTTGCATTGTGGGGCGGAGTGGAGAAGCCGGTGTCGGAGGAGCAGCAGGTGTCGGACACGCAGTGGCTGCTGGATCAGAAGAATGTGTCGTGGGCGTATTACGTGGTGGATGGGGGGACGAATTTCGGGTACTGGTCGGGGTCGAATGCGGGGAGGCCGATGCAGACGACGTATGACTATGCGGCGCCGATTGACGAGATGGGGCGGGTGACTCCGAAGTATCGGGCGTTGCGGGAGGTGTTTGAGAAGGATCTGCACTTGGATTTGCCTCCGGTGCCGGCGGATCCGAAGGTGATCGAGGTTCCAGCGTTTTCGTTGAAGTCTGCGGGGACGGTGGTGGAGCGGTTGCCGTCGACGGGGATCTCTACGGAGAACGTGGAGTCGATGGAGGATGTGGGGGAGGGGTATGGGTTTATTGTGTATCGGAAGAAGTTTGAGAAGGGGGTGAAGGGGAAGCTGGTGTTGCCGGTGGTGCGGGATTATGCGTGGGTGATGGTGAATGGGGAAGTGGTGGGTGAAGGGATGACGTCGCCGCCGCCGCGTGGGGCGAAAGGAGATGCCGCGCTAACGGAGCGGGTGAGTGCGGAGGTGGATCAAGCGGGGGCGTGCGAGGTGGAGATATTGGTGCACAATTTGGGGCGGACGAGTTCGCCGTTTGATCAGGGGCGCTCGCGGAAGGGGATGATTGAAAATCCGACGCTGGATGGGAAGACGTTGACGGGGTGGGAGATTGTGCCGTTGCCGCTGGAGCACGGAGATGAGGGGTTGCGTGCCGCGAGTGGGAACGGGGCGGCGAAGGGGCCGGGGTTCTGGAGCGGGACGTTTAATGTGAGCGAAGTTGGCGAAACTTACCTCGACTTGAGCAAGTGGCATTTTGGGGTGGTGTGGGTGAATGGGCACAATCTGGGGCGTTTTTGGGATGTGGGGTCGAGCCGGGCGTTGTATTTGCCGAGCGTGTGGGAGAAGGCGGGGGCGAACGAGATTACGGTGCTGGAGCTGGGGACGCCGCCGGCGGAGGCGGAGGTGAAGGGGGTGGCGAAGATGGTGGAGACGAAGGTGAAGCCGTTTGCGCCGTACTGGGTGAAAGGGGAGAAGAAGGGGATGCGGCACGTGGCGGGGCAAGGGGATGAAGGAGGCGGGGTGCAGTGAAACGCGAAACATGAAACGCGAAACGTTGGGGAGAGAGTGGGGGCAATGCCGCGCAGGTGGTGAATTGCGTTTGACGAACATGCTCGGGGCGCTTCCCTGGGCATGGAACGCGGGGTGGTGGACTTGGCCGACGGGGCGTCGGCCCCACGGAAAGTGTTAAACATTTTACGAATATTGTCAGTTAGATAGTTGACCGGGGTTTTCGCGAGGGCATACTCGAATTAGTGATGGCATCTGGTGGTTGAACGAGGTGACCGGTGGGTTTGTTTTTGCGGAAGCGGACAGTGCTTGTGGGGATGGTGGCGGCGGTTGGGATGGCGGCGCGGTTTGGGATGGGGGCGATTACGATTACGCAGAATTCCTCCTCGAACTGGACGATCAGCAACGGGTATTTGAACGTCACGTTCAATCCGTCGCAGAGTTATATCAACTCGCTGAGTGTGGGGGGATCGTCGAATATTTTGAACCCGTCGAAATCGCTGTTGTACCCGGAGTTGACGGGAACGCCGTTTGGGAGCGGGACGAAGACATCGAATTATTCATTGGCGCCGGATGGATCGTACATCGATTTCTGGACGACGACGGCGTCGGCGGGGAATCTGACGAACTCGAACGGGACGTACGTGAACCCCCAGACGTATTCGTTTCATTACGTGATGTACGACAGTGATCCGGCGATTTCGACGTATGAGGTGGTGAGTCATGCGGCGACGGATCCGGCGACGTCGGTGGTGCAGGGGCAATTTCTGCTGCGGGTGAACCCTGCGATCATGACGAACACGTACCAGGTGGACCTGGGTGTGAACAACATGGGGGTGCAGACGTCGGTGCTGCGGAATCAGGCCCAGTATGCGACGGTGTCGGCGCAGGCGGGGCGGACCGTGCAGGATGCGACGACGGATGTGACGGGGTCGGGGCTGGCGGGGGATTTCGGGACGAACTTCGGGACGAAGTACGATTACTCGTCGTACATGCAGTTCAATCAGGGGGAGCTGGAGTATGGGCCGACGTATGCGTTGTCGACGGTGTATCCGAAGAAGGACACGATGACGGGGGGTCCGACGAAGCAGAATCTGCAGTTTACGGACACGATATTGATGCAGGAGTTTTTGTCGGCGCATTACGGGGACACGCACTACTCGTATGTTCCGGCGCAGGGGGTGGATTCGTCGCGGCTGTTTGGGCCGTACGTGTTTCGGATCACCAACACCAACGGGGAGAGCGGGGCGGAGTTGTGGCAGGAAGCGCAGAGCACGATACCGACGTGGAACGCGCGATACGACAGCGAGCAGACGCTGATTGCGAACGGGTATGTGACGAGCGCGGGACGAGGGAGTTTCCAGGTGACGGTGAGTAATCCGGCGGGATGGACGAGCGCTGTGAACAATCAGACGGTGGTGCTGTCGGATCCGCAGACGAATTTTCAGGAGTCGCACCAGGGGTATCAGTATTGGGGGCAGTTGAATCAGAATGGGACGGCGAACATTTCGGGGCTAGTGCCGGGGACGTATCGGATGTCGATATACCAGTTGGGGCAGTGGGGCGAGACGCGGGTGGATGGGGTGACGGTGGCGGGCGGGAAGCTGACGATTCCGACGGGAGTGACGTTTACGCCGGAGAATTTTTCGACGTATTCGCCGATCTGGACGATCGGGACGCCAGACCGCTCGGCGAATGAGTTTTTGAACGGGCACAATGCGAGCGGGCAGGATATCCGGGCGTACCAGGGGTCGTACGATTACTGGGCGGAAGAGCAGGCGCTGGGGAATCCGGGGAAGGTGGTGTACTACGCGACGGCGGTGGGGGCGACGCCGGCGACGAACGATCCGAACAAGTGGATTGCGAACCAGTGGCAGAAATTCAATCCGGGGATGTACGACGCGGCGAACTCGACGACGGATAATTATTCGAACCTTGCGCCGGCGTATGTGAAGGCGGCGGGCGGGCCGGGGTCGTACACCGGAGCGCCGTGGGAGGTGCATTTCACGACGACGCAGGCGCAGTTGAACCAGGGGCAGTACGCGATTTTGTCGGTGGGTCTGGCGGCGGCAGAGGCGTCGCTGACGGTGTATCTGAACGGGCACCAGGAAGTGTGGCATTATTCGAGTTCGACGACGAGCGATCCGATGACCAGGTCGGGAGAGGCGGGATATTACCAGTGGCTGGCGTTTCAGTTTCCGATGGCCGACCTGCTGCCGGCCGGGCAGGAGGACGTGTTGACGTTCAGCGTGTCGACGACGAACGGGGTGATGTACGATGCACTGCGGATGGAGATCACGAACAAGTCAGCGTCTCCGAGCGCGACGGGGTGGCACGATTACGAGTACATCACCGGGCCGAACACGCAGACGGCGGCGGACAATACGAGCGGGCTTACGGCGGCGCAGTTGCAGAACACGGCGCTGATGGGGGATGCGAATCTGGATGGGCAGGTGGATCTGACGGATTTGTCGATCGCGCTGAATCATTTCGGGAGCGCGACGTCGTCGTGGCTGGATGGGAATTTTGATAATGGGGCGACGGTGGATCTGACGGATCTGTCGGCGGTGTTGAACAATTTCGGGGTGGTGAGCAGCGCGACGGGGGTGGCGACGGGGGCGACTGCCGCGGTGCCGGAGGCGGGGACGATGGGGGTGCTGGGGATGGCGGGGCTGGTGTTGATGCGGCGGTGGCGGTCCGGACGTGTCTGATCCGGCTCCCAAGTGAAGCTCGCGCCGGGCACGCGTCGATCTTCGATCGACGGCTAAACATTTTGAGGATGATCATCCAATGGGGTACAGATGACCGGATCGACGGCGTGAGGCTACCACGCCTGGCTCCGCATTGGCGGGTGACCGGCTGAAGGCGGAACTCCGAACAGGAAGGGCAGACAAACCGCAGTTCGACCTGGTCCGGTCGAACTGCGGTTTGCGTGGAGCTAACGAAGTTTCAACAGATGGTTCAACGGCGGCGGCGAAGGAGGAGGAGGCCGCCGATCGACATGATGCCGAGCGAAGCGGGTTCCGGGGTGCTGCCGCCGTTGATGGCTGCGCCGAAGGAGGCGACGACGCCGGTGCCGCCGTCGGTGACGCTCATGGTGTTGGGTGTGTATTGCAGGGCGTTGGTGCGGATGATGAGAGTGGTGGTGGTGGCACCCGGGGTGAGGGTAGCGCCGAAGAAGTCGAAGCCGACGATGTCGCCGTTGCTGCTGCGGTCGGCGAAAGAGGGAGCGGTACCGGTGCCGGCGAATTCGACGTCGGTGAGGAAGCCGGTGAAGCTGGAGAGGGAAACTCGGTCGATGGCGTCGAGGGAATTGGAGGAGTTGATGAGCTGGTAGACGAAAGTCAGCCCGCCGAAGCCATTCCCGGGATCATTGCTGTAGACCTTTGTGGTCTCGGTGCCGCTGAAAACGACCTGCGACGCGGTATTGACACCGCTGTAGGGCTTGGTGTCGCTGACGAGGAGGGTACCGCTGGCGGGAGTGCCGGGGCCACCGAAGGGAGCGAAACCGCCTGGTGCGATGATGCCAGCGAAGGATGGCGCCGCGAAGGCGGCAATGGACAGGAAGGCCAGTAGAGAACGGGAAGAGGACGAGATCATAGTCACAACCCCGGGTCAAAAGACCCAGTGAGGGGCGCACAACGCCGGTCTAAATTTAAAGGCTTGACCGTAATGCCCCTCTCTCGTCCCTCGGGGCAACATATCCATCGACCTAAATCTATCCCAAAATGGGAAAGATGCAAAAAGAAAACGGCGGAATTTTAAAAGAATCCAGACCCATTCTCGGACGCGACGCCTCCAGAAGGCATCTCGTGTCGCAACACATGCAAATGCATCCATTTACAAAACGACCACCGCGCTCGCGGTGGTCGTTTCAGGTCATGAGATTGGGGGAGGCGATTAAGGGAGCAGCAGGAATTGTCAATAATTCGTAACCACGTTTCCGGAGGCATCGCGGGCCGAGAAGGTGAAACCGATGCCGGAGGGCTGATAGTACCAGCCAGCGGTGGGGTCGGAGGCGTTGGAGGTGACCGCCGTCTGATTGTTCAGCGGATTGGCCGGGATGCCCTGAAGGTAAGGACCCCAGTGCGTGCCGACGGGGTTGGAGGTGCTGATTTCGGTGGTATCGCTCAGGGAGGTCATCAAGGTCCACATGCCGACGAGCTGCGGGGGCTGGTCGTTGTGCTGGCTCTTGAAGAGCTCAATCTGGTTGCGGACCTCGTTGAGGGTGGTGCGAAGGTTGGAGGTTCGGGCGTCAGTCGAGGCGTTGGCGAACTGCGGGATGACGATGGCGGCAAGAATCCCAAGGATGATGACCACGATGAGAATTTCAACGAGGGTAAAGCCGCGTTTCGAACTGCGGGAAGTGGATGGGAACATATGCGGGGCTCCTGTAGGGGGTACGAATCCTCTGGGGAGAGGACATAATCGCCTCGCCACCATATTCGTACGATTCAGGGGTAGGGTTTGCAAATTTAGGGAGGATTTCGATTTATGTGACGAATTCGAGGAAGCGGAGGGGAAAGGAAATGCAGTATGGGGGGTTGTTATGTGACGTTGTTATGGGGCTGCGGACCGTTCGGGACATGACGCCTCCGACGGCGCTGCCTATTGGCGGCGCGGTGGCGACGTTTCCCGGTCATTCGTTGAGGCCCGATTACTTCCCAAAGACCTTGTCGAGGGTGGCGCCCAGGTCGGCGGGGGATTCGCAGACGGTGATGCCGGCTTCGCGCATGGCTTTCATCTTGGCGGGTGCGGTGTCGTCGGCGCCGGAGATCAGGGCGCCGGCGTGCCCCATGCGTTTGCCCGGGGGGGCGGTGGCGCCGGCGATGAAGCCGACGACGGGTTTCTTGACGTGCTGCTTGATGTACTGGGCCCCATCCACTTCGCTGGTGCCGCCGATTTCACCGATCATGACGATGGCGTCGGTGTCTGGGTCGTCTTTGAAGAGTTTGAGAACATCGACGAAGTCGAGGCCTTTGACGGGGTCGCCGCCGATGCCGATGCAGGTGGATTGGGCCCAGCCGCGGGAGGTGGTCTGGAAGACGGCTTCGTAGGTGAGGGTGCCGGAGCGGCTTACGATGCCGACGGTCTTCTGGCCGGGTTTCTTGGGGGTGTGGATGTAACCGGGCATGATGCCGATCTTGCACTCGCCTGGGGTGATGATGCCGGGGCAGTTGGGGCCGATGAGGGTGACGTGGGGGTAGGCGGTGAGGAACTGCTTGACCTTGACCATGTCGTTGACGGGGATGCCTTCGGTGATGGCGACGATGATCTGAATGCCCGCGTCGGCGGCTTCCATGATGGCGTCACCGGCGAAGGCGGGAGGGACGAAGACCATGCTGGCCGTCGCGCCGGTACCCTTCACGGCTTCGGAGACGGTGTCAAAGATTGGGAGGCCGTTGGGGTCCTTGGTGCCCCCCTTGCCGGGGCTGGTGCCGCCGACCATCTTCGTGCCGTAGTCGAGGCAGCCCTTGGTGTGGAAGGCGCCTCCGCCGGAACCGGTGATGCCCTGGGTGATGACTTTCGTATTTTTGTTGACGAGAACGGACATGTGGGGCTCCGAGCGAGTGACGAGAAAACAGTTAAGTTAAAACGACCAACAGCCTGTCAATGATTTGGAGAAGCTTTGCCATTTGCGGTTTGCGGAGATCGAAATCGGCGAATGAGAATTCAACAGGTGCCACAACAGGACTGTTGAGGTTTGTTTGCCAAGGGTATTCCGGATTCGGCCCATTGGCGAGTGCAGGGGCAAGCCGCTCGATTTTGTCCGCGAGTGGAAGAAGGGAATTAATTGCGGCTCGAAACTGTTCAAAGCTGTCATATCCGAGAAGGCGGCGAATATCGGGGCGACCCTTCATTGCTTTCAGCCCGCTCACGAACATCGCATGTGAAAAGGCGGGAGGCTGCGTCGCGTTTTCGGGCGTGACCAAGGCCTTAGCCAGTTTCTCGGTCACCATCTGCAAATAGTGAAGTTGGTGGCAGTATTCAACTTTTGCCACATTGAGCTGTTGACGAATGTTATTGTCGCTTCGTGCTTGCAACAGGAACGCTGAGCGCCAACTCATGGTTGAGCCTCGATCTCAACAGCGTTCTCCCAATCGCCCCAGGATTCAGGCAACTCGACGCGACGATGCTCGTCGGGTCTTATCAGTGCGATACCGGATGGCGCCGGGAGGCCATCCTGAGGGGAAGGCCGAAAAAAGTAGGGGTGTATTCTTCCGTCTCCGCTGGGCGGAACCGTAGCATCGAGTTCAACTAATCGAACCTCGTCCTCGCTTGGAAACCAGAATATTCTTGTGATCTCAGGTTCCGCAAGTCGATTTTCCTGGGCGAGCAGTCGAGCCTGTCGTTCAATTTCCTGTAGTCGGGCGGCGTGAATGCCGTTTTGTTGTGTCATACGAATCTCCGAATCGCTCATTCGAGATGCCGCAATTATAGCTACTGTTTCGTAGCGGCGACTACTTTCCTTGCGGCATCATTGAGGTCGGTGGCGCTTTGCAATGTCGGGAGTTCGCCTTTGGCGCCGTTGAGCATTTCGCGGGCTTTCTCGACGTTCGTGCCTTCCAGACGCACGACCAGCGGCACCTTGAAGCCAATCTCCTTGCCGGCGTCGATGAGGGCCTGTGCGATGAGGTCGCACTTGGCGATGCCGCCGAAGATGTTGACGAGGATGCCTTTGACTTTCTTGTCGGAGAGGATGATGTGGAAGGCTTCCTTGGCGCCCTCCGCGGTGACGCCGCCGCCGACGTCGAGGAAGTTGGCGGGGGAGCCGCCGAAGAGGCCGATGACGTCCATGGTCGCCATGGCAAGTCCGGCGCCGTTGACGAGGCAGGCGATCTGGCCGTCGAGCTTGATGTAGTTGAGGGAGGCCTTGGTGGCGCGGAGTTCGAGGGGATCGGTTTCGGTGTCATCCTTCAGGGCAACGATGTCAGGGTGGCGGAAGAGGGCGTTGTCGTCGAACTGCACCTTGGCATCGAGCGCCAGAACTTGATTGTCCTTGGTGACGACGAGGGGGTTGATCTCCACGAGGGAGCAGTCTTTCTCGAAGTAAAGCTTGGCGAGGGCGACGAGAATCTTCGAGACGGTGCCCGCCTGTTTGCCGCTGAAGCCGATTTTCTTCGCGACCTTGAGCGCGGCGAAGGGGAGGAGGCCGAGATGGGGATGCAGGGGTTCCTTGATGATGGCGTCGGGATTTGTCTTCGCGACTTCCTCGATCTCCATGCCGCCTTCCGCGGAGGCGATGACGATCGGGGTGCCGCGGTTGCGGTCGAGGGTGATGGAGATGTAATACTCTTTGGCGATATCGACGGCATTGGCGATGAGGACTTTCTGGACCTCGATGCCCTCCGGACCCGTTTGTACGGAAACCATGCGGTTGGTGAGCATGAAGTGGGCGGCATCGCGCGCTTCTTCGGCAGTTTTGACGAGCTTCACGAAGCCGGCTTTGCCTCGGCCCCCCGCGAAGACCTGAGCTTTGACGACCTGAAGAGCCCCCCCACCGTTAGCGGCGTTGGCCTTGAATGCCTGAGCGGCGGCATCCTGAGATTCGACAACAGTGGCGGGTGGGACGGGCACGCCGTACTTGGAAAGGAGGTCGCGGGCCTGAAATTCGTGGATCTTCATGAAGTCCTCGGTTTTTTGCAGCTACGGGCGAAAAAAAGAGCCCTTTACCATACTTGAAGCGACACGAATTGGGAAGCGAAACGGGTACACGAAACGGGAACACACGAATCACCCACAAACGTAAACGCATGCCGTCGCGGGATTTTCGGACGCATGTGGTGCGAGGGGGATTTGCGGCGCCGAGATTAAGTGGAACTACGGAGCGGACGATGGTGAAGGAGAGGAACGAGGGGAGAACGTATGACGATGTTGACGTTGCCAGCGATAAGCTCGCGCCCCGCATTTCCATCCACGTTGCCGGAGTTGCCGGCGCTCCGGGTGTTCCGGGAGCGCAATGGGGTGCGGATCGCGACGTTGCTGGTGGTGCTGGGGATGCTCAATGGCATCGACCTGGCGTATACGTTGTTTGCTCATCAGATTGGGATGCTGCAGGAGCTGAATCCGCTGGCCGCGGCGTATCTGACAGCGGGGCTGATGCCGAGCTTTGTGGCCTACAAGCTGCTGATGTTCCTGGCGGGGGCGGTGATGCTGTGGCGTGTTCGCAAGAGCGCCTGGGCGGGTCCGGCGTGCTGGCTGCTGGTGGCGGTGTATGCAGGTCTGGGGGTGCTCTGGTATGAGTGGGTGCGGGAGGTGCTGAGAATGTATGAGACGCACCTGGCGCTGGCGTTCTGAAGTCAGACCGAGTGGGCGGTGCGGGTGTCGCGGCGGATGCTGACGTTCAGCAGCAGTCCGGCGGCGATGAAGCTGGAGATCAACGAGGAACCGCCGTAGGAGAGGAAGGGGAGTTCGATGCCGACAACGGGGGCGAGGGCGATGGTCATGGCGATGTTGATGAGCGCTTGGAACAAAATGATGGAGGTTAAACCGACCACGAGGAGCCGGCCGAAGTTGTCTCGCGTGGAGGCGGCGATTTCGACGGAGGCGCCGAAGAAGGCGAGGTAGAGGACGAGGATAAGGGCACAGCCGGCGAATCCCCACTGGATGCCGATGAGGGCGAAGATGAAATCGGTGTAGGCTTCGGGGAGGGTTTCGGGGGTGACGAGCTTGGCGCCCTGTTCGCCCTGGCCGGTGACGCCGCCGGCGCCGATGGCCATCATGGAGTGAAGCTGCTGGTAGCTGGAGCCGGCGGGGTCGGCGTCGTCGCGACCGATCATTAGGTGAGCGATGGAGTAGACGCGTTGCTTTTGATAGTCCTTCAGGAACGGGAAGGCGCCCCACCCCAGGAGGGGGAGCATGACGGCGATCGCGATCAGGTGGCGGAAGCGTGCCCCGGCGGCGATGAGCATCGCGTAGAGGACAAAGAGGAAGAGCGAAGCGGTGCCGAGGTCGGGCTCCACTAGGATGAGCGCGAAGGGGACGAGGGCAAGGATGAAAGGGAAGACGAGGCCTTCGATGGTTCGAATGTTCTTCCGGTTGCGCAGATACCAGGCGTTGGCGAGGACGAAGGCGATCTTGGCGAATTCGGACGGCTGAATCAGAACCGGCGTGCCAGGGATGGCAAACCAGCGATGCGTATACGCAATCGACGGCGCGAAAAGCACACCCGCAAGCAGCAGCAGCGCAATCCCGTACAACCCGTACGCGGCCCGGCCGATGTTCTGGAAGTGCGGCAACAGGCAGAGGATCAGCGCGAAGGCGCCGATCGCAATGTGGATCTCCTGGCGATCCGCACGCGGCTGCGAGGAGAGGCGGAGAGAGAGAAGGGAGACGGTGCAGAGCGCGGCAATGGTGAGGAGGATCGGCCAGGCCACGCGCGTGGTCAGAACTTTGCCGACGATCTGGTTGAATTTGCTCACCAAAGCCCCCGTACTTCGGGAGAATGACGAATGACGAAGCACGAATGACGAAGCAAATTCAAATGACCAATGACGGAATGACGAAACGAAATTTGCGCGTTTCGGTCATTCGACCATTCGTCATTCAGATTTGATTCGTCATTCGTCATTCGTGCTTCGTCATTCCGTGACGTCCATCTTTTCGAGATAGCCGTGGCGTTCAAGTTGGAGGAGTGCTTCCTTGACCATGGGGGCGGCGGCTTTTCCGCCGAAGCCGCCGAACTCCATGACGGCGGCGACGATGTATTCGGGTTTGTCTGCGGGGGCGTAGGCGACGAACCAGGCGTCGGTGCCGGATTGGGAGGCGCGGCGGTAGAGGGGTTGGCCATTGGCGTCGAGGCGCGGATGACCGGCGGCGTCGAGGATGGGGCGGGAGGTGTCGTAGAGAGGTTGGCCGTTGTCGTCGAAGGCGGGGCGGGAGGTGTCGGCGGTGCCGGTTTTTCCGGCGATGGGGAGCCGCACGCCGCGGAAGATGTCTTTGGCGGTGCCGCGGGAGACGACGCCTTCCATGCCGGCGCGGACGGTGGCGACGACGCTGGGATCGAGTTGGAAGCGTTGCTGCTGGAGCGGCGGATTGTCGAGGGCGATGCGCGGAGTGAGGGCGGTGCCGCCGCGGAGGAGGGTGGCGTAGGCGTTGGCCATCTGGAGCGGGGTGGCGGCGATGTGGCCCTGGCCGATGCCGAGGAAGAGGGCTTCGGTGCGATCCTCGTTCTCATCGCGCTGCCCCTGCAAAGTCGGGATGAAGCCGTTGGCTTCGGCGAGTTCGCAGCCGGTGTCGTGTCCAAGGCCGTAGGCGTCGAACCAGTGGGCGAGTTTGTCGATGCCGAGGCGGCCGCCAAGCGTGTAGAAGTAGATGTTGCAGGATTGGGCGATAGCGTCTTCGAGTTGGAGCGGTCCGTGGGTGGCGCGGCCGTTGGATTCGACGTAGATGGAGCAGCGGAAATTACGGGGGCGGTCGGGGAAGAGATAGCCGTTGCAGACGATGGTGGTGTCGGGGGTGATGACCCCTTCGGTGAGGCCGGCGGAGGCGAGGAGCGGCTTGACCGTGGAGCCGGGCTGATAGGCATCGAGGGCGCGATTGGCGAGTGGGCGGCGATCTTCGTCGTGGTTGAGGGCGACGCGGTTCTGGTCGATGGCGTTGGGGTCGTAAGTGGGCCAGGAGATCATGGAGAGGATCTGGCCGTCGGAGATGCGGAGGATGACGAGGGCGACGAAGTGATCGTGGTGCTGCGTGGGGTCGTTGGCGGCACCCCAGAGCAGGTGCTTGGCGGGGTCTTTGAGGGCGTTGTGGATGTCGCGCTGAAGGGCGATGTCGAGGGTGAGGCGGATGTCTCGGCCGGGGATCGGTTCGATGCGTTGATCCCCTCCTCCGCCCCCTCCCCCCCCCCCCCCCGCACCGCCACCAGCGGCGGGATTGGTGGCGGCATCTTCGGATTGGCCGGTGACGTGGAGGCCCGCTCCGGCGCTTCCGCGGAGGAGCGGTTCGAGGATTTTCTCCGCGCCGGATTCACCGACGTTGTCGCCGGGCTGGTATCCGGAGAGATTGCCGGGGTCGTTCTGGAAATCGGGGAGCTTGAATTTGTTGGTGATGTTGTCGGCGTTGACGGAGCGAAGGGTGCCGATGACCTGGCAGGCGACATCGGCGTTGGGATAGACGCGGAGGTTGGCATCGTCGCGCACGAGGAGACCGGGGAAATCGTCGAGGTGCTGGCGGAAGTAATTGGCGATCTCCGGCGGGATGTTGTGGACGATCGTGTGGGCGCGGCGTTCGTCGGTGAGGTCTTCTTTTCGGTAGGTGAGGTCGAGGGGATCGTCGATGGAGGCGTCCTTGTCGTCATCGGCGGCGGCGGGGTTCTGGCGGTCGTACTTGCGGAACCAGAGGTCCTGGTGAAGCAGGTGAATGCGCTGCCGGATGTCTTCGTAGCGGGCGAGGACGTCTTCGAGGGAAATGTTGCAGGCCTGGCTGATGGCGTTGGGGATCGATTCGACCTGGTCGGCGATGATCTTTTTCACTTCATCGCGGCGGCGGCGTTTTTCGGCGGTGTTGGCGAATCTTTCGCCCTGGATGCGTTTGATGGCCATGCTGCTGAGCCACTGGTCGTCGAGGTTCATGGCGCGATAGTCGATGGCGAGGTCGTCGCAGGGGATATCCTTTGCGAGGATGACGCCGTTGCGATCGAGGATCGCGCCGCGCGCGGTGTCGATGGAATAGGTATGACGCGTTGCCTGGCGCATCTGGTCCTGCCAGTGGTCGGCATCGGCAAGCTGCAGGTGCGCGAGCCGGAAGGCGAGCACGACGAATCCAGCGGTGAAGAGAAGAAAGAGGGTGATGAGGCGGCGATTGAGCATGAGGGCGGAACGGGTCCTTGGGTACGGAAACCTTTAGTTTATCGGTCGTTGGGGGAGTTTCAGGATAGCAAATGAGGAGTGGTAGATGGTAATTGGTAATTGCGGTCGCGAGGGCGGTTGTCCCAATTACCAACTTACCCATGGCGCGTGCGGGGGCCGTGGGAGGTGAAGCCAAGGAGGCCGGGAAAGCGGAAGAAGAGCCAGAAGAAGGCGGGGGCGACGAGGGCGGTGTAGATGGCGTTGCCGGCGAGGGTCATGAAATGGGTCCAGAGGCTCTGACCTTCAAAAGGGGCGTGGGCGATGGAGCGCATCATGAGACAGAGGAGGGCAAAGGTGAGGATGGCCATGAGGGTGATCAGGAGTTGCGAGACAAAGTGCTCGCGGAAAATGGAGAGGCGGATGCGGACGACCAACCAGGCCGTGAGGGCGAGGGGGACGGCGCTGGTGCCGACGAAGTCGGTGTGATTGGCGAGGTCGTAGGCGATGCCGCAGCAGAGACCACCGAGTGGAGCGGCGGCTTCGGAGGCGAAGAGTGCGTAGAAAATCGCGAGGAGGGGAAGGTATTCGATGGAAGGCCAGGGGTCGGTGTGCGAGGGGTGCGGGATGCTGGCGAAGTGGGATTGCTGCAGGGCGTCTGCGAGAAAGAGAAGAATGAAGAAGGTGATCCATCGCATGTTGGGGGGGATAGTAAACGAAAGTGGCAAGTTCGCGAAGCAGTGAGTTGGCGGAAGATACCTAACCTGTTTGCGGCAGGAGAAGGAGGGGGGCGTTGACCCCGTCTGAACGAATCCGTTATAAGCGGGTTTTTCCAGTCCGAGAATGGATGCAGTCTGCGGCGGGTGCCTACAATGTTGTCCTGAGTTTGTCCTGGACCACCTGTAACCTGCAACTATTTAGTTAGTCGGATTAGTTAGTCGGAATCGCGGAACGCGGAGGACTCACCCATGTCGTTGTCTCATCGCACCTGGATCCTGGTTCGCTCCTGTTTTGATGCCATGCCATTCATCGCCACGCTTCGCCGGTCATCGCGCCATGCACAGCAGACGCGGCGCGGAGAGTACATGCAGTTCCTCGAGCACCGGGAACTGCTCGCAGCCGACGTTCCGACCGTGTCGGATCTCTCCAAGACGCTGCATTTCAATGTCGCGAGTCCCTCGTACACTTTCAAGCTCTCCGATTTCACCGCGGGATATCAGGATGCGGCGGGAACCGCCCTGTCGCAGATCGTCATCACGACCCTTCCGGCGCACGGCGATCTTTCGGTGAGCGGCACGTCGATTACCGCGAACACGACGGTCACCGCCGCGAACATTGCGAATCTCGTTTACTTCTACAATCCCTCATCGACGTACACGGGCACGGACAGTTTCACGTGGTCGGCCACGAACGGGACCAGCCAGGCGGCAACGTCCGCGAATTTCACCCTGACCATTCCGGACCAAGCGCCGACGATCGCCAACATTTCCAAGACGATCGAGGCGACCACATCGCCGCGGTTCAACACGGGCGATTTCACCAGCGTGTTCAAGGATGCAGACAAGGGCGACACGCTCTACCAGGTGCAGATCAAGACCTTGCCGCAGCATGGGAAGCTGTTCATTCTCGGGGGCGACGCCACGCAATCGGTGGTGAACGCGGGGAATTATGCAACGGTAGCGGCGGGGGACTCGATTTCGCTGGGGCAGTTGGCGAATCTCATTTATGAGCCCAATGCGGGATACACGGGCAAGGACTATTTCACCTGGAACGCCAACGACCTGGAGCAGTTTGCCGCGACGGATGCGAACGTGCTGATCAACGTCACTGCGGTGCCAAACCTCGTCGTGCTCGGCGGCGGGCTGCGGATCGCCAACCACTCCGACACGATTTCGGCGACGAATTTCACCGACTTCGGCGGCATGACGACCACACCGGACTCGACCCTCGGCACCGACACCCGCACGTTTACGATCCAGAATAACGGCAATACGACGATCAACCTCACGGGCGGCGCCAAGAACCTCGTGCGCATCAGCGGAACGGACGCGAGCGATTTCAGCGTCGTAACCCAGCCGGATTTGACGAGCCTGACGCCGGGTGAATCGACCACGTTCACCATCAAGTTCGCACCGGCGCACAACGATACGCGCCTGGCGATGCTGACAATTCCGAATTCGACCGGCACGCCCTATACCTTCGCGATCGGCGGGACCGGCCTGATCACCACCTCCACCCTGGCCGGAACCGTCTATGAACAGCAGGGTTCGACGGTTCTGGGTGCCGGCCCCGGCGCTGTGGCGGGAGAGACGCTCACCGTCACCTATTCGGGTTTCATCCTGAACTATTCTGCGAGCAACTCGACGCCGACCGGGCTCTCCGGAACGGTCTTCGATTCCACCACAAACGAAGGGGGCATCCCATTCTCGTTTGCACTCGGGCAATCGCAGGTCATCACCGGATGGGACAGCGGCCTGGTCGGCATGAAGGAAGGGGAGACGCGCGTTCTGCTGATCCCCGCGACGGCCGCCTACGGCACCACCGGACAGGGCGCCATTCCCGCGAACGCATCGCTGGAGTTCACCATCACGCTGCTGCACATCAGCAAGCCGACCACGCAAGTCTCCGGCAACGGCGTGAAGATCGCTTCCGGCGACAAGTCGCCCTCCAAGGCTGACGGCACCGATTTCGGAACCCTCGCCGCCAATACCGTCTCTTCCGCCGCCAAAACGTTCACCATCACCAACGCGGGCAAGGGCGCGTTGACGGGCGTGACGGTCTCCGTCTCCGGCCCGGCCGCCGCCGACTTTGTGGTCACGCAGCCGCAGGGGAGCGCGAGCACTGAGACGTTCACCGTGCAGTTCAAGCCGACGATCGCCGGCCAGCGGACGGCCGTCATTCACGTGAACAACGCCATCGCCACCAACCCGGACTACACCTTCACGGTGACCGGCAACAGTTCGTCGTATATCGACATCACCCCTTCCATCGGAACGGCCGCGGAACTGCCGGCGGTTGTGATTCTGCACAACACGCCTTCGTTCACGGTGCCGCTGACCATTCAGAACATCGGCACTGGCTCGCTGCCGGCGAACGCCACGACCGACGTGCACTTCTATCTGAAGAACACGGCCACGAGCGCGCAGATCGATTTCCCGCAGACCGATCCGGCCTTGAATGTCGGCGGGATGGAAGCGCAGCAGACCAAGACTTTCAATATCGCACTGAAACTGCCGGCATCGCTGGCGGCCGGGAAATACGTGCTCGTGGCGGTGATTAACGGAAAGCATGGGGTGACGGAGACTCTTTCGACGAA
>Ga0335069_10001877_pt1 | contig 33075 bp, 23 predicted proteins | sample Lox_Sample_11_FD_206714 | JGI IMG/M metagenome (GOLD analysis project Ga0335069, IMG submission 206714) | Soil microbial communities from Loxahatchee National Wildlife Refuge, Florida, United States - Lox_Sample_1.1 | ecosystem: Environmental > Terrestrial > Soil > Wetlands | place: USA...
TGCGGTGCCGCCGGGCGCGGAGAAACTGGACTTTCGAGGCATTCAGGCATTCGATGCGAATACGGCGATCGTGATGTCGTCGGGCAAGGGCGATTTGTCGCGGCTGTATAAGACGACGGATGGGTGCCACTCGTGGAAGCTGGTGTTTACGAATCCGGATAAGGATGGATTTTGGGATGCGATACAAGCGGGCGATCCGGATGACCCAGACGGTACCCAGGTCGCCATCCCGTCTTACATAGAATCGCGAGCGCTAATCCTCGGCGATTCCGTGAGTGGGCAGCTACGAATCTGGGAATGGAAGGAGGGTTGGGGGGAGCGAGAGTTGGAACTCAGTTATCTGATGCGCGCCAAGAGCGATTCCGATGAGGGTTCGTTCGCAGCGAGCAACTCCGTACTCCAAATTGCGCGCACTCCACAAGTGGATTCCACTTGGAAATACGCCGCACGATTTGCCTCGGGAACAGCCGCACATTCTTATTTTTGGGTTGAACGTATAGAAAGAACGCAGAAATGCGAGCCTTGCAGGGTTGAGTTCACACATTCGGCAACTCCCATGGCGCAAGACAGCAAGAGCGCCGGGATATTCTCGTTCGATTTCAGGACCGACTTAATCGGGGTCGCTGTAGGCGGCGACTTTCAAAAGCCCGACGCTACAAAACGAACTGCCGCGTCTTCAAATGATGGCGGACAGTCTTGGAAGCTTGCGCAGACACCTCCGCATGGCTATCGTTCTGCCGTCGCATACGACGCATCTACGAAGACGTGGATCACGGTGGGGCCGAATGGGACGGATATTTCTACCGACGACGGGAAGAACTGGCGCGCGCTGAAGCCCGATCCGGCGCGGCACGACTCGCCGGATGCCGACAGGAACTGGAATGCGCTGTCGCTGCCGTTCGTGGTCGGGCCGCACGGCCGCATCGGCAAGCTGAATGCGGCGGCGCTGAAGAAATAGCAGAGTTCGTTACACGGCCCGAGGCATTTGCGCTTTCCCACCCTTCGAGCAAGGAACGCTCGAAGGATGGGGCACCCGCATTCGACTCATCCCACCCTTCCGCAAAATGCACGGAAGGATGGGGCACGCACTTTCCGTGCCACGGTTGTAGGTATAAGCCGCAGATCCTTCGACTGCGCGCGATGCGCGATGCGCATCACGCATTGCTCAGGATGACAATGCAGAGCTTGAACGCGCTGATCAACCTTTCGGTGTGCGCTGGATGAGGGCGATGGTGTGGCCTTCGGGGTCGTGGAACATGCCGATGAGGGCGGTGCCGTCGGGTAGCGGGTGCGGGCCGAAGAGTTTCTTGCCGCCGAGGCTCTCGACTTTGGCGATGGTGGCGTCGAAGTCAGCCACTTCGACGTAGAACGTGACATAGTCCGGCGTGTCGGCGAAGGCGCCGATGCCGCCGCCGATGCCGCCTTCTTCTTTGTCGACCATCGAGTAGATGGGCATGACGGGCGTGAGCTTCCAGTCGAAGACGTCCTTGTAGAAGCTGTCGAGCAGCTGCTGGTTCTTTCCGACGATCTCGAAATGCACAACCGGGCAGGGCATGGTTGCCTCCTGCCGATGACGGTAGCCGATCCATCCGCTACAAATCGATGAAAAAGCGGCAATAAACGGTCGAGTGTGATGGCGTGCCGATTTCTGTTGACGCCTATTGCGGATTGCGATAGTCTTATTGCAAATCGCAATAGGAGAACAGGGAGCAAGGATCAGAGATCAGAGATCAGAGATCAGAGATCAGAGATCAGGGATAAGGGATAAGGGATCAGGGATCAGGGATCAGGGATCAGGGATCAGAGAGCAGAGAACAGAGAACTGCGAACTAAGAACTGCGAATTCGGTATGAAGCTGGGCGAGAAAATCCGGTATCTGCGCGAGGTGGAGGGGAGCCTGCGGGGGATGAGTCGCGCGATGAGCCAGCAGGAGCTGGTGCGCGCAATCCAGGCCGAGACGGGCTCGAAGCTGAGCCAGAGCTACCTTTCGCAGATCGAGAGCGGTGCGCGGCCGCACCTGACGAATACGACGCGGCAGATCCTGGCCGGGTTTTTCAAGGTGCATCCCGGATACCTGGTCGACGACCCGGAGGGGTATCACCCGGAGCTGCAGAGCGAGCTGCGCAACATCGACGAGAAGCTCGATCTCTGGCTGGTGAGCGGAGCGGAGCGGTTCCGGCGCGATCCGGAGTTGAAGAGCGCGCTGATCACGCTGGCCAAGCACGAGAACTCGCGGGAGTGCCTGATGTTGCTCGAGGCGATCATTGAGACGCCAGGGCTGATGCCGCGGTTGAGCGAGGTTCTGCGGCCGAAGGCGGACGCAAAGGCCACGCGGGGAACAAGAGCTTCGCAGGTTCCGGCCACTGCCGCCCCCACCGCTTCCGCGAGAGACGCGCAGGGGATGGGGCCCACGGCGGCGGCGAGAAGAAGCGAAGAGGCGCGCGGCAAAGGCGCAAAGCCGGCCGAGGCGCGGAAGCAGGGAGCAAGACGATGACCTGGGCGACGTTTTATCTGATTTGCTTTCTGGTGGGGCTGTTTCTGAGTGCGTTTTCGCTGCTGGGCGGGATGGGCCGTTTTGGCGGGCACGTTCACGTTCCGCATGCTCCGCATGTGCCGCATCTTCCCAGCGCGGGACATTTGCCGCATGTTGCGCACGTGCCGCACGCGGGAACGCCGGCGGCGCACGGTGCGCCGGCGACAGCGCGCGGTGGAGGCAGCAATGTTCCATGGTGGAACGGCCTCTCCATGATGGTGTTCCTGTGCTGGTTTGGCGCGGCAGGCTATCTGCTGACGCGGTATGGAACGTTCGTCGCCAGCCTGGTGCTGGTGATCGCCGCGATCTGCGGCGTGGCGGGAGGAGCGATCGTGTTCCTGTTCCTCGTCAAGGTTCTGATGCCCCACGATCGCGAACTCACCGCGGACGAGACAGCGGTGACGGGCGTGGTGGGACGCGTGACGTCGACAATTCGCGAAGGCGGAACGGGCGAGATTGTCTACGAGCAGCTCGGCGCGCGGCGATCGGCGCCGGCGCGAAGCGAGGACGGCACAGCGATTCCGAAAGAGGAGGAGGTCTACGTCATCCGTTACGAGAAAGGGATTGCTTACGTCCGGCGCTGGGAAGAGATCACCAGCGGTCAGTGGTCGGTGATCAGTGGTCAGAGCGCGGGACGTAGGGATTAGGGACTAGGGACTGAGGGACTGAGGGATCAGGCACCAAGGGACCTAAACAAGATTCTTCCCGGTGGAAAGGACCGGGATTCACATGAGCAGCACCGCCGTGATGATTACGGACATGAGCATCCTGGTGGGGATCTTTCTACTGGGATTTCTCGCGAAGATATTTCCGAAGAACCGAAGCAAGTCGGGCCCCAATCGGTAGTTCAACCATCAACCCTCTCACCTCCCGGGCGAAAGGGCCGGGACTGAAATGGACAACCCAATTGTGATTCTCTATGCCGGTATAGCAGCGCTGGTGCTGCTCATCGTGCTGGGTGTTTTGGCCAGGATGTATCGCAAGGCAGGACCGAACGAGGCCCTGATCGTATTCGGGTTTCGCGGGCCAAGGGTTATCAAGGGTCACGGCACGGTGATCTTTCCCATGGTGGAGAGCTGCCGCGAGCTGAGCCTGGAGCTGATGAGCTTCGATGTGGCTCCGCAGCAGGACCTCTACACCAAGCAGGGCGTGGCGGTAACGGTGGAAGCCGTGGCGCAGATCAAGGTGCGCAGCGATCAGCCTTCGATTCTCACTGCGGCTGAGCAGTTCCTGACTAAGCCGCCACAGCAGCGGGAAGGATTGATCCGGCTGGTGATGGAGGGCCACCTGCGCGGCATCATCGGCCAGTTGACGGTGGAGCAGATCGTGAAGGAGCCGGAGATGGTGGGCGATCGTATGCGTTCCACCTGCGCGGAAGAAGTGAGCAAGATGGGGCTGGAGGTGATCTCGTTCACGATCAAGGAGGTTCGCGACAAGAACGAGTACATCTCGAACATGGGCCGGCCGGATGTGGCGCGCATTCGCCGCGATGCGGATGTGGCGACAGCGGAGGCCGAGCGCGATACGGCGATCCAGCGCGCCAATGCGCAGCGCGAAGCCGCCGTGGCCAAGGCGCAGGCTGACCAGGACCGCGTGATTGCGGAGACAGCGTCGTTGGCGCGGCAAAGTGAGGCGCAGCGCGACCTCGACATCAAGAAGGCGCAGTTTGCCGAGCAGAGCCGCCGCCAGCAGGCGACCGCCGATAAGGCCTACGAGCTGCAGACCAACGTGATGCAACAGCAGGTGACCCTCGAGCAGGTAAAGGTGCAGCAGGTGGAGAAGGAGGGCCAGATCAAGGTGCAGGAGGCCGAAATCCAGCGCCACGAGAAGGAACTCATCGCCACGGTGCTGAAGGGCGCGGAGATCGAGCGGCAGCGCATCGAAAACATGGCGGCTGCGGAAAGGAACCGCCTGACCGCGGAAGCCGAAGGCCGCGCGGCTGCGATCCGGTCGCAGGGCGAAGCCGAGGCCAGCATCATCTTCCAGAAGGGCGAGGCGGAAGCCAAGGCCATGAACGTGAAGGCCGAGGCCTACCAGGAGTGGAACCAGGCAGCGGTGGTCGACAAACTGCTGACCAACATGGCCGACGTGGTGCGCGCGATGGCCGAGCCGCTGAGCAAGGTGGACAAGATCACCATCGTGTCGACGGGAGACAACGGCGCCGCCGGGGCGCACAAGATTACCGGCGACATGACGAAGATTGCCGCGCAGGTGCCGGCGTTGTTTGAGGCGCTGAGCGGAATGGACATCAAGCAACTGATGTCGCGGGTGACGGCGATCAAGGAGAGGCCGGAGAACGGGAGTGAGACGAAGAGCTAGCTCCCAGCTTTTGGCTCTTAGCCGTCAGCTTTCAGCTCTCAGCTATCCGCTGGTGCGGTGGAACTGAGGACTGAAGTGGAATGAGCGGGGTTACCCACGCTTGGCGCAGAAAGCGCGCCAAGCATGGGACACCCAGGATGCAGGGACCCCACCTTTCGTGCAAAGAGCGCACCAAGCATGGGGCACCCGGATTTGTGGTATCCCACCCTTGCGACAAAGGGCGTAGCAAGGATGGGGCACCCAGTTTCGCGGGGATCGAGAAAGCGGATGTGAGCCGCAGTCGCAGGCGTAATCACAAGCGGTCCCGATGGCTGGAAGCTGAGAGCTGTCGGCTGAAGAGAGGGACGGAGGTTTGTATGTCATTACTGGATCGGGTAAGCACGTTGCTTCGGGCGAATCTGAATGACCTTGTGGAGAAGGCCGAGGATCCGGAGCGGATGTTGAAACAGGTGGTGCTGGACATGGAAAACCAATTGCTGCAAGTGAAGACGCAGGTGGCGATCGCCATTGCCGACGAGCACCTGCTGAACAAGAAGAAGGCAGAGCAGGAAGCGCAGGCGGCCGAATGGCGGCGCAAGGCGGAGCTGGCCGTGCAGAAGGGCCAGGATGACCTGGCGCGGGCTGCTTTGGAGAGAGCGTTGAGCCACGACGAACTGATCAGGGGCTTCTCGCAGCAGGCCGAGGACCAGAAGCACGAAGCGGATAATCTGCGCCAGGCGTTGCACAAACTGGACCAGAAGCTGAGCGAGACGCGGGCGCACTGCGAGATGCTGGTGGCAGAGCATCGCCGCGCCAAGGTGATCGGGCGGGCCACGAATGCGCGGCAGTCAGTGGGTTCGAATCCGGAACATACCATTGACCGGATGAAGAGCAAGGTAAACGTGAGGAGCGCCGAGAATGCCGCAGCGGTGGAGGTGCTGGCTCCCGAGTCGCTGGAGGATCGCTTCCGCGCCCTGGAGAATCAGGACAAGGTGGAACTGCTGCTGAAGGAGATCAAGAGCCGGCAGTCTGCGCCGCCGCAGTAGAACAGATCCGCAGGAGGGATTACCGAAGTCGCGCGATTGAGGGCGTGGAGCCAATTCTTTTTGTGTCCATCGGCGGTGATGCCGCGTCTAAACTGAGGAAGATTACACAGCGTGCTGCACGCCGCCCCTGGAGCACGCGGTCGAAGTGGGGGTCAACCCTCCAGGGGGAATCGATTTATCCGGCGGCCGGATGCCTGCTGTGGAGCGGGCGGGCGGCGCCAATTCCACGACCGGTGAAGGGATGATGCTGACTTTGGGATCTGTCGCTCAGGTGCGCTCTACGGGTGCAAATGATCGGCCATTTCCCATGCGGGCAGTCCCGCGTCGGGCGGCCGTGTTAACGCGACTTTGGAAAGATCTCAATTCCTCCTGCCGCATCGCTGACGTGTGCGGCGGCTTATGGTGATTCCGCTGTGCGCAAGATGAGAGACCGTTGGACCTTGTTCAGATTTGCTGTGTTGGCCGCCGGGCTTCTCCTCGTTGCGGTGGTGTCGGCCGCTCAGGCGCCGGATGCGGCCGCAAACCCGCCGGATGCGCCGCAGCCGCAGTTTTCCGCTGCGCAAGCGAATGTTGGCGGCCCGGGCAGCGTGCAGCCTGGCGATGCCGGCAACCCGCGGTCTGCCGAGGGAGGCATTCCGCCGGCGGATTCGGAGCAACACAATATTGCGGCTGGAGCCGATGGCGCAAGCCTTCATGGCACGGTGACCGACTTGAATGGAGCCGACCTGCTTCCGGGCGCGACCGTCGTGCTTGAGGGCCAGGGAGTTCGACTCACGTCGGTCTCCGACGGAAGCGGCGAATTTTCTTTCGCGAATCTCAAGCCGCTTGTTCCCTATCGCGTGACGATCAGTGCGCCGGGATTCGACGACTGGACCTCGCCGCCGATCACCCTCACGCCCGGCGAATATGGATTCATCAAGGACATACAGCTCAAGCTGTCGAACGCAGTGACCTCAGTGACGGTGACCGCATCCACGGAGCAGATCGCGACCGAGCAGGTCGCCATCGCCGAGCAGCAACGCGTGTTTGGAATCATCCCCAACTTTTATGTGGTGTACGATTCGCAGAATGCGGTGCCGCTCACGGCGAAGTTGAAGCTCAAGCTGGCGCTGAAGGTTTCGGTCGATCCGGTCACTCTTCTGGGAGCCGCATTTCTGGGCGCGGTGAACCAGGCCGCCGACACTCCGGACTACCAGCAGGGATGGAAAGGATACGGCCAGCGCGCCGGCGCCGTATACACCGATGGATTTACCGACCTGATGTTCGGCGGCGCGATTCTGCCGATCGTTCTGCACCAGGATCCGCGCTATTTCTATCAAGGCACCGGAACGACGCGATCGAGGATGTTCCACGCCATCAAGTCGCCGTTCATCTGCAAGGGCGACAACGGCAAGTGGCAGCCGAATTACTCGACTATCGGCGGCGATTTGATCTCAGCGGCGATCTCGAACGCATATTATCCGAAGTCGAACCGCGGGGCCAGCCTGGTGTTCGATAACCTGCTGATCAACTCGGCGGCGCGCGAGGCGAGCACGATGATCCAGGAGTTCCTGCTGCGCAAGCTCACGCCGAGCGCGAAAGAGAAGGACACTAACTAGACCGGGTCAGGAAATCGCGCTGGGAATTCTCCATCGTGCAAGCTGGGATCGGCTGGAGGAAAACGGCAATTGAGAGCTTCAACTTCCCCTGCTTCCATTCCCAAGCTGGTGCAGGTTCCCGGTCAACAGCCGATATTGGCCAGAGTTTAACAATTGCGTGGTTCACTTCCGCGGATTCCGGCAGCGTGAATCGGCGCTTCTGGCTATCCTGTCTTCACAATGAACCCGCGATCCCGCTGCTCTTGTATCGAACTCGGGACTGTCGTCGTTCTGGCCGTCCTGGCGCCGCTTTCCATTGCACAAAATGACGCTGTTGCGCACGCGAGTGCCGGTGCGTCCGCAGTTGTCGACTCAATTCCCGACTTGCCGCAGCCGAGCGCCGGCGCGGAGACTTCCCAGCCACCGGCGAATCGCGAATCTTCCAGCGAGGCAAGCGCGGGCGCTCGAGAGCAGCCCTCGCATGGAACCGCGGAGATGACGCCGCGTGAAGCGCGGAATCAGGCGCAGTTGCAGCTTGAGCAACAGGAGCATCAGCGCGTGATGGGTGTGATGGCGACATTCAACACCACCACGAACCGAGACGCGCCGCCGCTCACTCCGGGGCAGAAGCTCCAGATCTTTTTACGCAGCCAGTCGGATCCGTGGCCGCCAACGGTGGCCGGGCTGGTTGCGGCGGCCGGCCAGGCAGCCGACAGCCATCCGGACTGGGGCCAAGGGGCGCACGCCTACGCGAAGCGGTATGCGGCGAGCTATGCCGATTCGTCGATCGGCAACCTGCTTGGCCATGTTGTATTTCCGAGCCTGCTTCATGAAGATCCGCGCTATTTCCAAAAGCAGCACGGCAGCCCGGCAAGCCGGATGGCATGGGCGGCTGCCAGCCCGGTCTGGTGCCGGCGCGACGCAGGCGAATGGGGCCCGAACTACTCGAATCTGCTGGGAAGCTTCATCGGTGCGGCAATCTCAAGAGCCTACTATCCACGCTCGGAGCGGACAGCCGAGGACACCCTTCAAGATGGCTTAATGGTCGTCGCCGAAGGTGCTCTCGGCGCGGAGGTCGTCGAGTTCTGGCCAAGCCTCCAGCGCAAGGTCAGGAACTGGCGCGCCAGAAGATACCTGCGTGTGGCGGCGAAGCGCGAGGCGCAGAGCGGGAAGCAGCCGGCGCAGACATCGACCCAGGGGAACCCGCCTGACCGACCGCGGGACTGAGCGGACGACAGGGCAGGATCGTGGGTTCATGCGCGACGATCGGCGCGAATCACAGGGATCCGATTCGTCGATTCCGACGTCAACGCTTGCCGCGGGCGGCGGTCTTCTTCTGCGCGTACATGTCGGCATCGGCGCGGGCAAGCAGATCTCTTACCGATTCGCCCGATTTGCGCGCGGCGAAGCCGATGGAAGCCTGGACATTGAGTTTGATGGGACCGGAGCGGCCCGGCAGGGTGTAGTTGCCGCAGACCCACTTCTTGAGGCGCTCGGTCTGGGAGCGGGCTTCGTCGGCTCCGCAATCGAGGAGCACGACAAACTCGTCTCCGCCCCAACGGCTGACGATGAACCCAGTGCGGAAGCCGGATCGCATCTCGGTGGCGAACTGGCGCAGCAATTCGTCGCCGACCTGGTGGCCATGCTCGTCGTTCACGCTTTTGAAGTCGTCGATGTCGACGATGAGGATGCTGAAAGACTGGGGCTCGGAGTTGCGGCGTTCGATATACCGATCCATCCAGAAGCGGCTGCGGAGGCCGGTGAGCGAGTCGACTGAGACAATGTGCTCGGCTTCTTCGAGACGCGCCTGGTAGGTGTTGACCTCCGACTGAAGTTGTTGGATGGCAGCCTTGCCTTCGGCGGCGATGCGATCGATGGAGTTCTTGAGTTCCGTCGCGCTCTCTTCGATGGAGGTGCGGATGAGGCTGATATCTTCGAGCGTTGCTATCTTCTTGAGTCGGCCGGTGACCTGAGCGAGTTGGGTCGCGGCGCGCTGATCGCGCTGGCCGACTGACTCGACGGTCTTCGCCATCACCATCAGGATTTCTTTTACTTCATCGGTCTTTTTCTGGTAGTGCTGGGCGGTGAGGCGGCCCCAATCGTCCAGCTGACCCTGAACGTTGCGTTCGGCGTTATCGATCTTCTCGACGGTGAGGTTGCGGGAGAGGGAGTCGTCAACACGGTCAAGCCCGCGTTTCAGGTCCTCCCCCAGCATGGGGCAGGCCTGCAGGCCAGCGCCGCTCATGCCGCGCAGCGCGGAGCGATAGGCGGCCATGGCGGCGGGAAGAAGGCCATTCGCATCTGCGATTGGCACGGACGGGGATCTGGGCGCAGGCTCTGCTTCGGGGATGGTTTCGACGTGATCCTGATCGAGGTACTTCTTCAGGGATATCATTGGCCCTCTTACAGATCTGCCGCTGCCTACACTTCTCCCACGGGCAGATCAAAGGCCATTATCGGCATTCGGATGAGCCTCCGATAGCCTTCGACGGAGTGAGCCGATGTTACTTTTGGGCTATATCTGAATTTTGACCGGCCAAGTTTTCCAGATGTCGGAGCAGTAGTCGCGTATCGCGCGGTCGGAGGAGAACTTGCCCATGCGCGCGACATTCAGGATGGACATACGCGTCCACGCCTCACGATCCGTGTAGGCTTGGCTCACACGATCCTGGCAGTCGATGTAGGACTGGTAGTCGGCCAGCAGCATGTACTCGTCGCGGTCGAGCAGGGATTGAACGAGGGGCTCAAAGAGACTGCGGTCACCCTGCGAGAATTCGCCGGAGAGCAGCGAGTCGAGGACCTCGTGGAGTGCGCTGTTCGAGTCATAAATTGACCGCGGGTCATAGCCGGTGCGCTTACGTTCTTCGACCTCGGCCGCGGTGAGGCCGAAGAGGAAGAAGTTTTGCGCGCCGACTTCTTCGCGGATTTCGATATTGGCTCCGTCGAGGGTGCCGATGGTGAGGGCGCCGTTGAGGCCGAACTTCATGTTGCCAGTGCCGGAGGCCTCCTTGCCGGCAGTGGAGATCTGCTCGCTGAGATCGGCCGCGGGATAGACACGCTGGCCGAGCTTGACGTTGTAATCGGGCAGGAAGACGACTTTGAGGCGGCCGCGGACGCTGGGGTCGGAGTTGACGACTTCGCCGACCGAGTGGATGAGCTTGATGATGAGCTTGGCCATGCGGTAACCGGGCGCGGCCTTGCCGCCGAAAAGGAACGTGCGGGGTACGATTTCGGCGCCCGGATTGCGCTGGATGCGCTTGAGAAGCGTGAGGATGTGCAGGACCTGCAGATGCTGGCGCTTGTACTCATGCAGACGCTTGACCAGGACGTCGAATATCGACTCGGGATCGACGACAATGCCGATCCGGTCGCGGATGTAGTTGGCCAGGCGATTCTTGTTTTTCTGCTTGACGGCGCGCCACTCCGCGGAGAACTCGGTATCGAAAACGATGGGCTCGAGCCGGCGGAGTTTTTCAATGTCACTGATCCAAACCGATCCGATGCGGGAAGTGAGGAGGGTGGCGAGGCCGGGATTGCTCAGGACGATCCAGCGGCGCGGCGTGACGCCGTTGGTCTTGTTGGAGAACTTCTCCGGAGAAAGCTCGTAGAAGTCGCGCAGCACATGGGTCTTGAGCAGCTCGGTGTGCAACTCGGCCACGCCGTTGATGGCGTGGCTGCCGAGGGCGGCCAGATGGGCCATGCGCACGTGTTTCTCGCCGCTCTCGTCGATGAGCGAGAGGCGCTGCACGCGCGAGTCGTCGCCGGGGAAGCGCTTGCGCACGTTGTCGAGGTGGCGGCGGTTGATCTCGTCGATGATCTCGAGATGGCGCGGCAGGAGGGAGCCGAAGAGACCGCTCGGCCATTGTTCGAGCGCTTCGGGCATGAGCGTGTGGTTGGTATAGGAGAGCGTGAGCTGGGTGGTGTGCCAAGCCGTATCCCACTCCATGTTGTGCTCGTCGATCAGCAGGCGCATGAGCTCGGCAACGGCGATAGCCGGATGCGTGTCGTTCAACTGGATGGCGAAGTTGCGATGCAGATCCGAGAGCGGACGGTCCTGCGCGGTTTGAATGCGCAGAATGTGCTGCAGGCTGCAGGAGACGAAGAAGAACTGCTGCTCGAGGCGAAGGAGCTTGCCCTGGAAGCCTTCGTCGTTGGGGTAGAGGATCTTGGAGATGTTTTCGGTCGAGACCTTATCGGAGACGGCCCCGAAGAAGTCCCCCGTGTTGAAAGTGCCGAAGTCGAAGCTCTCCACCGCCTGGGCGGACCAAAGACGCATGGTGTTGGCGGTGTTTGTGCGGTAGCCGAGGATGGGCGTGTCATGGGGAATGCCGCGGATGACGCGGCCGGGGACCCAGTCGACGTGGAGGCGGCCGGATGAGTCGGTGTGCTTCTCGGTGCGGCCGCCCATCTTGACTTCGAAGGCGTCTTCGGGGCGCTCGAGGGCCCAGGGATTGCCCAGGCGCAGCCATTTATCAGTGGTTTCGACCTGCCAGCCGTCGCGGATCTCCTGGTCGAAGATGCCATATTCGTAGTAGATGCCGTAGCCGATAGCGGGAATGTCGAGGGAGGCCATGGAGTCCATGAAGCAGGAGGCGAGGCGGCCGAGACCGCCATTGCCCAGGCCGGGTTCTTCTTCCTGCTCGATGAGCCTGTTCAGATCGAGGCCAAGATGCTGCATGGCCTGTTCCGTCTCTTCGTAGATGCCGAGGTTGATGAGGTTGTTGGCGAGGTGCGGGCCGGTGAGGAATTCGGCAGAGAGATAGCAGACTACGCGGACGTCCTGCGCCTGGTAGTTCTTGACGGTCGAGATCCAGCGCTCGACGAGCCGGTCGCGGACGGTGTGGGCGAGCGCCATGTAGAAGTCGTTCACCGTGGCGCGCTCCATGGAGCGACCTTGAACAAAGAAGAGGTTGTCAAGGAAAGACTGGGCCAGACCCTCGACGGTCATGGAGGTTTTCTCTTCTTTCAGCGTGGTTTTGGGCGGCTTGGCGGCGGCTTGAAGATCGGACATTTTTCACCTCTTGGCAGGGCGCTGCGAGTCTCAGGCTGATGGAGCTTTGGACCAACCATATAGCCGAACCGCGCCGGATTCGGTGACAGAGGCCACAAGCCCACGGGAGCGAGTTCCGAATCGCGCACCCCGGCTTCCGCCTTTCCGGTTTTGGCCGCCTGGGCCGGGAGCACATGAACTGCGAACTCCAGGCAAAAAGGGTAGAGTGATGAATTGAGTGTTTCGCCGGATTGTGGCCAGTCTCCGGACTGGCGCAAGAATCTCCTCTGGCCAGTGGAATTCGGCTATAAGGGTATTGCGCCGCGCAATCGGAGGATGCCACAAAACGTGTAAACAGGCTGTGAAACAGGATCGAAATATGCATGCACGCATCGATTGGCCCATCCAGAGCAATCCGCCGCGGCGCGGCGGCCGGCTCTTTCTCGTCCTTCTCGTCGTCGCAATCGCCGTTTTATTGCTGGGCGGGCGGACCGCAATATCGTACTGGGTCGACCTGCTCTGGTTTCGGTCGCTGGGCTACCAGGAGGTTTTCTGGAAGACGCTCGGCCTGGAGTGGAGCGTTTTCGGCCTTTTCTTTGCGGCGACGTTCGCCGTGCTCTATGGCGTGTTTGGCATCCTGCGGGCGATGCATCGCGACGATCTGCCGCACGACCACACGATCTTCTTCAGCGGCAAGCCGGTAACGCTGTCGGTGAAGCCGGTGCTCAGCTTTGTTGGGATTGCCGGCTCACTGTTGGTGGCTCTGGTGACGGGCGGAGCGATGGGCGCCGAGTGGACGACTTTTGCGCTGTTCCGGTATGCCGCGCCGGCCAGCGGTGGAGTGGTCGATCCGATCTTCTCCAAGCCGATCACCTTCTTTCTCTTCACGCTGCCGGCGTGGCACCTGATCGCCGGTTGGCTGCTGACGCTGGCTGTGTTCACGTGCGGAATTGCACTGGTGTTCCTGCTGATCACGGGGGGCACGCGGGTGCTGGGCGGCGACCGCACAATGTACGGTAACTCGCCGTGGCGCGGAGTGTCGGTTGCCGTCGCGTTTCTGCTGCTGGCGCTGGCACTGCGCGTGTGGTTGAGCCGGTTCGACCTGCTGCTGGAGCACCACACGATCTTCGACGGCATCACCTACATGGACGCGCATGTTCTATTGGCCGGCAAGCTGGCGGTGTGTTGGGCGATGGGGTTGGGCGCGCTGATCGCGGCGGGCTGCGCGATCCTGGCGCCGAAGGCGAAATGGCTGGCGGCGGCGGTGCTGCCGGTGATTGTGTGCTATCCGGTCATTGGCATCATCGGATGGTACGTGACGAGCTTTGTGGTCAGGCCGAACCAGCTTGTTCGCGAAAAGCCGTTCATCGTGCACAACATCGAAATGACGCGGACTGCCTTCGGGCTCGACCGGTTCCAGCAGCACGAGTTTCCGGCGGAGACGACGCCCGACGCGGCCGATCCCAAAAATAACCAGTCGACGCTCGAGAACATCCGGCTGTGGGACTGGCAGGCCCTGCGCGACACGCTGAAGCAGATCCAGGAGATCCGCACGTACTACGACTTCCCGGACATCGACATCGATCGTTACGTGATCGACGGGCAACTGCGCCAGGTGATGCTGGCGGCGCGCGAGCTGAACGTGGACAAGCTGCCTGAGGGCAGCCGGAACTGGATCAACGACAAGCTGATTTACACGCACGGCTACGGGATCACCATGAACCCGGTGAACGGATTCACACCCGAGGGTCTGCCGACGCTGATGCTCTCGAACATGCCGGTGCAGAGCACGGTGAAGGGGCTGGAGGTGAAACAGCCGGAGATCTATTTCGGCGAGCTGACCAACACCGATGTCTACGTGAAGACGCGGCAGCAGGAGTTCAACTATCCGCAGGGCCAGGAGAACAACCTGACGTCGTATAGCGGCAAGGGCGGGATCGAATTGGGAGGATTCCTGAGGAGGATCCTGCTGGCGTTCGATCTCGGCGACCTGGGGAAACTCCCCTTCAGCGACGATGTGACTCCGGAGAGCCGGCTGCTGATGCGGCGCAATCTGCGTGAGCGGCTCAACGCGCTGGCTCCGTTCCTCGTTTTTGAGAAGGACCCCTACATTGCGCTGGGCGACGATGGGAGGCTGCGCTGGATTAATGACGGGTTTACGGCCTCGGACAACTATCCGGATTCGAGCCACTACAACCTCGGCATGGAGCCTGTGAACTACATGCGCAACAGCGTGAAGGCCGTGGTGGACGCCTACGACGGGACGACGACGTTCTATGTGTTCGATACCGAGGACCCGATCATCGCGGCGTACCGGCGCATCTTTCCGTCGCTGTTCAAGGATGCGGGCGAGATGCCACCGGATATACACCGGCATGTGCGGTATCCCGAGTCGCTGTTGAAGCTGCAGGCGCAGGTTTACGGGCTCTACCACATGACCGATCCCGAAGTGTTCTATAACCGGGAAGACCTGTGGACGGTGGCCACTGAGATCGGCCTCGGCGACGACGGCGAGCAAACCCCGCGGTCGCTGGAGCCGAATTTTGTGCTGATGAGGCTGCCGGGAGAGAACGGTGTGGAGTTCGTAGAGATTCTGCCGTTCACACCGTCCAACCGCAACAACCTGATTGGGTGGATTGCGGCGCGCAGCGATGGGGCGCATTATGGCACGGCGGTGGTGTATGACTTTCCCAAGACGCGGCTGGTGGATGGGCCGCTGCAAATCGAAGCGCGCATCGATCAAAACGCGCAGCTTTCGGGGCAGCTCACGCTTTGGAACCAGCAGGGGTCGCATGTGCGGCGCGGCAGCCTGCTGGTGATTCCGTCGGGCAAAGCTCTGCTCTATGCCGAGCCGATCTATTTGCAGGCGAGCCGGAGTCCGATGCCGGAACTGCGGCTGGTGGTGCTGGCATTGCAGGATCGCCTGGCGTATGGGACGACGTTTGAGGCAGCATTGTCTTCGCTGTTCGGGGACACAGCGTCGACGCTCAGCGGAAGTGAGGCGCCGCGAGCGTCAGCGGCGAGTTCGGCCCCGACGGCGGCAGGCGGTGCGGGACCGCCGTCCGCGGACTTGAATTCGCTGATCAGCGATGCGGGCAGGGATTTCTCCGATTACCAGAGACTGACGGCGGAAGGAAAGATGACAGAGGCGGGCAAGAAGCTGGACGAGCTGAAGCTGGCGCTGGACAGGATGAGTGCGCTGCGGGCGGCAAAGCAACAGAAGTGAGGGTTTGAAACGGCGGGCGATTCAAGAGTTCCCATCGGCGTGAGCCCGGCGGCGAACAGGCCGGATGAGAGAGAAAGAACGTGTCTCATTCGCGCCGCTTAGAGCTGGCGCAGGATCCGCAAGACGCTCTTGCCGCAAATCCATAGTCGGTGAAGCCCATGTTTTCAATCGGAGAGAGAACGCCCATGCTGCGGTTTCAACGCTTTTTGGTACCAGGAGTATTGGGCTTCCTCGCCTTGTTTTTTACGCAGTCGTGCGGGTCGAAGATCAAGCTATTGTGCCCGACGAACGCCTCGGCGCAATTAACCGGCGCCCCATGCGATATCTACGGCGCAGCCCAGACGGCGTGCGTTGCTGCGTTCAGCACCGTGCGTGCACTTTATCGCGCCTACGATGGTCCTCTCTACCAGGTAACGCGAAAGTTGGATATGACGGCTACGAGCATTGGAGTTCTCTCCGATGGCTATGCAAACGCCGCTGTGCAAGACGGATTCTGCGCAAAGACGACTTGTACGATCACCAAGATCTACGATCAATCGCCGCACCACAATGACCTCACGGTTGCTCCGCCAGGCGCGTCCAGGAAGGGTACGGGTCCGGGCGGACAAGATCTTCCCGCGGTTGCAGACTCGCTGCCCATAACCGCCGGCGGTCACAAAGTCTACGGTGTGTATTTTTCAGCAGGGATGGGCTACCGCAACGACGCCACCTCGGGTATTGCCGTCAATGGACAGCCTGAGGGAGTCTACATGGTGGGCTCGGGAATCCACATCAACAGCGGATGCTGCTTCGACTTCGGCAATGCGGAGACAAACAATCATGACGATGGCCCTGGCCATATGGATGCGGTCAATCTCCGGTGCGACAAGGAGGGCAATCCCCATGTCGGACTCGACCTGGAGGCCGGGGTCTACCCCCCCTTTCCTATTCCCGCCGGGGTGCCGTTTGTAACTGCAATGGGAGTAAACGATGGCCGGGAGAATTATGCCGTCTACTGGGGCAACGCTCAAGCAGAGTGCCTCACGGCCTCAGGCTTCCTGCCTCTTCCAACCAGGGAGTACGTTCCGATGCGTCAGGAGGGAGCCGTCATTCTCGGCATCGGAGGAGATAACAGCAACTGGGGCGTAGGGTCCTTCTTCGAAGGCGCCATGACAAAAGGTATTCCGTCTCCTGTGGCATTGATTGCTGTCCAGGCGAATGTAGTCTCCGTCGGCTATGCCGCCGGCCCCAATCCATAGCGTGACCGATTTTCGATGAAGATATGTCCTGAAAGTGGCGATGCCGTTCGCTCGTCTCTCAGGCTGTCGTGGATCCATCTGAAAAAAAGTCGGGCCACCTTCGAGGGGTGGCCCGGCCGTGCAGGATTCAGGCGGCGATCGCAATCCGCCGCGCCGATACAAAGCATCCGCGTTAGAACGGATTCAGCTTCTTCAGGCCCTTCTTCTTTTTCTTCTTGCTGGAAGACTCATCCTCGTCGACCTTGGGCGCCTTCTTTTTGGCGTTGGCCTGATCGACCGGTGTGGCAGTGGCGCCGGTGGACTTGATGTCGTTTACCTGGAGAGGCGCTTCTGCAGGCTTTTCGACGGCAGGAAGCGAGGTGCCGGCAGGGCCGACGGCCTTGACGACCGCGTTGGGATCTTCAGCGGCCTTTCCGGCTGGTGCATTCACGACCTCGACGCCGACGCCGGTGCCCTCGCCGCCAGTGGCGATGGGCACGTTCGACTCAGACGGCTGATCGCTGCGCGGCGGCTCATTGGCTGCAGTGGGAGCGGGAGCGGGGGCCGTCGCCGGCTTGCCGTTGTTGTAGGCAGCCGTGAAGATGGCCATGTTCTCCTTGTTGATGTCGGGCGCGAGCGTGCGCTTGGAGTCTTCCATGCCGGGCTCGCCAACGTGAACGGCTTCAACGACGATGGGGCCATGCTTGACCAGGCCGAGGGTCCGGTCAGTGAAGCGGAGGGGCTGGCGGCTGCGTTCCTCGGCGTCGCTCTCGGCGATGGCATCGGGTGTGGGCTCGGGGATCGGGCGGTTCATCGCGATCAGGCGGTCGCGCGCGTCCTCGACATGCGGCGCCATGGGGTATCGCGTGATGACCTTGGCGTAGGCCGCCGCAGCCTTGTCCTGATAGACGGTCTTGAGGCGCTCCTTGACCGCGGGAGGCAGGGCCGAGGAGAGCTGGATGGAGTGTGCCTCGCCGGCGTAGGAGTCGCCAATGGCGAGCAGCACCTGGTCGCTTTTGGAGTAGAGGGGGTAAGTATCGGTGACAGTTTGAAGGCGGGCGATCGCGGCGGGGTAGTTCTCGCGGCTTTCGTAGTAGAGGCCGATCTGGGTTTCTCGCTCGCCGAGGACCTCCTGCACTTCGCGCAGCTTCTGCTTGGCGCGCGGGATGAGCGTCGAATCGGGGTACTGGTTGACCATGTTCCGGTACTCCTGCTCGGCGCGCTGCACGTTGGTGGGATCGCGGTCGGGCTTCTCCATCTCCGAATAGAAGATGTCGGCCACTTTCATCTGAGCTTCGGCGGCTTCGGGCGCATTGGGGAAGAAGGTTTCAAAGTCCTTGTACTCGGCCTCGGCCTGCATGAGGGCGGCGGAACCGCCTTCCTTGAACCACGTGTCGCCGACGGCCAGCTTGGCGCGCATGCGGTACTCGGAGTCCGGATACGTATTCAGCATGGTCTGCAGGTCAAGCCGGGCCACGTCGTAGCGGCCCTTTTTCATGGCGATCATCGCCTTGTCGAAGAGCGCTTTATCCGGTTGCTTGGAGTTGACGTTGGCCAGAGGGTTGGCGCTGAGGTCCCGATTCTTCTTCTGCTTGGGCTTCTTGTCCTTGGCTTCGGCCGACACGCCATACAGCATCAGCGCCGCTAGCGCACTGGCGGTCATGATCACACGGAACCGGTTCATTCAGACTCCATTGGGGCGGAAATGCACCGGGGAGAACAGCGACTCCGCCAATTCGAGCTTACTTCTTGATTTTAACCGTTCTGCCCCGGGAGACGTTGCGCTCCGCGGCGCCGTTTTCCGCCTTTTTTGCTGCATTCAGCAGCGCCCGAGCGTCGCGCTCCGGTTCGCCGGCGCCAAAGACGGCGTTTCCGGCGACGAGCAGCTCCGCACCTGCTTGGACGATACGGGCCACCGTGTCGTGAGCCACGCCGCCGTCGATCTCGATTTTAAACTTGAGCCCGAGTTCCCGGCGAAGTTCGGCGAGGCGGCGCAGCTTGTCGAGGGAAAAGGGGATGAACTCCTGCCCGCCGAATCCGGGATTGACGCTCATGATGAGCACGTGGTGCAGCATGGGCAGAATTTCTTGAAGGACTTCGACGCGCGTGGCGGGATTGATGACCACGCCCGGCTGCGCGCCGTGGTGGGCGATGAGCTCCAGCGAGCGGTGAAGGTGGGTGCAGGTTTCGTAGTGGACACTGATCCAGTTGGCGCCGGCGTCGGCGAAGGCGGAGATGTAGTCGTTGGGGTTCTCGATCATCAGGTGGCAATCGAGCGGAAGTTTGGTGAACTTGCGCAGGCTCCTGACCACCGGCGGTCCGAGTGTGATGTTGGGGACGAAGTGGCCGTCCATCACGTCGACGTGAATGGCGGTGCCGCCGCCGCGTTCGGCTGCGGCGACCTGGTCGGCGAGATGCGCGAAGTCCGCCGAGAGGATGGAAGGAAGCAGTTCAACCATAGGCGTCGTTGAGTAGATGCCGGAATCCGGCCTGTGGGGACAAGTGTATCAGCGCGGACAGGGAAGGGAATTCCCTTGGGGGCGCGGGTTCCGGGTGTCCACCACTCGTCCAGAATCAGCAGACACGCCGGCGACGTTGGCGGGCGCGCTTACTTCGGACTTCCGCAATCTCCTGCGCCGGAATAACGGCCGGCTGGAATTCCCGTGTTTCCTCGATCGAATTACGCGGGACGGGTTGTTCTCGTCCTCGAAGCTAACGCGAGACGGAGACCTGCTGGCCAAAGAAGTGGCGCAGCACGAGTCTCCGCGAACGGTGTGGAGATCGGGGTGAGCTCGCGGTGGTCTGGTCGTCCATGGGGATCGACGGTCGCGATCAACCCGGCGCTACGTTGAGATACTTATCGACGGAGCATCTCCCGGCGACTGGATGATATTGCCGGGGCCGCTCGCTGCTTGGCCAGAATTCCGTCTCGCATGCATCGTAATCCGGGAGTGGAAGGCGCGCCATTCAGGGCTCCTTCCATAACCGGTTGTCCCACACCCACTGATACAGATTGGGCCGGGCACTGCAATACCTAGACGATGGTTACGACCCGGCCTTCGCGGTCGCGCATGCGGACCTTACCATTGTCGGCAAGCTCGAAGCGGCCATCGCGCCAAGTGATTTTGCGCTTGATGTAGCTGGCCACCCACACGGCGAAACCCAGCAGGTCGCGAAGCGCATAGAGCAACGGCCGCCGCAGGCACTGGCGGTCGCGTACAACGCCCCAGCCAATGACCACGGACTCGATCACCCGATTTACCAGCGCCCATCCGAGCACGGCGGCGCCTACCCACGGGTAACCGAGCAACCCGCCGGCAATCAGCGCCAGCAGCCCGTAGGGCACGGCAAAGACCAGGCCTGTGCCGAGATGCCCCAGTGGCCGCGATCTTCGCGTTCCGGCCGCCCAGCGCACCTGGCGCTGCCACATCCGTTTGAAGCTCATGGGTGGCACCACGTGGGAAATGATGTGGCGCGAGATGGCCACATCGAAGCCCTTCGCGGCGATAAAGTTGCCAATGACGAAATCGTTCGAGAAGTATTCGCCCGTGGCGCGGAATCCGCCAATCGCTTCGAGCGCGTCGCGTCGCACCACGATGGTTGGGCCGAGGCCAAATTTCATCCCCTCCATCCAATTCGCTGTCACCACGCCTGCGGTCATCTCCACGCTCATGCCAATGGCGTCCATAAGCGACCAGAAGCCGCCGGTATTCAAGCCGCGGTAAACGCAGGTGGACATGCCGGTGTTGGGTTTCAGCAGCGCGGGCACCACCTGGCGCAGGTAGTCGCGCTCCACAATCACGTCGCTGTCACTGGTGACCAGAATCCGGCCGCTGGCCTTCTCTGCCATGCGGGCGAACGAATAGGCGGGAGGATTTGGCCAGGGCGGTTCGCCATTGATCACGAAGGTGACCCGCCGTTCCGGGTGCCGGGCCGCCACAGTGCGCGCAACTGCCAGCGCGGCGTCCGATTCCGAATCCACCGCCATCAGAATCTCGAAGTCGGGATAATCCTGGTTAAAGAAGCTGTCGATGTTTTCTGTGAGTTGCGGCTCCAACCCGTGCAGGGGCTTCAGCACTGAGACGAAGGGCAGTTGCGCCTCATCCAGGCCGGCCTCAAATGCCTTCTGCTCGCGGGCGATGGCGTGGAACCGGCGGGCGCCAATCAGCGACAGCGCCAGAAAGATGGTAGAAGAGAGGGTTCCGGCAGCGGCCACGATGGCAACGACAATCCCAAGCAGGTGCATACGGTCTATCTTTCCAGTGCGTCCTCGTGCTGCTCCACGATATAGCGCGAGGCAGCCAGCAGGTTGTCCAAGGTAATGTCGGGTGCGGCCTCGTAGCGCCTGTCGCTGCCGCCCATGCCGGTGCGCAGCAAGATCGAACGCATGCCGCTGTTGTGCGCCATCTGGATGTCGCCGGTGCGGTCGCCTATCATCCAGCTCCGTCCCAGATCGAGATTGAGATCGCTCTCTGCCTTGCGCACCATACCCACCTTCGGTTTGCGGCACTCGCACTCGAATTTCAACTCGGCGCGCTCCCCTTCGTAGCCCTTGTCCGGATGATGCTGGCACACGTAAATGCCGTCAACAAATGCGCCCTCCCTGCTGAGAACGATCTCCATCTGGTCGTGGACGCGATTGACATCGGCCATGGTACAGTCGCCGCGTGCGATGACCGGCTGGTTGGTCACCACCACGATGCGATACCCAGCCTCACGCAGATTGCGGATCCCCTCGCCCGCGCCGGGAATCAACTTGAAAAGCTCGGGCCGGGCCAGGTAGGGAATCTCCTCGTTAATGGTGCCATCGCGATCGAGAAAGACGGCGGGCCGCTTCACGTCGAGGCTTGAGGCCGCCACCTTGCCGCTCTGCAAGTCGCGCTCCACCCGGTCCAGGCGCTCCGGGGTTCCCGCATCCTTGATGTACTCCGGGCTGCGGTAGCCGTTCAAATGGATGCCTCGCGCAAGCATTTGCGGGAAGAGGTGCTTGGCAAAGTCCAACGGCACGGTCGGCACTGCAAAGCCGGCCAGTGCGGAGTGCTTCATCACGTAGAGTGCGGCGTTCACGCGGTTGGGCAGCACCGCTCCCGCGGGATGCGGGTAGCCGTGGATGGCCGTCACCCGCCCCAGCTCATCGGTCTCCACCAGGTCGGAGTCCCAGGGGTGGTCGTTGGGATGGAGCAGCAATGTGGCCTGAGCGCCGCTGTCTCTGTGCGCGGCGCAAAACCGGAGCAGGTCCACGTTGACCATGGTGTCGCCGTAGAGAACCACGAACTCGCCCGGCAGTCGATCGAGCGCGGCGATCACCGCACCCGCGGTGCCCAGAGGAGCCGCCTCGTCGATGCAGGTCAGTTCCAGTCCCCAACGGGAGCCGTTTCCGCAAAAGGCGCGAACGGCTTCCGCGCCAAATCCGCAGAGCAGCGTGGCGCGACGGATGTCATGGCGCGCAAGCAGCTCGAACTGGTACTCCAGCAGCGGCCGGCCGCAGATGGGCACCAACGCTTTGGGCAAACCGTTGCTGCGGGCCGCCAAACGCGTTCCCTTGCCCCCGGCCAGGATCACTGCTTCCAATGCTTCGCCTTTCAAAGCCCGGATACGGGCATCTCATTGCCATTGCCCCGCTCGGGGTCAAGCGTGGTGGGATTGTAGAAAACGATCTTGCTGCCTTCGTTTTCAAAACGGAAGGGAATCTGGCGCAACTGGCTGAGCGCCTGCCGCACCGCGGTTCGCCGCTCCTGCTGCACATAGAGCAGCAGAAAGCCTCCGCCGCCCGCTCCCAGGATTTTGCCGCCGCGGGCTCCGGCCGCCAACGCCGCTTCATACCAGTGGTCAATCTCCGGGCTGGTGATGCCGCCGATCAAGCTGCGCTTCAGCATCCAGCTCTCGTGCAGAATCTCGCCCACTCCGTCGGGGTTACCGTTTTCCAGTTCGTGCCGCACGGCATATGCGTGTTCCACAATCCCGCGCATCTTCTCGATCGCGGACCGCTCCTGAGCGAGCGCGCGCGTCTGCTCCTTCAGAATGTCGCCGGCGTTGCGCGTGATCCCGGTATAGAACATCAGCAGGTTTTGCTGCAGCCGCTCCAAAGTCTGGGCGCGGCAGATCAGCGGCTCCACCTTGACCGTTCCGTTGGGATGAAAGTGGTACATCCGCAAGTCGCCGAAGGCTGCGGCAAACTGGTCTTGTTTGCCTATCGGATCGCCGCAGAGGTCGATCTCCACGTGGCAGGCCTGTTCGGCAAGCTGTTGCGGCGAGGCGTGGCGCCCATGGAAAGCATACAGTCCGTTCAGTAACCCTACGGTGAACGAGCTGGAGGAGCCAAGGCCGCTGCCTCGCGAAGGGATATCGGCGTGGCTGGTGATCTCGATGCCCCGCTGCGGACCCAGCAGCTTCAGGCAATGGCGAACGATGGGGTGCTGGATATCGTCGACCTGGTCGACTTCTTCGGTGCGCGAGTAGCCGATGCGAATGCGATGGTCGAACTTCTGCTGCAGAGTCAGGTAAACATATTTATCGATGGTCACGCTGACCACCGCTCCGCCGTTTTCGCGGTAATAGCTCTCAATGTCGCTGCCGCCTCCGGCAAAACTCAGGCGGCACGGCGTCTTGCTGATGATCATGGGCGCCTAATCCACAGCCGCGGTCACGGCGAGCCTGTCGGCGGCACGCTTGATTTCCACCACCGCATGGATCAGAGCCGTGTGCGCCACTTCCACGATTCCGTATTGACTCACTGCAACGTGAAAGTTTACTTCGCCCATTCTCCGCAGGGGGTTGCCGGAGCTGAATCCGCTCAGCGTGATCGTCCGGCAGCCGCAGTCCGCTCCGGCCTCAACTGCGTTGAGAATGCTCTTCGACGTCCCTGAACTGGAGATGGCGAACAGTATGTCGCCGCGGTGCGCGTGGAACCGGATCTGCTGAGCGAACACCTGGTCGTAGCCGAAGTCGTTGCCCAGGCAGGTGAGCGCGGCCCCGTCGTTGAAGCAAACAGCCGGCAAACCCGCGTTCTTGCTGAAGTCGATGGCCATGTGACTCGCGATCGCCGCCGAACCGCCATTGCCGATAAACATTTGCTTGTGCCCGGCTACGGCTGCCGCATGAGCGATGCCCAGGGTTCTTTCGAAGGCCTCGTCCCGGCTCAGCTTCTCGCCGCGCCCGCCGGTGCAGTGTACCGTGTCCAGTGCTTCCTGGAGGTCTCTGAAATACCTCTCAACGTGCTCGTGCAATCAATTCTCCCCGCATGGCTTGCAGACACAGGCTCCTTGCCGATGGCGGAACCGTGCCGACGGTCCCTCAAAGCTCCACAATTCAGGTCCCCGCAGCCTTCGCTAAGGCGGCGGTCCGGCACGAAATCTTACGCTGCAACATGTCCCTGATTCCATTCTAGTCCGTATTTCTTACAAGCGGGTTGATGTGGAATTCAAGGTCTGGCCAAGGCTCTCAGGGCCAGGGGACCGGCGGCTGGTAGTGGCCACTGACTTACAGATAATCGAGAGCGGAGAGGAGACCACTTAGCGCGGTTGAGGAATGGACTGGATTACGGGCAGCATCGTCCGTTCTCAATACGGACGATGCCATTGCCGGGGTGACGGAGCGCAGCCTTCTCCAGAATTCGCGCGATCCACCCAGGATCAAGCGGGCGCAGAGAGACGTTGCCATGGCGATCGACAGTGCCGGCTTGTGCGAGGGCATGTTCGAACCCTCACCGCGGTTGAACGCCGACAGCGCAAGTCGCTCATCCAAGTGAGCCGAAGTCTCAAAGATCGCCAAGTCGCTTAAGCACTTGTCGACGACGTTCCGGGCGGTTTACCGGCAATCCGCGGAATGCACTTCTGCCCTTTTTCGGCCGCGAGCGCAGAAACTCCCGAATCGCAGTTGCGTTGGGGTTTTATGCGGCCGGGCGCGGGTGCGAGGGCAGCGCGGTAGCGATGGCGGCGGCGAGGAGGAACGCGCCTGAGGTGACGGAGAGTGCGAGGCTGAATCCGGCGCGCCCGGCCATCCAGCCGATCGTGTAGGGCGCGGCGGCGCTGGCCACGCGGCCGATGTTGTAGGCGAAACCCATCGCCGAGCCGCGAAGCTTGGTGGGGAAGAGCTCGCTGGCGATGACGCTGAAGCCGCTGAAATAGCCGGTGCCGAAGAATCCGACGACCGGGCCGATGAAGAGCAGCGCCGCGGGGTTGGGGACGAAGGCAAACAACGGAACCATGACGGCGGCGGCGATGAGATAGGCGATGTAGACGCGCTTGCGCGGGAAGCGGTCGGCGAGGTAACCGAAGGAAATATAGCCGAGGAAGGTGCCGGCCTGCATGACGATGGTCCAGCCGGAGGTGGCGACGATGGAGAGGCCTCGGCCGCCGGCGCCGCGCGGCGAGGAGAGAAAGCTGGGCAGCCAGGTGAAGAGTCCCCACCAGGCGAAGAGCGTGGCGGCGTTCATGGTGGCGCAGACGAGCATGTTGCGGCCGCAGGCGCCGCGAAAGAGCAGGGCGATGGGCGGGCGCGGCAGGCGCTCGTGCTGCCAGGCTTCGGGCTCGTGGAGGCGGCGGCGGATCCAGAAGGCGATGAGGGCGGGAGCGATGCCGGCGAAGAAGACGGCGCGCCAGCCGAAGCGCGGCAGGATGACGGCGACAACCGCGGCCGCGAGCGCGTAGCCGATGGCCCACGCGCTTTGTACTGCGGCGAGCGCTTTGGCGCGATGATGGGCGGGCCAGGTCTCGGCGACGAGCGCGGCGCCCGAGGCCCACTCGCCGCCCATGCCGAGGCCGAGGAGAATACGGCAGATCAGCAGTTGCGCGGGCGTGTACGTGAGGCCGCAGAGCGCGGTGAAGATGGAGTAGCCGAGGACGCTCCAGGTGAGGGCGCGCACGCGGCCGAAGCGGTCGGCGATCCAGCCGAAGGCGATGCCCCCGAAGGCAGCAGAGATCAACGTGGCCGACATGAGGCCGCCGCTCATGGCCGCGGAGAGATGCATTTCGCGCTGCACCTGGCCGAGGACGAGGGCATAGAGCATGACGTCCATGCTGTCGAGCATCCAGCCCAGCGCGGCGGCGAAGATGGCGCGGCGCTGATCGGGCGTGGCTTCTACAAGCCAGCCGAAGACGGCGATGGAGGATGTGCTCATGCGATAGAGTTCAAGGATAGATTGGGCGCGGGGAAGCGCCGTCAATCCACGGTACAGGATGAGGGAGACGATTGCGCGTAGCCATTGACACCGGCGGAACGTTCACCGATTGCGTTTCTCTGCGCGACGGGCGGATCGAGGTGGTGAAGGTGTTTTCGACGCCGGCCGATCCGTCGCAGGCGATCGTGAACGGGCTGGAACGGATCGGGCCGGGAGCGGAGCTTGAGCTGCGCCATGGAACAACGGTCGGCACGAACACAATGCTCGAACGAACGGGGGCGCGTGTTGCGTTCGTGACGACCGAGGGGTTTGAAGACACGATCGCGATTGGGCGGCAGACGCGAGAGAAGCTGTATGACTGGTTTGCGCCGGCGCCGGTGTGCCTGGTGCCGCGCGAGCTGCGGTTTGGCGTACCCGAGCGGGTGAGCGCGGAGGGCGAGATGTTGCTCGCGCCGAGCGAAGAGGAATTGCATGCGCTGGTGGAGCGCGTGCGCGCGAGTGGGCCGGAGGCGGTGGCGATATCACTGTTGTTTTCGTTTGCGAATCCCCAGACGGAGCGGAGGGTTGAGGCGGCGATGCGGAGGCTGGACGTGCCGGTGTCGGCGTCGCACCGCATTCTGCCGGAGTTTCGCGAGTATGAGCGTGCGTCGACGACGGTGGCGAATGCGTATCTCGCGCCGAGGATCGAGAAGTATCTGACGCAGCTGGAGCAACGCGTGAGCGCGAGGTATGAACGGGCGCGCGTGGACGTGATGCAGTCGTCGGGCGGCATTGTGCCGGCGGGGATCGCCGCGCGGGAGCCGGTGCGGACGGTGTTGTCGGGTCCGGCGGGCGGAGTAATGGGGGCGTGCAGGGTGGCGCGATGGGCGGGATTCGAGCGCATCATCGGCTTCGATATGGGCGGAACGTCGACCGATGTTTTTCTCGCCGATTTGGAGACGGGCGGCGGGCGGCTCACGCGCGAGTCGGTGGTGGCGGGCGTACCGATTGGAGTGGCGGCGCTGGATATTCATACGGCGGGCGCGGGCGGCGGATCGATTGCGCGATTCGATGCGGGAGGGATGCTGCGCGTGGGGCCGGAGTCGGCCGGCGCGGACCCGGGACCGATCTGCTTTGGACACGGGACGGAGCCCACGGTGACGGATGCGAATTTGCTGCTGGGACGTTTGGACGAAGCGGCGTTTCTGGGCGGAAGTGTGCGGCTCGATCAGGAACGGGCGCGGCGCCTGATGAATGAGAAGAAAGGACCGCTCAAGACTGCGGAAGACTTTGCGGCGGGAATCGTGCGCGTGGTGGAGACGCAGATGGAGAAGGCGATCCGTGTGATCTCGGTGGAGCGCGGCTTCGATCCGCGGGAGTTCACGCTGGTGGCCTTCGGCGGCGGCGGGCCGCTGCATGCGTGCGCGCTGGCGCGGGCGCTGCGAATCCCGCGCGTGCTGGTGCCGGCGTTGCCGGGAGCTTTGTCGGCCGTGGGGATTCTGTTTGCGGACACGGTGCGGGATTTTTCGCGCACGGTGATGGTGGCGGGGGAAGAGATCGGGAATCTGGAGTGTGTTTTCACGGAGTTGGAGGAGCAGGCTGAGCGGGAGTTTGCGGCGGAGGGATTGCCGGGGACGGCGCAGCGATCGCTGGATCTGCGGTATCGAAGACAAGGATATGAACTGAATGTCGATTTCGACGTGCAAGCCCCGGCGGCGAGCCTGGCGGTGTTTCATCGGCTGCATCGGCAGCGATATGGATTTGCGCAGGAGAAGATGCCGGTGGAGATCGTGAATTTGCGAGTGCGCATGGTTGCGCCGGCGGAGCGATATGCGCCGGAGCGGCGCGAGATGAAGGCGGGCGACGCAAGCGCGGCGCTGGCTGCCTTGCGCGGGATATGGTTCGACGGGAGGTTTCATGAGTCGCGCGTGTATCGGCGGGAAGCGATGGTGCCGGGCGACGCAATCGCGGGTCCGGCGCTGATCACCGAATACACTTCGGCGACCGCGCTGCCGCCGGGATGCGCGGCGACGGTCGACGGATTCGGCAATCTCGCGATTGCGGCGGGAGAGAGCGAATGAGAAATCCGGGAGTGGATGCCGTGGAGCTGGCCATCTTTCATAGCGCTGTGCACTCGATCGCGGAGGAAATGGGTGCGGCGCTCAAGCGCACGGCACTCTCGCCCAATATCAAGGAACGGCGCGATTACTCGTGTGCCGTATTCGACGGGCGGGGACGCGTGATCGCGATGGGCGATCACATGCCGGTACACCTGGGGTCGATGCCGATGTCGGTGCAGGCGGCGATCGAGAAGGTCGCGCTCGGGCCCGGAGACATTGCGATTCTCAATGATCCGTACGCGGGCGGGACGCATCTGCCGGACATCACGATGGTGCAACCGGTGTTTGTGGAGGGGCGCGACGGGCCGCCGTTCTATGTAAGCAATCGCGCGCATCACGCGGATGTGGGCGGCGCGCACGCGGGATCGATGGGGCCGGCGACGGAGATTTTTCAGGAGGGTATTCGCATTCCGCCGGTTCGGATTGCGCGCGGCGGAGAGATCGATCGCGAGATGCTGTCGTTGATTCTGCTGAATGTGCGGACACCGCGGGAGCGCGAGGGCGATCTTACAGCGCAGATGGGCGCGTGCCGCGTGGGTGAGAAAAGAATGACCGAGCTTGCCGCGAAGTATGGGCCGGCAAGGATCGATGGGTTGATCGAGGAGTTGCTGGACTACTCGGAACGGCTGGTTCGGGCGGAGCTCAAGAAGATGCCGTGCGGCGTCTTCAGCGCGGAGGACTGGCTGGATGACGACGGCGTTACGGATGAGGCGCGCAGGATAGCCGTACGGCTGACGATTGATGCTGACGCGGGCGAGGTGATTGCCGATTTCGAAGGATCGTCGGCGCAGGTTGCGGGGAGCGTGAATGCCGTACGCGCGATCACGCTGTCGGCATGCTTCTATGTGCTGCGATGTCTGCTGCGCGAAGATGCGCCGGCCACGGCTGGGATTCTGCGGCCGCTGACCCTGCAGACTCCGGACGGAAGCATTGTGGACGCGGTTGCGCCTGCGCCGGTGGCGGGCGGAAACGTGGAGACGTCGCAGCGGATTGTGGATGTGCTGATGCGGGCGCTGGCCAAGGCGGCGCCGGAGCGCGTGCCGGCGGCGAGCGCGGGCACGATGAGCAACCTGGCGATGGGCGGCGTGGATCCGCGGACCGGCGAGGCGTTCACCTACTACGAGACGACGGCGGGAGGCATGGGGGCGCGGCCGGGGATGGACGGAATCAGCGGGGTGCAGACTCACATGACCAACTCGCTGAACACGCCGATTGAGGCGCTCGAGTATGCTTACCCGTTTCGCGTCCGGCGATACGGGTATCGCTATGGATCGGGCGGCGCGGGGGAGTTTCGCGGCGGCGACGGGCTGGTGAGGGAGATCGAGCTGCTGTGCGATGCGCGGATGACACTGCTGGCGGAGCGGAGACGATTCCGGCCTTACGGGCTTGGCGGCGGCGAGGATGGAGCGGCGGGCCGCGCGCTGGTCATCGATGCAGAGACCGGCGGCGAAACTGTGTTGCCAGGGAAGTGCAGCGTTTGTATAGCGAAGGGTGACCGGCTGCGGATTGAGACGCCCGGCGGCGGAGGGTGGGTCTCCGAAGGTCGGCGGAGTTGACGGGATCGCGGAGCGAAAACCCGCCCCTCGAAGGATGGAACTGCGCGTGGGATAGGGCGCCCGGTCTGAGTCCACAGGGAGAATTCGACTTTGTTCAGGCGCGGCGCGCGCGAGGATGCCGGTCGGCTACGAAGGAGATGAGGCCGGCGTTGAGCACGGTGAGCGCCGCGATCAGGTAGAGGCCGGCACTCGGTGAGGCGAAGTGCCGTTCCGCCCAGTCCTTCATATACGGTCCGAAGAACCCGCCGAGGTTGCCCATGGTGACAACGGCAATGCCTCCGGCGGCGGCGCGATCGGCGAGGTAGCCGGTGGGGAAGGTCCAGAAGATGGGCTGGACGGCGATGATGCCCGAGGCGGCGACAGAGAGCGCGATGATGCCCACGGTCGGATTGGCAATCGGGAAAACGAAGCTGGCGATGCCGGTGACGAGGAGAATCGCTACCGCCATGCGGCGATGGTTGTCGTGGCTGTCCGCGACGCGCGGCAGCCAAAGGGTCGCGGCCGTGGAGCAGATCCAGGGGATGGCGGAGACGAGGCCGACCTCGAGTCCGGCGGGTTTGCCGATCAGCGCGGCGACCTCAGTGGGCAGATAGAAGACGACGCTGTAAGTCGTGATCTGGAGGAGCAGATAGACGAGGAAGAAGTGGAGGACGCGCGGATCGCGCAGCATGGGGAGAAGGGTTTGCGGGCCGGTGGAGCGGCGCTCGTTCTCTTCAAGCGAGAGGTTTTCGATGAGAGAGCGTTTTTCGTCGGCGGGGAGCCAGCGGGCGTTGACAGGCCTGTTGTCGAGGTAAAAGAAAGTGGCGGCGCCGACGATGACGGCCAGGAATCCTTCGACGAGGAACATGGACTGCCAATTCTGGAGACCGGGGATGGGGTGCATTTCGAGCAGATAGCCGGAGAGCGGACTGCCGGCGACGAGTGCGAGCGGAACGCCGAGGTAGAAGAGGCCCATGATCTGGCCGCGCACGCGATTGGGGAACCAGTAGGTCAGGTACAGAATGACGCCGGGGAAGAAGCCCGCCTCGGCGATGCCGAGGAGCAGGCGCAGGGTGTAGAGCGACTGGGAGCCGCGGACCAGCATGGTGGCCATGGAGACGATTCCCCACGCGACCATGAGGAGCGCCATCCAGATGCGGGCGCCGAACTTGTGCAGGATGAGGTTGCTGGGGAATCCGGAGATTGAGTAGCTGACGAAAAAGATGCCCGCGCCGACGGCGAATGCGTGCGGCGTGATGCCCACGTGTGTCTGCAGAGATTCCTTGGCGAATCCGATGTTGGCTCGGTCAAGGAAGGAGATGATGTACATCAGCAAGAGGAAGGGAACGAGGTGGCCGCGGCAGCGGGCGATGGCGGCAGCGCTGGAGTCGGCGCTGGCTCGATCGACAACCGGGACGGTGTCGCGAGCGATGGCGCCGGCGATGGATGCCGGTGCGATGCGGTTTTTGGGCGGCTCGCGCACTGGCGATCACTCTATCGGACGAACGATGATGCTGCCAAGACGAACCCGAGCAAGGTGCCGGCGAGAATTGGCGCTATCCAAATTCAAAAACACGGACCCGGCGCACCGGATTCGTTGCTCACGATTCGAAGTCACAAAGACACGGCGCTCATTTGGCAGCGTTTGCCGATCACAAGGAAGGCTGGCTGGGAGTTCTCTTGCGCCAGCGGTAGACGGCGAGCGAGTTCTTCCAGAAGTACTTTTCCTGCGCTGCGTGCGGTTTCTGCGCCGTGTAGGCGTGCACGATCTTGAGTGTGTCGGCGAAGGGCGCGACGTGGTCGCTGTTGGGCCAATCGCTGCCGAAGAGAATGTGGTCTTCGCCGAAGTTGTCCCAAATGGCGTCGAGTGAAGCGCGATAGAAGGCAGAGTCGGCGATCAGCTTGCCGTTCTGGACGACGGGGATTTCGGAGAGCTTTATATAGACGCGCGGATTCTGCGCGAGCTGACGGAGGTCGGACTCGTAGGCCCGGCACTGGGCGGGATCGGTGGGGATAGGCGCGTGGGGCAGGTGATCGATGACGATGCGGAGATCGGGAGCGCGCTCGGAGACGGCGAGGATGGCGCGGATGAGCTTCGCGTCGGGGTTGGCGCTCTCGAAGACAAGGCCTGCCTGAGACAAGGCCTTGAGGCCATCGAGGAAGCCGGGCTTGTCGAGATCGGTGGTGAGGTTGCGGTCCCAGAGGTTGCCGTAGCGAAGACCGAGAAAGAGCGGGTTTGCGTGCAGGCGGTCGAGATCGCGCCTGTAAGTCGGCGAGCCGGGAACGAGATTGCCGATGACGCCGACGATGACGGGATGGCGCTGGGCGACGCCAAGAAGCCACTGGTTGTCAGCGGCGAGCGGGCTGGCTTCGACGGCGATGGCGCCGACGATGCCGAAGGGCTTGCTGAGAGCGATGTAGCGCGGAGGCAGCGCCGGCTTGTAGAGCGCGGTGTCTGCCTTCTCGGGCCAGGGAACACCGCCGGGACGAGTGGGATCGAAAAGGTGGATGTGCGCGTCGAGGATGGGGATCGATTCAACGGCGGTGGCAAAGGGTTTTCGAAAAGCCAGCGCGCCCGCAGTGAGGGCGGCGAGGCGGAGAGCGTCGCGACGGCGCATGAGAACTCCGAGACGGTGCGTTGTGAGCGGTGAAGTGCGTTCGCGGGTTGATGGCGCGGTGAATCGAGTGAGGAACAATGTCCGTATGGAAATTAGGGGCGTGCGGATGCGGGTGTCAAGGATGGACGCGATGTCGGGTGCGCAGCGGCGTGGCTCAGGTGATGATGGGCAGTCCCGATGCGGTGGGTTCGCGGCCCGGTAAATCGATTTCGGATGCGAGGCGAATCAGCACAGTGCTACCATGGATGGCTGAACGAAAGAGCACGTGATTCCTGCGCGCCTGCGGCAGATGAGAGGCAGCGGTGTTGCACGTTCCCCTTGCAAAGTGCGGCGAAGGCGCAGCGGCAGATTGAGGTCGGAGCGATCTGAATGAGCGTGAAGGACTTTCATGGCCAACCGATGCGGCTAATGACGAGTGCAGCGGGATGCGGATGCGCGCAACGCAACAACGGGCGAAGAACGATGGCTTCCCTGGTGGCCGGCGCGATGGTTGCGGCGGGGATTCTGGCGGGAGCCGCAATTGCAAGAGCTGCCCAGGAGGGCGGTTCGTCTCACATCGTCATCGACTATCCCATCAACGGGTCGGTGTTTCCTCCGGATATGGTTCCGCCGACGTTCCTGTGGCGCGCCGATGCGGCGAATGGCGAGAGTTGGAGAATCGATATCGCGTTCGCGGATGGATCGCCCGAGCTTCATGTGAACGCGAAGGGCGAGCCCATGAAGATCGGGGAGATCGATCCACGCTGCATTTCGAATACGAACAAGCTGCCGGAGCTGACGCCGGAGCAGGCGGCCGCGCATACCTGGGCTCCCGATGC
>Ga0335069_10001878_pt1 | contig 33070 bp, 26 predicted proteins | sample Lox_Sample_11_FD_206714 | JGI IMG/M metagenome (GOLD analysis project Ga0335069, IMG submission 206714) | Soil microbial communities from Loxahatchee National Wildlife Refuge, Florida, United States - Lox_Sample_1.1 | ecosystem: Environmental > Terrestrial > Soil > Wetlands | place: USA...
CTCACGACGTCGCCCAGAATCAGGATTGCCGGCTTCGGATAGCTGCCAACCCGAGGGAGATCCTCGAGTGTGGTGACGATCGTCTGCTGCGCTGGTGTGCTGGCGTTCGAGACGATGGCGCAGGCCGCATGGCGTGGCAAGCCTGCGCCGGCAAGTTTCTCCACCGTCTCATGCGGGTCCCGGCCCGGCATGTACACCGCGATGGTCGTTCCGGATTTCACAATCGATTGCAGGTCAGGCAATGGCCGCTCATCGGCAAATTGGCCGGTCATGATCAACAGCGATGATGCCGTCTTTCGCAGCGTGAGCGGAATCTCTGCCGTCGCAGCGGCCGTGAATGCGGCCGTCACCCCAGGGACGATCTCGAACTCAATCCCGGCCTGACGGAGTGCTTGCATCTCTTCGCCGGCGCGACCAAAGACCAGCGGATCGCCACCCTTCAGCCGTACGACGTTGAGGCCTTGCCGCGCCAGTTCGATCATCAGGAAGTGAATCGCCTCCTGCCGTGTACTTGTCCGACCCGCACGTTTCCCGACGTCGTGGAACTGTACCGTTCGAGGCACAAAAGTCAGGATCTGCGGAGACACAAGGTCGTCATGCAGCACCACATCGGCCTGGCGAATCAACCGCAGCGCCTTCAATGTGAGCAGTTCCGGATCCCCGGGCCCCGCACCAACCAGATAGACTTTGCCGTTCACAAGACTTCCTTTCTTCCGACTTCGGCCTGAAGATTACGTTGGAATTCGACGAATGCTTCGGAGGTTGCGATTTCATGGAGGATGGCGCGCCGCACCTCGGGAGGACTGCCGCCGGCGAACAGTTGTTGCCGGCGTTCTCCCAAAGCTTCCAGCCACGTTCCATAGGCCGGAGGAAATTCACGCTCCAGTTGCCTGCGAATCCGCTGCGCCAGTGCCGGACTAAGCCCCGCCGTCGAGATCGCTATCTGCAATTGCCCGCGGCGCATAACCGCGGGATAGTAAAAATCGCAATGCAGCGGATCGTCGACGACGTTGCAGAGAATCCCGCGCGCCTGCGCCTCGCGAAACACCGCATGATTGACATCGGGCGACGATGTGGCGGCAACCACGAGAAGAATGCCGTCCAGATCCGGCGACTCAAACGGCCGTGCCGCCCACGCCAATTCGCCGCGCTTCGCCCACTCCTGCACCGCGTCCGACGCCGCCGGAGCAACCACTCGTACTCGCGCGCCAGTCTCGACCAGGCTGCGGATTTTCGGCTCCCCGACGCTGCCCGCTCCTGCGACAAGACAGTTCCGCCCCTCGAGTTTCAGGAACATCGGGAACAACGGTGCGGTGGAGGTCCCCATTACCCCTCCACCGCATGAGGCGCCGGAGCGGCAGGCTGGTCGCGATCCACCGATTCGACCTGCTGCCCGGCGAGAAAGTGTCTGAGTTCGTCGTTGCTGTGTCGCGCGAAATACCGGTGCAGATTTTCGCCGGGCTCGCGGGTAGCCCGATACCGGCGCAGCAATCGCTCGATCGCGTCCGGCACTTCCTGTGCTGTACAGCGATATCCAACCGGACGCGCAATCGTCTGCGCCGCACCCACCGCACCGCCGACGCAGAAGTAGTAGGCGTCGACCAGCGCACCATTGACCTTGAGCTTCTTGCCTTCCAGGCCGATGTCGGCGATCCAGTGCTGCCCGCAGCTGTTCGGGCAACCGGTAACATGAAGCTTGAATTCCTGATCGAAGCCCGGGAGCCGGTCGTCGAGTTCCTCTGCCAGCCAGCGCGAAAAGCTCTTCGTTTCGGTGATCGCGAGTTTGCAGAATTCGGTCCCGCTGCAAGCGATGGTCCCGCGGGCAAACGGAGAAGCTTCGACGGGAAATCCGATCTCGGCGAGCTCCCGGGCCAGCGCCACCGTGTTGGCATACGGAATATTCACGATCAGCAGGTTCTGCATGACGGTGGTACGGACGTCGCCCGAGCCGAAGCGCTCGGACAGTTCTGCCACCGCGTGCAGCTGATCGGAACTGACCCGCCCGCGCAAAACGGACGCTCCAAGAAACGCCAACCCTGCCTGCTTCTGGGGATGAATTCCAAGGTGATCGCGATAAACGTCATGCGGCGCGGCCTCGGGCTCAGCCGGATCGAGTCGATAGCCGAGTCCCTGCTCAATTTCGCGCTGGAAGGTTTCCGCGTCCCAGCCTTCGCGCAGAAAAAGGAATTTCAGCCGTGCCCGCTCACGGTGTTCGCGCAGGGAATCGGTGCTGCGGAACAGCTCGGCCACAGCGCGAATCACGTCGACTGCCTGGTTCCATCGCACGAAAGCATTCAGCCGCAGTCCAAGATGCGGGTCGGTGGATAGCCCGCCGCCAACGCGAAGCGAGAAGCCGGTTTCCAACTCGCCGCGCACCGTGCGAGTGATCGCCGTCAACCCAACGTCGTTGATCTCCGGATACGAGCACCACGCCCGGCATCCGGTTAGCGAGACCTTGAACTTGCGCGGCAGGTTGTAGAAGTCGGCGTTCCCAGCCAGCAGACGCGAAGCCTCAAACGCGAGCGGCGAGGGATCGCAGAGTTCATCGGCATCGAGCCCAGCTACAGGGCAGCCAGTGATGTTGCGGACAACGTCGCCGCAAGCTGCCAGCGTCGTCAGACCATGCTGGTCGAGGGTTTCGAGAACTTCGGGAAGAGATTCCGCAGTCACCCAGTGCAGCTGAATGTTCTGCCGCACCGTAATATCAGCCACGCCGCGCCCAAATCGCCGCGAGAGATCAGAAATCGCTCGCAACTGGCTTGAGCGCAAGATTCCATTCGGAATACGGATCCGGACCATGAAGTAGGGAAGGGCCTTGCCTTCGCCGTTCTGGCCGCCGACCACGCCGGCTCCGTCGCCCTGGGTGTAGACGCCCCACCAGCGCAAATAGGTGCCCAGCCATTCCGGCGGAATCGCAGGGAAGCCCTGCTTCGCGTAGGCCCGTATCTCGTCGAGCGCCTCCCACGGATTCTTTTCCCGCTTTAGGCGCTCCACCCGCTGTGCTTTCGTTTCTTTCGTCGCCATTTCATCCCCAAAAGCAAAAACCCATCGCCGTATCTGGCGATGGGTTCGATGAATGCTGAAATCTGAATTAGAAGATTAGGTCAGCAACTCCCCTGCGCCAGGACACACGATGGCGCAGCAACAACAGCACAGCATCGGACTGACCGAATTCCTCATCTTTGCCGTCAAAGTCTACCGGGAGCGCGATCGAACTGTCCAATTACTAATATCGTTTGATCGCAGTAAAAATTTCGATGAGTCCCCTGATACGCCCGATGCGAATTGTTTCCACGCGGAAGATTTCCACAGAACGCCGGAGTCAAGCGCGGATTTCAGACAGCCCGCCAGCCCCGAACCAAGCTGCTAAACGCAATCCCTAGTGGTCATCGAATTGGTTAACTACAACCGATCGCGCTTTCCCGAAGGCCTGCACTGGTGGTGTCTCAACCTGAAACTTTGCTGTTGACAATAAACCAGTTAGGCGTAGGATGTGGTCAAAAGTGGTACAAAGTGGAGCACTAGATAGAGGCCGTGGGCAAGAACGCTAACTGACAGAGGCGCCAGTGGTTTTCGAAACTGACACCCCCAAAATCAGGCCCAACGAACCCGAATCCACCGTTATTGTGACCGCTTTTGCCTCCCTCGTGACTGTGGTAGCAGCCGTTATTAAGCGGAGCCCAATACCGAAGCGTACGCATGTTTCGCGGCAATCACCCAACTCGAGTCGACGAAAAGGGACGTTTGAAGGTCCCCGCCGAATTCAAGCGCGTGATCGACGAGAAATATGCCCTGAAATTCTACATCACCAGTCTGGACGGCACAGTTGCCCAGATTTATCCCTTCGAGGAATGGGAGCGGATCGAGCAGAAGCTGGCTTCTCTCTCCACTTTCAACCCGACGAAGAAGAAGTTCCTAAATCGCACGAATTATTACGGGCAGGTCGTGGAGATGGACGGGCAGGGGCGCCTGCTGGTCCCGCAGATCCTGCGTGAGTCGGCGCAGATCCGCGGCGAAGTGGCAGTGCTCGGCAATCTGACCTACCTGGAAGTCCGGAACCTGGAAGCGTTCCGCAAGGAGATTGAAGAGCAAGCGTTCACGGATGACGACACCAAGACGCTCGACGAATTGGGCATCTAGTGACAGAGGGTTCTGGACAAGACATCCCCGAGCGGGATGGGCGTGGGCAGGCTGGACACGTTCCGGTTCTTTTAAAAGAAGCGATCGATTTTCTGGCCGTACAGCGTGGCGGCACTTATCTGGATGCCACGGTGGGCCTGGGCGGGCACAGTTTGGAAATCGCAAAACGCCTCGGCGCACCGGGACATTTGATTGGCTTCGATAAGGACCCGAACGCGCTGCGGGTTGCGCGAGAGAACTTGGAATCAGTCGTTGGTCGTTCGTCGTTGGTCGTTAGCGAACAGACCCCCGAACGACTAACGACCAACGACCAACGACTGGACGGGCCGACAGTCACCTTGATCCATGGCTCATTCAGCGAAGTCGGCGAGCGCGTGGGGTCAGGCTCCCTCGACGGCCTACTGGCCGACCTCGGCGTCAGCAGTCTGCAACTCGAAGACGCCGCGCGGGGATTCAGTTTTCAGGCGGAAGGACCCCTAGATATGAGGATGAATCCTCTGTCGGGCTCGACCGCCGAACAAGTGGTAAACCGCATCAGCGAGCGCGAGCTCGCCGATGTGATTTACGAATTCGGTGAGGAAAGGAGGTCGCGGAGAATCGCCAGAGCCATTGTCCGGTCGCGGCCGATACAGACGACGAAGCAACTTGCAGACGTCGTATCAGCCGCGGCCCGGCCAATGAACCAGGCCGAACGAAGAATTCATCCCGCGACACGGACCTTTCAAGCTCTCCGAATCTTCGTAAACCGTGAACTGGACGATCTGAAAGCACTGCTCGAGGCTACGCCTCGCGTGCTGAAGCCGGGCGGAAGGCTGGTGGTGATCAGCTTTCACTCGCTCGAAGACAGGATCGTCAAGGATGCTTTGCGCAGCGGGCGAGAAAAGTACTTTCGTTTGCTGACGAAGAAGCCGCTGACGGCATCCGAAGAGGAGATTGATCGCAATCCGCGTTCGCGCAGCGCAAAATTGCGCGCCGCGGAGAGGCTGTAACGCGGGCGCATGTGTCGAATCACTATTCAAGATTGTGCCGGCACTCGCGACTGACAAGTTTGTCCGGAAAAACAGCCGGACCCCGGTGCGGTGATCGTTAGGCGTGCCGGGTCAAAATTTCTGTGGTGGAGTTGCTCCGGAGCGGCCACGAACAAAACATAAGGCCGAGTCCGGTAGAGAGATCGGAAGAAAGAAGCGAATGTTTACAGGAACCCTGATCGAAGATTTGATCGCAATCGTTGATCGCGTGCAGGCACGCGCGGAGGCGGAAGCAAAGGACTTCCAAGAGATTGAACCCTGGTTCGCGGAGATGGAGATCGCGGCCGTCGACACCAAACTTCTCGGAGTGGCATAACCATGAGCGCGGCAGCGGCAAGCACCCGGATCGCCCCGGCCAACCGTGGCAAATCGTGCTGGTTGGGCACGCCGGAAGTTTATTTCCGGAAGACCATCGACAATTCCCGGCTGGTCAAGATCGAGGACCCCCGCCGCGCCCGCGAGATGAAGCATTTTGGGATCGCGCTCTGCTGCCTCTTTGCGCTCGTGATGCTCTATGCTTTCCAGCATTTCCGCGCCATCGAGTACGGCTATCAGATCGAATCGATGCGCACGCAACGCGACGGCCTTGTGGAAATGAACCGCGCCCTGCGCCTGGAGGAAGCTTCACTGCGCGATCCGGAACGCATTGACGTGATGGCCCGCAAACTGGGACTGCAATCGCCCCAGCCGGGACAGGTGATTCACCTCGATGTCAGCACCGACACCGGCTCGCCGGTCATGGCCAGCGTGACGCCGGTCTCGGTAGTTTCGGCGAGATAAGCACGTGTGAGGCGGGCATTCCTGCCCGCAGTGTCGAGGCGACGAGCGTGTGCGCGCCACGCGTAGGTTCGTACGATGGCATCGCCTCAGCGATGCCGTAGAGCGGAAATGAAACAGCCCTGGCGCGGGCTGCTGGACGGCGGCTCACGACGGGCCGCCGAAGTTATCTAGGAACGAAAGTGGCGACAGAGAAGTCTTCCGGCAGAAACTTCCGCATCTACGCCCTCACCGCGTTCCTCTGTCTGTGGCTTGTCGCCATCTGCTTCCGTCTCGTCTATCTCCAGATCTTCCGTTACGGTGATTTCGAGCAGCGCGCGCAGCACCAGCAGCAGCGCAGCTTCGATCTCTCCCCCAAGCGCGGCGTCATTTATGACCGTGCCGGCCGCGAATTGGCGATGTCAATCCAGGTTGACTCGGTTTTCGCCGCTCCCTCGGAGATCCCCGACCTGCCGAACACGATCAGCCTGATCACCCGCATCACGAAGGACGATCCCCGCGTTGTTCTCGCTGACTGCCGCGCCCGTAAGACGTTCTGCTGGGTTGCCCGCAAGGCGGACGCCGAAGTCGTCGAGCGCATCCGCGCGATGAATTTGCAGGGCATCCATTTCCAAAAAGAGCCAAAGCGTTTCTATCCCAAGCGCGAACTGGCGGCACAGGTGCTCGGCTATGTCGGCACCGACGATCAGGGTCTCAGCGGCCTGGAGCGCCAGTTCAACGACGAGTTGCGGGGCAAGCCCGGCAAGCTTCTTATCTCCGTCGACGCCCGCAAGCGCTGGTTCTCGAGCGTCGAGAAGCAGCCCGAGGCAGGAAACAGCGTCGTCCTCACCATCGACCAGAACATCCAGTACATCGCCGAGCGTGAACTGGAGACGGCGATGGCGGAGACGCACTCCGCCGCCGGCACAGTGATTGTCCAGAATCCACGCACCGGTGAGATCCTCGCGCTTGCCAACCGGCCGACGTTCAACCCGAATCTGCGCAAGGAAATCACCGTCGAAGCTCTGAAAGACCGCGCCGTGAGCGACATCTACGAGCCAGGCTCGGCATTCAAGATCGTGACCGTATCAGCTGGCCTCGAGGAGAAGATCACGCGGCCCGACGAAATGTTTGACTGCCAGATGGGATACATCGTCATTAACGGCCTTCGCATCCGCGACAGCAAACGCCATGGCGTGTTGTCCGTATCGGAGATCATTGCGCAGTCGAGCAACGTGGGCGCGATCAAGATCGCCCTCCGCCTGGGAGAAGACCGCCTGTACAAGTACATCCGCGCATTTGGATTCGGCCAGCAGACCGGGATCGAGCTGCCCGGAGAAACCCGCGGCATGACCAAGCCCCCGAGCCGCTGGTCGAAGGTATCGATCGGGGCCATTTCGATGGGACAGGAGATCGGCATCTCGCCGCTGCAACTGATCGCACTGGTTTCGACCATCGCCAATGACGGCTTATGGGTAGCGCCGCGCATTGTGGCCGGAACCGTCGAGCCACAGAGCACGCCGCAGACGATTTCGTTTCAGCCCGCCGAGAGCCGGCGCGTGATCTCGAACCTAACCGCCGCCGAGATGAAGCAGATGATGCAGGGCGTGGTGCTGCATGGCACGGGCCGCAAGGCGATCCTGGAAGGCTACAGCTCCGCCGGAAAGACGGGAACGGGGCAAAGAGTGGACCCCGCCACCGGCGCCTATTCCAAGACGAAGTATGTCGCGTCGTTCGCCGGATTTTCTCCGGTGAATGACCCGAAAGTTTCGATCGCCGTGATTCTCGATTCTCCCGTTGGACAGCATCAGGGAGGTCAGGTTTCCGCTCCGGTCTTCCAGCGCGTCGCCCAGCAGGTGCTGGCGTATATGCACGTGCCGCACGATGTGGAGTTGCCACCGAGCCGTCAGGTGTTGCTCGCGCGGCGCAACGCCGCTGACAAAGATCTCGACGAAAGCTCTCCGGATCGTCTGGGCTCGGCCCTGGAACTTGCAGATGCCGGCGATTCGCAGGCGGTACCGGCACAATCGAAGTCGGCCACGATTGCCGCTCAAGTCGTTACGGCGGCAATGAAGCAACCCGAACCAGCGCCCACTTCCGCGGTACCAAGTGCAATGTCTGTGCCGAAATCAGCGAGTACGCCGGATCAGAAGCTCCGGGCCAGCGGGACCGTAGTTCTCGATGTAGAAGAAGGCGGGATCGCCGTGCCGTCGTTTCTCGGCAAGAGCGTGCGCGCCGCCGTAGAAGCTGCGCAGGACGCCGGCCTTGACCTCGACGCCATCGGCAGTGGCGTAGCCAAAGAGCAATCGCCTGAGCCGGGGGCGAAGGTGGCGGCGGGGGCGAGGGTAGTGGTGCGGTTTGGAAGATGACTAGCATGACACCAATCCCGGCATTCTGAGTGTAAACGCATGTTTGCGTCGGTCATCGGGAACGGTAACGTCCACCCGAGTGTCTACAACAACAATATGAGCAAGAGCCTTAGAGTAGCGCCGCTGTTGCTTGCAGCCATTCTCGTCTGCGTTATCGGAGTAGTGGAGATACGGCATCGAGTTATATTCGGACACTTCACGCCGCTGACGCTGCACGCTGATGTCAGCGTAGCCAATGGGGACATCGGGATACCGGGAATCACCAAGCTCTATGATGCTCACATCACAAACTTCGGCATTTTCCCGCGCCGAATCGAACGCTGCGAGTTCTTGACTGACGCCTTCGCTCCGGGTGTGAGTATTGGCTACCGTCTCCAACAATTGGACATAGCATCACGCCGCTGGCAGACCGTAATGGATGCTACTTCCGAATACTGTCGCCCTTATCCGCTGGGAATCGTCAGGGCGCGGCTCACCTCTAAGCTACTTTGGCCGGGTCAAACGCTTTCGACTGGTGAGGAAGCTACCGGTGCACGAGGCAATCTAAAAGGCCAGACAATGAGGTTTGCCGTGGTTGCCAATGATCGTGAGTTTCCCACTTCCAGCTTCGTTATAGACGAGCAAATCGAGGGCTCGAATGTGAACTATCGTGTGAGGCATTGAGTGGTTAACCCTAACATCGTAATTCACTCATTAACCATCCACAGCGCGTCAACCTCTTAATCTGACCTCTGACCTCGCCTTCAAAGTTCTCCCCAATGACCTTCCAACAACTGCTCGAGGGCGCGGAAGTGCTCTTCCAGTCCTCGGGATCAGTCGGCAATTCAACCGTCTGCGTCGAGTGCCACGTACCCTGCGTGTGCCACGGATTCTTGTAGTCTGTCATCCTGAGCGCAGCACGGGTATCACGAAGTGAAGCCCATGCGGAGTCGAAGGACCCCTACTCTGCTAGTAATCTTGATACCCGCCGCGAGGAGTTCGCACTGCGCTCTCGGTTTCCGGGAGAATTCCTTGAAATAGCGCGCTGGTCTTTGACGGAGTAGGGGTCCTTCGACTTGCCCTCGCTTGCTCTCGGGCGGCGCTCAGGATGACATTTAAGTAGACTGCATAACTAACATAGAATTATGAAAATGACCTTCCAACAACTGCTCGAGGGCGCGGAAGTGCTCTCCCAGAGCGGAAGCGGCAATGCGCCGGTCAAGGGCGTGGAGTATGACTCGCGCCGCGTGCAGCCCGGCTACGTTTTTGTCGCCATGAAAGGAGAGACCAGCGACGGCAATCGCTTCATTGACGCCGCTATCAAAACCGGGGTGGTCGCCATCGTTACCGACTCCGCTACCGAATCACCCCGTCCTGGAGTGGCCTGGGCCCAGGTTCCTCACGGACGCCGCGCGCTCGCCCGCGTCAGCGCCAACTTCTATAAGCGTCCCGCCGAACGAATCGCGAACACTGGAATCACGGGGACGAACGGCAAAAGCACGACTGCATTCCTGATCGAATCGATCCTGCGCGCCGCGCACCGAAAAACTGCCCTAGTTGGAACCATCGAGTACCACATCGCCGACAGAGTGCTTCCCGCTCCTCATACGACGCCGGAGCCGCTCGATCTGAATCGTCTTCTCTCGGAGGCCCTGGGCCAGGGCGTGACCGAGTCAGTCATGGAAGTGTCTTCCCACGCGCTGGCGCAGCAGAGGATCTTCGGGATCCCGTTCGACGTCGCCGTCTTCACCAACCTCACGCGCGATCATCTCGATTACCACCACACCATGGACGAGTACTTCCGCGCCAAGCAAATTCTCTTCGAAGGTTGCGGGACGGAACCGCCCTGGGCCGCCGTAATCAACAACGATGACTCGTACGGCCAGAAGTTGCTCAACCTGAGCAAGAAGAGAAGCTCGACCGTATATTCCTACGGCCTGAAATCTGGCGATTTCCACGCCGATGCGGTCGAGATCACCGGCCGCGGAACGCGCTTCCAGATGATCACTCCAGCTGGCAAAATCGCGATCTGGTCACCCCTGATCGGCATGGTGAACGTCTACAACATGCTTGCGGCGGCCGCTGCCACTTCGGCACGCAATTGTTCTCCCGAGGTGATTGCCAAGGGCATCTTCGATCTCGCCCGTGTCCCCGGCCGTTTCGAGCGCGTGGATTGCGGCCAGCCTTTCACGGTCGCCGTTGACTACGCCCACACCGACGACGCCCTCCGCAATCTGACCGCGCTTGCCCGCGATTTCGTGACTCGCGCCGGACTGAAAGGAAAAGTCATCACCTTGTTCGGCTGCGGCGGCGACCGTGACCGCGCCAAGCGTCCGCTGATGGGAGAAGCTGCAGGCAAGGGCAGCGATTTTGTCGTGCTGACCTCCGACAATCCTCGCTCCGAAGATCCGCTGGCCATCATCAACGACGCGCTGGTGGGATTACAGAAGTCCGGAGCCAAGTACGTGACCGAACCCGACCGCCGCAAGGCGATCGCGCTTGCCCTGCAGCAGGCAGTGCCCGGCGACATTGTGCTCCTGGCGGGCAAGGGCCACGAGAAAGTCCAGATAACGAAAGACGCGATAGTCCCGTTCGATGACGTCAAAGTAGCCCACGAGATGCTCAAGGGTCTCGGCTATGATTGCGCAGCGGCTCAAGCCGACAAGGGCGTGACGTCATGAAGCTTTCTCTTTCGCGCATTGCGGAGTTCACCGCGGCTGCCGTCTGCGAATTCGACCCCAATGCGCTCGCCCAGGGCTATTCCATCGACTCGCGCACCATCCAGCCCGGAGACCTCTTCTTCGCCGTCAAGGGCGAACGCCTTGATGGCCACGATTACGTTGAGCAGGCGCTCAGCAAAGGCGCGGTCGCGGCGGTTGTCGCCAAGACCCATCTCCCGGGCTACTTCGATCGGCCGAACCTGCTCGCCGTCGACGACACGCTCCTGGCTCTCCAGACACTCGCCACCGCCGTTCGCAAACTGTGGGGCAAGACCGGCATCGGAATCACTGGGTCAATGGGCAAGACCACCACCAAAGAGACCATGGCCCATCTGCTCTCCGCGCGGTTCCGCGTTCATCGGTCCAAGGGAAATTTCAACAATCACTTTGGTCTTCCCCTCGGCTTGCTCACGCTGGAGCCTGAATACGATCTGGCCGTGATCGAAATGGGGATGTCACACGCCGGCGAAATCGCAGCACTGGCGAAGATAGCTTTGCCCAATGAAGGCGTGGTGACTACGGTCGGCCCCGTGCATCTGGAATTTTTCGATTCCATCGCCGGCATCGCCCGCGCCAAGTATGAGCTGATCGAGGCGCTCCCTTCCGGCGGCACTGCGGTTCTGAATGCCGATGACGAGTACGTCTCGCAGTTTGGGCGCGACTTCAAAGGCAAGGTTGTTCTCTTCGGGTTGAAATCGTCTGCCGACGTCCGTGCTGAGAACATCGAAGTCCTCGGTGCCGTGGGCACGCGCTTTGACCTGGTCACCGAGGGAGTGCGCCAGCCCGTGCATAGCCCACTCCTCGGACAGCACAACGTCTACAACGTGCTGGCTGCTGCGGCCGTAGCCCTGCAGCATGGGATCACGCCCTCCGAGATTGCCGCTACCCTGCCATCCCTCGAGCCCGCGGACAAGCGCGGACAGGTCGTCCAACTGGGTAACATCACAGTGCTCAACGATTGCTACAATTCCAGTCCAAAGGCGCTCATGGCGGCCGTCGATACGCTGGCGGCTATGCCTGCCCGCCGCCGTATCGTGGTCGCCGGCGAGATGCTGGAACTCGGCGCAACCGCTGAGCAACTGCATCGCGACTGTGGCCGCTACATTGTGGGCAAGAAACTCGACTTTCTGCTCGGAGTCCGTGGACTCGCGAAGCCGATGGTCGAAGCTGCGGCCGAAGCGGGAATGAAGGCAGAATTCGTAACCACGCCTGAAGAAGCAGGCGAATGGCTTGCAACCGATACGCGGGATGGCGACGCCGTACTGTTGAAAGCCTCTCGTGGCGTGAAGCTGGAGAGGGCTCTGGAAATATGGCGGCAGCAACTCACAGGGTCCACAACCGCAAACAGAGAACCACGAACGACGAACAACTAACCACGAACGACCAGCGACGCAACCGGAGGTAGTTTGCTCTACTGGCTCTTATATCTGAAGCTGTTCCATTACTTCCCGCCGTTCCGTATTTTCCGTTACCTCACATTTCGGACTGCCTTCGCAAGTCTGACCGCTCTGTTCACCGGATTGATCGTGGGCCCGATCGTGATCGAACGCCTGCGGCAGTTTCAGATCGGCCAATACATCCGCGAGGAGGGCCCACAGGCGCACCAGAAGAAGGCCGGCACGCCGACCATGGGCGGCCTGCTGATCGCCATCAGTATTCTCATTCCCACCCTTCTCTGGGCGGACCTGAGTAATCCGTTCGTCTGGATCGCCGTCCTCTCCACCGTGGCCTTTGCCGCCATCGGGTTCGCTGACGACTATCTCAAGGTAGTGCACCGCCGCAACCTTGGCCTGACCGGGCGCGCCAAGCTCGGCCTGCAGATCGCTACCAGCGTGCTGATTGCGGTTACGCTCATCGCCCTGCAGCACCGCGGAATGTATTCAACCAAGCTGCTGGTTCCGTTCTTCAAGCAGTTCCGGCCCGATCTGGTGATCGAGAAATGGGCGGCGCATCCGCAGCTGTGGCCGCTCGCGTTCCTGCCCTTTGTCATCTTCGTCGTGCTCGTGATCGTCGGGTCGAGCAACGCGGTCAACCTCACCGACGGACTCGACGGGCTGGCCATCGGATGCACCGTCATCGCCGCGGGCGCTTTGGCGGTGCTCACCTATGTCAGCGGCCATGCCACGTTTGCGACGTATCTGGAATTGCAGCGCATGCCGCAGATCGGCGAGCTCACGATTTTCTGCGGGGCCATGGTCGGCGCCGCTATCGGGTTTCTCTGGTATAACGCGCATCCCGCCGAAGTGTTCATGGGCGATGTTGGATCGCTTGCCCTGGGAGGCGCAATTGGTACCGTTGCTGTCATGATCAAGCAGGAACTGTTGCTGCCCTTCATCGGCGGAATTTTCGTGATTGAGGCACTCTCCGTGATTCTGCAGGTTGGTTCCTACAAGCTGCGCAAGAAACGTATCTTCAAGATGGCGCCGATCCATCATCATTTCGAGCTGCTGGGATGGTCGGAGTCGAAGGTGATCGTGCGTTTCTGGATCGCCTCGCTGGTGTTCGCGCTGTTCGCGCTCACGACGCTGAAGCTGAGGTGAGGGAAGAGGTGGAGCGCTGCGAGCTACGAGCCGCGAGCTCCGAGCGGGCAGAGGCTTGGTTGCTCGAGGCTCGCAGCTCGCAGCACTTCTTCACTTTGACTTCTGATTTTTGACTTCTACAATTTGCTGTCTGGGTCTCACGGGCACTTCTACCAATGGATCTGAAAGACAAACGCGTTCTCGTCGTCGGCCTGGGCAAGTCGGGCGCCGCCTCGGCCCTGTTTCTGAAATCGCATGGCGCTCGCGTTACCGTCTCCGATTCGAAGCCGGAAGCGGAGCTGCGCAGCGAAATCCTGCCGCTGCTCGAGCAGGGGATTGCCGTCGAAACGGGAGGCCACGGCGACCGCACCTTTCGCGGACAGGATCTGATCGTCGTCAGTCCCGGTGTTCCGTACGACGCCCCCCAACTCGAACAGGCGCGCTCACTCGGCGAGCCCGTGATCGGCGAGATCGAGTTGGCCGCACAATTCTTGCCGGGACCCATCGCCGCCATTACCGGAGCCAACGGCAAGACAACGACCACCACGTTGGCCGGCGAAATCGTGGCCGCGGGAAAGTTTCCCGCACTGGTGGGTGGCAACATCGGTACCCCGGCCATCACATTTGCGGAACGCGCCACGCCCAAGACTTGGACCGTGCTTGAAGTTTCCAGCTTCCAACTCGAAACGATTGTCACGTTCCGCCCGCGCATTGCCGTAATCCTCAACATCACACCCGACCACCTCGACCGCCACAAGACTTTTGAGAACTACGTCAACGCGAAGGCCCGCATCTTCGAGAACCAGAAGCCGGACGACTTCACGGTCCTCAATGCCGACGATCCTACGACTGCAGCGCTCGCGCATAGGAGCAAGGGCCAGATCGTCTGGTTCAGCCGCAAGAAGGAAGTCGACCGCGGCGCGTACGTACACGGCGGCAGCATCTTTTTCCGCGATGCCAAGGGCCAGCGCGAGGTCATGAAGGTTTCCGAAATCCCCCTCAAGGGCGCGCACAACCTGGAGAACGTACTCGCCGGCGTCACCATCGGCGCACTGGTCGGATGCCAGCCTGCCCAGATTCGCGAAGCCGTCCACAACTTCAAAGCCGTCGAGCACCGCCTCGAATTCGTAGCCAAGGTTGCGGGAGTCGATTACTACAACGACTCCAAGGCCACCAACGTCGATGCGACGATCAAAGCGCTCGAATCATTCCCCGCGAATATTCACCTCATTCTCGGCGGCAAGGACAAAGGCAGCGACTACACAGTGCTCAACGACCTGCTCCGGCAGCGCGTGAAGCGCGTCTATACGATCGGAGCGGCGGCCGCGAAAATCGAATCACAGATTAGCGGTGCTGCTGAGATCGAACCGTCGCAAACGCTCGAAAACGCCATCCGCCGCGCCAGTCAGGTCGCGCAGCCCGGCGATATCGTTCTGCTCGCTCCCGCCTGCGCCAGCTTCGACCAGTTCAAGAGCTACGAGCATCGCGGGCAGGTGTTCAAGGAAGTCGTGCATTCGATGGCGAAGTAGCCGCGAGCTGCGAGCTACGAGCTACGAGCTTCGGGCAACCGAACATCGCGGAACCAGATCAGTCACTCCCCAAATCGAAATCCACAACCCAAACTCTCCGTGCCTCTGTGCCTCCGTGGTGAAATAAGCTGTCATGGCCAAGCGTGTCAGTGTCGATCGCTGGATGTTTACCGTCACGGCGATTCTTGTCTTCATTGGCCTGGTCATGGTGTTCAGCGCCTCGGCCGTGATGGCCAAGGAACGTTACGGATCGGCGTATGAGTTTCTTATCAAGCAGCTGATCTGGGCTGTGTCCGGACTGATCGCGATGGTCATCGCGATGAAGATCGACTACAAGCGCCTGAAGCATCCGGCGGTGGTATTTCTTCTGCTTGGCGGCACCACGCTGCTGCTGATTTCTGTGTTCTTCCTCGACCGCACCCACGGCACACACCGCTGGTTTCACTTGGGCCCGATTTCATTTCAGCCGTCTGAGTTGGCCAAGCCCGCGCTCATTCTCTTCCTGGCCTGGTTTCTCGAGAACAAGACCAAGGCAATGGACGACGTACGCAACACCCTGCTGCCCGCCGCCGCTCCGACGGCCGTTTTTCTCGGACTGATCGTCTTTCAGCCAGATCTGGGTACAGCGCTCGCCTGCGGCGGGATCACGGCGTGCGTGCTCTTCGTCGCCGGGATCCGCCTGCGTTACTTTGGATACGCTTTTCTCGCCTCGCTCCTCCCGCTCTACTTCCTCATCTTCCATGTTTCGTACCGGAAGGACCGTATTCTGGCGTTCTTGAATCCGTACTCCGATCCGCAAGGGCGCGGCTTCCACATGATCCAGTCGCTGATCGCGGTCGCGACCGGTGGCGTCACCGGCCTCGGCCTGATGGAAGGGAAGCAGAAGCTGTTCTACCTGCCCGAGCCGCACACGGATTTCATTTTTGCCGTGACTGCCGAAGAACTCGGCCTGGTCGGCGCCATGGCCGTTGTGATTCTCTTCGCGATCTTCCTCTGGCGTGGAGTGCGCGCCACCCTTCGCACTCAGGATAACTTTGGACGTTTCCTGGCCGTCGGCATTACCTCGATGATCGTGCTCCAGGCCTTCATCAACATCAGTGTCGTGCTCGGCCTCATGCCGACCAAGGGCATTCCGTTGCCGTTCGTCTCCTATGGCGGTTCGTCGCTGTTCGTGACGCTGGCCTGCGTCGGCGTGCTGCTGAACATCACGAAACAGGCCGAGTAGCGACGATTGCTGATTGTTGATTTTTGATTGTCGATTGAACCCCCAGCTTCTGGCTGCTAGCCATTAGCTACCAGCAATTCGAGTTTGCCAGAGCCAGCAGCCAGGAGCTAGCAGCCGATTTCAATCAACAATCAAAAATCAGCGATCAACAATCCTTCCCTGTTCTATATTCACCACATGCGAGTTGTCATTGCGGGCGGCGGTACCGGCGGACACGTGATCCCAGCCCTCGCTATTGCCCAGCAACTCAAGAAGCAGTTTGGCGCTGAAATTCTATTCATCGGCACGGCACGGGGCATTGAAACACGCCTGGTTCCGCAAGCCGGCTTTCCGCTCGAACTGATCAAAGTGGGCGGGCTGAAGAATGTCAGCCTGATGACGCGGGCCAAGACGATGTTCGATCTGCCCCGTGCGTTGTGGGTGTCGGGGCGCATGCTCAATGATTTCGATCCTGACGTCGTTATCGGCGTCGGCGGATACGCTTCTGGTCCGGCGATGTTCGCGGCTATTAGGCGACGCATACCGACGCTGGTCTTCGAACCCAATGTCGTTCCCGGATTCGCGAATCGTTTGGTTGCCCGCTGGGTGTCGGCGGCGGCAGTCCACTTTCAGGAAACCTGCGAGTACTTTCCCAATTGCAAGGTGACGGGTGTTCCGGTGCGCGAAGCGTTTTTCAGTATTCCGTCGAAGTCGGGTGGTCCGCCGACGTTGCTCGTCTTCGGCGGCAGCCAGGGGGCGCGTGCTATCAATCAGGCGATGATCGAGTCGCTGCCGGGCCTGCGCGAGCGGGTTCCGGGGATTCACATCATTCATCAGACCGGGCAGCGCGATTTCGACAACGTTCAGGCGGCGTATGCGAAGTCGAGCATCTCGAGCGAAGTGCACAAGTTCATCGACGACATGCCGGGAACCTTCGCCCGCGCCGACCTGCTCGTCTGCCGGTCTGGTGCCAGCACGGTGGCCGAGATCACTGCTGCGGGCAAGCCTGCGATCTTCGTTCCGTTCCCACGCGCCGCCGACGATCATCAGAACGTCAATGCCCGTGCACTGGAGCGGGCCGGAGCCGCGGTGGTCGTCGAAGAGTCGAACCTCGGCGCCGCTTACCTGGTCGACACTGTCGCCGCACTGATTGGCGACGTGAATCGTCTGCGAAACATGGCAGCAGGAGCGAAGTCTCTTGCGCATCCGAAGGCGGTGGAGGAGATCGCAGAGATGGTAAGGGAGTTGGCTGGGAACTTCTCTTCCGCGGATGCACGCGGATAAACGCGGGCTGCAATCCAACGAACAAAGACCGGCAGCAGAAGAGTGCCAGACTCCTATAGCGTCAACTATAGTGATCCAATGCACAGCTATCGATTTCTCCTTGTTCTGATTCTGGTAATTGCGCCACCGCTTCTGTCTTCCCAAGAATCTCAAAGAGCGCCCGGCCAACTCTGGACATGGTTCGGTAGCTGCTGCGAAAAGAAACAACTAGGATTGGAGGTTGTGCTAAGTGGGAAAATCATCTACCGATCATTCTTTTCCCATTTGCCCAATCGCTGATCGTTCCGGGGAAGTTGAGAAGAGGGTTGTCTTCTCCTTCAAAGGTGGCCACATCTTTCAAGGCGAGTATCGCACCAGGCGCACTGATTCCATTGAAGGAAACATTTGGCAGGCTGGCAGTGATCCTGGCGTCATTTTGTTTGGCGTATCTTTCTCCACCAAGAAGCAAGTGCTGCTGAACACGATACACATCGCCAAGGCGGGGGTGACGTCCGTATCTGAAATTGATCCTGGCCTCACAGTGCGCACATTTCCTTTGAGTCGCAAGCACTCGAAATAAGGCACATTCTGGGCAGTTACTGAAGCCGCAGAGTCTGAGTCTAGCCGCAACGGCTTTGCGGTTCTCTGCGTCTCGACACTCAAATGCTTTATCATCAGCGTTGATCCGCGTGCATCCGCGGAAATGAAGTTATGTTTGCCAAGATTCAGCGTATCCATTTCGTAGGCATTGGCGGGATCGGCATGAGCGGCATTGCCGAGGTGCTGTTGAATCTCGGCTACAAAATTTCTGGCTCGGACCTGAAGCCTTCGGCAGTCACGCAGCGGCTGGCTTCATTGGGCGCAGTGATCCACGAAGGACACGCCGCCTCGAACGTCACCGGTTCGGACGTTGTCGTGACCAGTTCGGCGGTTTTGTCGGAAAATCCTGAGGTCATCGAAGCTCGCCGGCTGCACATTCCAGTGATCCCTCGCGCCGAGATGCTGGCCGAGTTGATGCGCCTGAAATACGGCATTGCCATCGCCGGGATGCATGGCAAGACCACGACGACTTCGATGGTGGCGGCGGTGCTGGCTGCGGGCGGGCTCGATCCCACGGTCGTCGTCGGCGGGCGCGTCGACGCCATGGGCTCGAACGCGCGCCTCGGAAAGTCGCAGTACCTGGTTGCTGAAGCCGACGAAAGCGACCGGTCGTTCCTCAAGCTCTCGCCGATTCTCTCGGTCGTAACCAACATCGACCGCGAGCACATGGACTGCTACCACGACATGCGCGACGTTCGTCGGACTTTTCTCGAGTTCATGGAACGCGTGCCGTTTTATGGACTGGTAGTAGGCTGCAACGACGATCCGATTCTGGAGCGCCTGCTACCCCGAGTTCATCGCCGCGTAGCGACCTATGGCACGGCTCTGGGCTCGGATTTTCTGATCCGAACAACAGTGCAGGCCTCGCAATCGGGTCAGGCCGGCCATCGCCCAGCGAGCCATTTTCGCGTCGCCTACAAAGGTAAAGACCTAGGCGAATTCACGCTGCACGTTCCGGGCATGCACAACGTGCTCAATGCCACCGCGGCGATTGCGGTGGGCACGGCGCTCGACGTACCCACGGATCAAATTCGTACAGCGCTCGAGACATTCCGTGGAGTGGATCGCCGCTTCCAGCTGAAAGGCCAGGCCGCCGGGGTCAGCGTGATCGACGACTACGGCCATCACCCCACCGAGATTCGCGCCACGTTGGCCGCTGCGCGCCAGTGCGGATACCGGCGTATCCACGTCATCTTCCAGCCGCACCGTTACACCCGCACCCGCGATCTGATGGACGAGTTCACGACAGCCTTCGCCGATGCCGATTCGCTGTTCCTGCTCGACATCTATGCCGCCAGCGAAAAGCCGATCGAGGGCGTAACGGCCGAGGCGTTAGCTCGTCAGATTGTGGAAAAGGGAAACCGGTCGGCGGTCTACGTGCCTTCAGTTGCAGAAGCCATTGCTGCGGTGGCGGCTCAAGCCCAGCCGGGAGACATGATCCTGACGCTGGGCGCGGGCAGCGTTTCGCAGACAGGACCGCTTATTCTCGAAAAGCTGGAGAAGCAGCCCGCGGTCCCCAGCCATCAATAACTCGCAGTTCGCTCCGGGGGAAGCCAAGGGACGTCACCCCCCACGAAGCGAACTGCTCTTACCTGCGGCAAATGCAGGTTCAGGCGTGGTCCGCGCAGCAGCCACCCGCTGGCGAATTGCTGTAGCGGTCATGGTGACGCACCCACGACATCGCATGCGGCTTCATCTCGGCCTCATCACGTCCTTTCGGAGTCATGTCGAGGAAGTTGTAAGCCGTCAGCAGAATGTCGAGCCCGCGCGCATAAGCCGAATAAGTATGGAAGATCTCGCCCGCCTCATTCTTATAGAACACGCTCAGTCCGGGACGCTCCTCCGACGGGAACTCCACCACGTTGTAGTTGTAGTACGTGGCGCCCGTGGCTTGTTCCTCTTTGCTCACTGACACCTGATAGTCGGAATTGAAGTCGCTGCCAAACGACGACAACCACTTGAAGCGCCAGCCCATTCGCTTCTGGAAGGTCTGGATCTCCGGCAGGGTAGCGCGAGAGATGGCGACAAACGTCACATCCCGCTGCTCCAGGTGGATTGCCGCTCCGTCAAATGTGTCCGCCAGGAAGGAACAGCTCGGGCATCCTTCTTTCCAACCCGGCCCGAACATGAAGTGGTAGACGATGAGCTGGCTGCGCCCGTCAAACATGTCGGCCAGCTTCTCTTTGCCGCGAGGGCCATCGAACACATATTGCTTCTCGACTTTCTCACGGGGCAATTCGCGCCGGCTGCGGCTGAGTTCATCACGGAGCCGGCTGAACTCCTTCTCCTTCACCAGAAGCTTCTTCCGCGCTTCCACCCACTCCGTGTGTGGAACCACCTTCGTGTTGAGTACGTTGTTCGCTACGGTTGCCATCCTCGTTTCTCCTTCCTTTCTGACTCTTTCGTGTTGTTTTGGCGCGGAGTTTGCTGATCAGCAGAGCTCCTGCGCCTCCAGTCGAGATGGCGCCACTCACCATCCATGCGGTTGCTGCCAGGCATGCCGGGCACATAATCTTCTCCTAGCGGCCGCGTGCTTCGGCCCGATCACGGGCACGAGACAGCATGTGGCCCCATCCTCGACTCACGCCCTGGCGGTGATCATCTTGAATCACGCCCATGGCTTTGTGGTGGAACTTGATGAGGGTGCCTCCATCGATCTCGCTGAGCCGGTATTGCACGTTGGAGACGGTCGCGTACGACATGAACAGCGGTCCCCAGATTTCCAGCAGAGTCGGTCGTTTGATGGCCTGAATATGTCCCCACAGATGTCCGTTGCCATCGCCCAGATCGCGATACCATCTGCCGCCAGGCCACGCTTCGATTTTCATCGGCATTGGCTGACCTTCCGCGGTCTCATTGTGGGGACCGAGCTGTTCGAGCAGGGCCGCATAGGTATTCTCCAGCGACGCCTTGACATGAATGTCCTGGGCTACCGTCAGTGTCAGACTCTCGATTCCCACCGCCGTCGATTCCATCCTTCCTCCTCGCGGTTCAAATTTCGGCCGTTCCGGGGCCTTCCTGTCCCTTGGACTCAGCCCGTTCTTTCACCCGCTGCAACTGGTTCGCCCAGAAGCGTTCAAAAGTTCTCGTCCATTCGTAGAGCGGACGGATTGCCTCACCGTTGGTTCGATACAACATATGACGTCCATTCCGCCTGACCCTAACCAGGCCGACTTCGCGGAGAACCCGCAGGTGTTTTGAAACCGAAGGCTGCAGCAAACGGAGCCCGGTCACGATCTCGCCCACCGTGCGCTCGTCGCGCGCCAGATACCCGAGAATCTCGCGCCGGTGCGTCTCTCCTATGGCATTGAAGGCGTCCGATGCTGTTGCCGCTCGCGGCATGTTTGCTAATATATGCCGATATGGGAATATGTCAATAGAAATCCTACCGACCTCCGCTTTTTCTGACCGGACGCAATTTCTCTGAGTCAGGACTGTCTTGTTGTTGACCTTTTTCCTAGACACTCGTCCAACGCGCATAGTGGGAGCACGCGATGAACACCAAAGCCCTGTACTGGATCGCCCTTGGAGCTTTTGCCCTCGCCCTGAACAGTGAGTATCAGAAGGCCGGCTTGCCACTGGCCCACCGGGTGGCCGACCGCGCCGAAGCCGTTTATTGCGCGGTGGCCGTACACGCCGAACAGACCGTTCAGATGGCCCGCCTTCTGATCGGCGGTTCGGACCGGCTGTTGCCCGCCGATGAATTCATGGCCCGTCACCAGGCGGAACTCGATCGTGCAGTGGCCCGCCACCAGGCAGAGCTTGACCGAGCCTTGGCCCTGCGTCAGGCGGAACTGAACGGCGAACTGGCGCTGCGGCAGGCGGATCTCGCACGCATGCAACAGAACCTCGGGCGCGTGCAGGTGGTCATGGATCGCGTGCAGGTCGAGAAGCTGCGCCAACTCGGCAACTTCCGGTTCAATTTCAGCGATGGCAGCGGGCACAAGTCGATCGTGGTGTGTCCGAAGACCGGAGCGAAGATATCTGTTGATGCCGGCCCCGACTCCGAGGACACAGCCGACATCGATGTTGACGTCCAGTGATTGGTGATCTTCCTCATCGGGTAATTCCGGTAGTTTGAACCCGAATCAGACGGTCCCAGTGTCCTTTCTGTGCAAAACGGACCAAGTTTGCACTGTCTCAGCGCGCGAAAAAAAGTTATAGTGTTCTGGCTCAGCGGTTTTCTGTCGACAACTGGTCCGAACGAGTGGCGCGCAAGTCTGGTTCCACGATCGTCCAGGAAGAGTTGTATCCGCCTCAGGAGGCTCCCGAGCGCGAGCCCTTCGACGACTCGCGTCTCATGGATCTTGAAGTGGAGCAGGAATCGCCTTTCCTGCGCGCGCAAAAGCGCGTCTCGGTCCGCCGCGGATCGCTTCCCAAACAAACTGCCCATCGTCTGAAGTGGATCGCTCTCGCCGTCTTCATTCTCGGCATTCTCACCGGGATTGGCGCGACGCTGTACAGCTACGGCAAACACTCCTGGCGCTTCCGCATCGATTCGAGCGACCAGATCGAAATCACCGGAGCCCAACACGTCACCAAGGCACAGATCATGGAGGTGATGGGCGGCGACATCGGCCGCAACATCTTCTTTGTCCCGCTCGCGGAGCGCAAACATCAGCTTGAGCAGATCCCCTGGGTCGAGTCCGCCAGCGTGATGCGCTTCGTCCCGAACCGGCTCGGGATTGAGATTCACGAGCGCACCCCCATCGCTTTTGCCCGGATCGGCTCGCGCATTTCTCTGATCGATGCTGGCGGCACGCTGATGGAACTCGGGCAGGGGGCCAAGTTCAAATACTCCTTTCCCGTAATTGCAGGGATGAACGCGGGCGAGCCGATATCAACGCGTGCGGCTCGCATGAAGAACTACAACGAACTCGTTCGCCAGCTCGATTCCGACGGCGCCAGCTACTCGAAAGAACTCAGCGAAGTCGACCTCAGCGATCCCGAGGACGTCAAGGTCGTGACTTCCGACTCCGGCGGAGAAGTCCTCGTCCACCTGGGTTCGGGCAACTACCTGGCACGCTACAAGACCTATGTCACGCACGTGCAGCAGTGGCGGCAGCAGTTCGACAAATTGGAATCGGTTGATCTTCGCTACGACGGTCAAATCATTGTGAATCCGGATCTCGAAGGGATTCGTAAACAGCCGGGGTTGACTCCCGCCGCAGCGAAGGCGGCAATGGCCGCGGGCGTAAAGCCGGCGGCAATCGTAAATTACGAGAAGTACGTGACCCACCCGCCGGCTCCGCTGATAACAACGAAGAAACCCGTGAAGCCGGCCGCGAAACCCAGGACGAAATCGGTTGCGCATCGGGCGTCCGGCAAGGCTGCGGCAAAGCCTGCAGCGATGGTTGCCAGGAGCAGCCCGCTGCGCGCGGCCGCGGCAACGGTTCCTGCTGCCAAGGAATCGCCGAAGTTCATCGGCCCGCTGCCTCCTCCGGCACAGAATGTCAAACCGTCTTCGGCCTCGTCGGCGCCGAGTCAAAAGCCGGCGCCGCTTGTCACGCAGCCGATCGCGACCACTACGAGCCAGAAGAAACCCAGCGCCGGGATTCCCAGGGAGACGACGCCTCAATAGCCATGGCCAGCCAGCCACCCAATTTCGTCACCGCGATCGATGTCGGCAGCGCCAAGACCTGCGTACTTGTCGCTGAGGTCAGCGAAAACGGACTGCGCTACCGCGGCCACGGCATCGCAGAATCGTGCGGCCTGCGCAAGGGTGTCATCACCGAACTCGACAAGGCGGTCGGCAGCATTGAAAAGGCGGTCGAGAAAGCAGAAGACTCGGCAGGGATTGCGGTCGAGCATGCTCTGGTTGGCGTGGCCGGAGCGCACATCCGCGGACTGAACAGCCATGGCGGAATTGCGTTCGGGGCACGTCCACGGGAAGTCGGCCGCGATGACATTCGCCAGGCCGTCGATAAAGCTCGCTCCATGCCCTTGCCGGCCGATCGCGAGATTCTCCATCTCCTGCCGCAGGAGTTCATTCTCGATGGTCAGCCCGGCGTGCAGGATCCCACGGGCATGATGGCGACGCGGCTTGAGGTCCGTGTGCACATCGTGACGGCCTCGTCGAGCGCCACGCAGAACGTCGTCACCGCCGTGAACAAGGCTGGCGTCCACGTGGATGACACCGTATTTGAACCTCTAGCCTGCGCTGACTCGGTGCTGCGCGCTGACGAACGCGAGCTCGGTATCTGCCTCATCGATCTCGGCGCCGGATCCTGCGACCTGATCGTCTTTCAGCAGGGAGCGGTTGCGCATACCGCGGTCATTCCGATCGGCGGCGACCACTTCACCAGCGATCTCTCGGTTGGCATGTGCACCGCGCTCATCGACGCCGAAAGCCTAAAGAAGAACTTCGGCAATGCCGTGGCGACATTGATCCCGGAGGGCAACGAAGTCGAGGTGCCCTCGGTCGGCGATCGCCCTTCGCGGCTGCTGCCGCAGCGCATGGTCGGGGAGATTCTCGAGCCACGGGCGCGCGAGTTGTTTGAATTGATTCGCGAGAACCTTCGTCATGCAGGCGTATTTGAGCACTGCGTCGCCGGACTGGTTTTCAGCGGTGGCGGAGCCCGTCTGCCCGGCCTGTCGGATATTGCCGAATCCGTCTTGCGCAAGGCTTCGCGCGTCGCCTGGCCTACAGCGATGGCAAAAATGCCGGCACTGCTGGCCGAACCGGAATTTGCCACCGTGCTGGGTATGGTCTATTACGGCCACCGCGTCCGGATTGCACGCGGCCTGCAGGACGGCGGCTGGGGATCGCGCATGAAGGCGATGTTCGCGAAGAAGGGCGCGTAGAACTGTGAGCTTCGAGCTTCGAGCGATCAAATGTCCGGGAAGTTTGATGTGCTCGCTCGTCGCTCGGAGCCCGTAGCGCGCAGCTTCGGGAGATGAGCTTGAAACGCGTGGCGCAAACTGATTAACGACTTGAGAGGTGCTGGCAATGACCGACGACAACGCACTCCGCATCAGCTTTAACGAAGAAGCCCGCAACGATGCCCGCATCAAAGTGATCGGTGTCGGGGGCGGCGGCGGCAACGCCGTCAACCGCATGATCGATGCCGGCATGGAGCACATCGAGTTCATCGTGGCCAACACCGACCTGCAGGCGCTGCGCATGTCGCGCGCCGCCACGAAAATTCAGCTCGGCGTGAAACTGACGAACGGTTTGGGGGCAGGGGCCAATCCCGAAATCGGCCGCAAAGCCGCGCTCGAGGATTCCGACAAGATCATTGAAGCGCTCGAAGGCGCGGACATGGTGTTTGTCACTGCCGGGCTCGGTGGCGGCACCGGCACGGGCGCAGCTCCCATCATCGCTTCGCTTGCCAGTGAGATGGGCGCGCTCACGGTCGCGGTCGTCACCAAACCCTTCGCATTCGAGGGCAAGCGTCGCATGCAGCAGGCTGAACGAGGCGTGTCGGAACTGATGGAATCGATCGACACGACCATCGTTATCCCCAATGAGAAGCTCCTCGCCGTAGCGGAGAATGCCGGCTTCTTCGAATCCTTCCGCATTGCCGACGACATCCTCCGCCAGGGCGTGCAGGGGATTTCCGACATCATTACCATCCCCGGCATCATCAACCGCGACTTCGCCGACGTAAAAGCGATCATGGCGGGCATGGGGTACGCGGTGATGGGCACGGCCACCGCCGCCGGCGAACGCCGCACCATGGAAGCGGCGCAACGCGCCATTGCCTCGCCCCTGCTCGAAGCGGGAGCCATCGACGGTGCTCGCGGCATTCTCATCAACATCACCGGCTCAAGTTCCCTGAAGCTCGCCGAGGTGCAGCAGGCCTGCACCATCATTCAGGGCGCCGCCCACGAAGATGCCAACATTATCTTCGGCGCAGTGCTCGACGAGAAAATGAAAGACACCGTCAAGATCACAGTGATTGCCACCGGCTTCCAGGAGTCGTCGGTGCGCGCGCGGCGCCACGAATCCTTCGACCCTGTGATCATGCCGCGCCATCGCGATCACTTCCATACACCGGAGCCCGAACGAGTGGCTGAACCCGATCCCGAGCCACGCTTCGAGCCCGATCCCAAGCCCACCATGATCATGAAGGAGACTTCGGATGCCGTCGCGACGATGACGATGCCCTCTGCCGACGTCATTGCCCTTGATGCCGTTCGTGAGCCCGCGCCTACGTATCAGCCTGATGATCTGGACGTGCCGGCGTTCCTCCGCAAGCGGCTGGAACTATAAACAAAAAAGCAGGCGTCCGTGTGAACGCCTGCGGCACAACTGCGTCGTTCGGAGAGTTACCGGCAGGGGTTCTTGTTGACCGGATTTGCTCTCTTGATTCTGGCACTGGTGAAGCAGGCCTCATCAAGATAGATCTGGTCATCCGCCATCTGATAGAACAGAACGCTGCTCTTTCCGGAAACAGCCTTCTCAGACACTGACACGAAATAGCCGTTCGTTGTCTGCCGCTTTCCACCCTTCAGAGCCTCGAAGATCACGCGTCCTTTCAGCGTTCCCTGCGACGGGAGTGACATCCCGAGAGCGTAGGCGAGTGTCGGCGCGATGTCCGCATTGGAGATCGGCGTACGAATGACTGCACCCTTCTTGAAGTCGGGGCCAATCGCCGCCATATTGTTGAAGGTGTTATCCCGAGCGATGGAGCCATGCATGCCCTGGCCTTCCTGCAAGCTGGTGTCGGCAATCTGTACTGCTGATTGCAGGTCGGCAGGATCCAGGTAGAACGTCTTGAATCCAAGCGCGATTGCCGGGCGCGGCGTTTGCGCGTTGCCGACCAGCGCAATCGCACTCAGAGGCAGCGTTCCGGGGATCGATCCATAGCTGTCATCCACGAAGATCGCTCCCACGTAATCGCGGGTGGAGAGGAAGCTGACGATGTCGAGCAGCCGCGTCGCGTCGTGATCGGGGATGTAGATAAGGTCCGATCCGCCATTGGCGGCCACCACGACCTTGGCATCGGTGCTGTCGAGAATTACCCCACTCGCTCCGATGAGGCCATCTCCGGCGGCGGGACGCTGGCGTACGATACTCGTCTGCTGTCCAATCGTCGGGTCTACCAATTCGTAGGTGCGATTGCCGCTGCCGTCAGTGATGATCGAATCGGGATCGTAGAGCGGCAGGTTCAATGCGTGCGCAATGTCAATCGCCACAAAACCAGGAGGCAGGAAACCAGGATTCACTTCCACCCGCCCGGTCGCGTCTTTGTAGGTGAAAAGAGCCGAGTAGCTCTGGGTGGGAGTTCCCAGGGCATCCACTTCATGCCGGCTGATGGTGGCAAAACCGTGATCCGCCGTAATGAAGATGTCCGTGTTCTTGGCCAGCTGCGGATTGGCATTGATGTAGTCGAGAATCTGCTTCAGGTTCTTGTCGGCATTCGCGACGGCAGCTTTCGAAGTCGAACCGTTGATTCCCGGGGTCAGCGAGTTCAGGCTGTCGCCCTGATTGTGCTGTGTGCCGTCTGCGTCACGGGACCAGAAAAGAATTGCAAACGGATGACCGCTGGCGACGAATGTCGGCAGGATCGCCTTCGTCACTGTGTCGGTGAAGTACTGTTGCTGCACCGTGTTGGGCGACGTCGTTCCCGGCGTAACGTTGTTTCCGGAGAAGCCGTTGTTGCACTGATCCGTTGCGCCGCAACCATTGCTCCGGCTCGGCGCCGCCGTGGCCAGCCCGACCGCGATCAGAGCATCGGAAATCTGTTTCTTCAGCGGGATGCCCGAACCGTTCCCGGTCGCGTCATCGATGAACACTGTGTCGGGAATGACAAAGTTCTTGCTGACCGGTTGCAATTGCGATACATCCTGGATGCCAACCGGCCCGTGCTTTCCAACCGAAGCTGTGTTGTAGCCATTCTGCCGGAGTAGAGCGAGCAGGCTTTCCTCTGTCAGCCAGTTGCCGCCGTAGTGGTCATCCAGATCCGCGAGGATCTGGTCATTCTCGACGAAAGGAGTATTCGTCTGTGCGAGCTTGCCGAAGTTCCCGGTGTTGAAGATCGGATATCCGGAAAACAGCGTGTTGCTGAAGTCGCCAGTATCACCGGGGTAGTGGCCGGTGGCTATGGTGGCGCCATTCGGCGTCGTAAACGTCGGGAACATAGCATGGCTATTTGCAAAATTCACGCCCTGCTGCCGGATGGAATACAGCGTCGGCGCATCCGTTGGATTCACGGATCCGGCTCGCAGACCATCGACAACAAAGATGATCACGTTCCGCGGAGATTGAATAACTGGTTTTTTGTCAGCCGCGATCAGAGACGAGGGCGCTGCGAGCGCCACCGTCATCATCGCAGTCAGAGCTAGTTGTGAAAGACGCTCCTTCATTTCTCAGCCACCTCCCTGCTTGAGATGGCCTGATGGTAAAGGTGCTCTGTTACGTTGAGATGAACACGGTCGAATGCAATGTAAAGATTTTGTAGAAACCGATTGATTCACTCTCCATCGGTGCTGCCGGGACTCCGTTTCCCCTGAAACCGAGTCTTTCCCGTCATTGCTGCAAGAACGCGCCGGCCTCGCGTGCGATTCTCCCGTATCCCTTGGCTCGCGCGTCCCTCACCAGGCCGGCGGCTTCTGCGCGCGCCGCCTGCATCTTCCCTGCTTTGGCATGACCCCTTACTACTGCTAAGCGAGCGTCCAGTTGGTATCCAACGTAGCCGTAGTGGGTCACAACCGTGAGTACGTCCTGGATACGTTTCAGTGCCTCCGGGAACTTATGCTGAGCCGTTTCGACCTCCGCCAGCGCCAGTGCAGCATCGAACTGCTGCGGCCTGGACGGCCTCTGCCTCGCTCTCGCCAGTGCATCGGCAGCGAACTGACCTGCTTCGGCCGTCTTTCCCTCGGCTAATAGAACCTTGGTCAGCACGGCCTGGCAGGAGATGAGTAGATCATCTAGCTTCGACTTCTCAAAGACAGCCGCCGCCTCGCGTAGCGTGCCTTCCGCCCCGGGAAACCGCGCCTCGTAATAAGAGATCCACCCCAGCTGGACCCGCGAGATGGCGCTGTTTGTGTTCTCACCCAGTTCTTTACGCAAGGCCAGCGCCTGCTCGGCCAGCTTTCGCGCTTCCACGAGGTCGTCAGTGGCGATGAGCAGGTCTGCGATGTTGCTGAGGGCGTATGCCTGTCCCCGCCGGTAACCGATGTCCCGCTGAATCTTCAAACCCTCGTCGTATCGCTTCCGCGCCTCGGCCAGTTCGCCCATCTCTGAAAGCACATTTCCCAGATTACTGAGCGTACTCGCTGTTCCGCGTTGATCTCCTACTTCACGGAATATCGCCAGTCCCTCCTCATTTTTCTTCCGCGCGTTGCGCAAATCGCTCATGCTGTCGTAGACATTGGCCATGTTGCCGAGCGCCCCAGCCATCCCGCCTTTCGATCCGACTTCCCGATAGATCGCCACTGTCTGCTCGTAGTACCTCATCGCCTTAAGGAAATCGCCCGTGTCTAAAGCGACGTTGCCCAGATTGTTCAGCGAGCGCGCCGAATTTGACTGATCGCCAATCTCACGGAACGTCCGGAACGCCTCTTCATATCTGCTTGCTGCTCCGGCGAAGTCCCCCTGGTCGTAAAGAATGTCCCCGCTGAGATGGATGGCGTTTGCCGCCCCTCGTTTGTCGCTGGCTGCAGAAAACAGTTCCTGGGCTTCCTTGAAGGCGGGCGCGGCTTTTGCCAGCTCTCCGAGACGTTCCCATGCCCACCCTTCTGCGATTCGCGCCTGGGCCACAACGAGCCGCGCTCCCTGGGCTTGTCCGATTTTCGCCGCGTTCTGTGCTGCAGAAAGGGATTCCCGGAAACTGCCCAGCTGGTCGTACGCTCGCGCCTCCGCCAAGTCGATGCGCGGATCGCCGTTCGGCGTGCTTGCCGTTCCTCTCATCTCGCCCACCGTGAGGAGCGCGTCCTTAGCCTGCCCGGCAGAGGCTTGCGCAGACGCCAGACGCAACCCGTAGTCCACGTTGTCGGGAAAGAACCGCCACAGCGTGCGGTAGATCTCGATCGCCTTCGGCCACTCGCGCGTCGCCTCCCGCAGGCGGCCTTCAATCCGTAACCGCTCATCGCGCGAGAGCGCACCCGACAGGTCAAAAGCCTTTTGCGCTTGCTCCCGTGCCAGCGCGTCGTACCCGAGGTTTGTGAGTGCTTCGGAGAGTGCCGAGTGGCTCAGCGCGTACTTCGGGTCCTGCGCGATCGCCTTTTCCAACAGGTTTCGAGCTTCACGTGCCTCGAACCGGCGGAGTTTCGCGAGTCCCTCCGCATACAAGCGCGCGGCTTCATTGCTCGAAGGCAACGACGCATGCTCGGTTCCTGCCTCTCCCGCCGGGGCCGAGGCCCCGAGCGTGCCGCGCAATCGGGTCCCGGTGCGAGCCACCAGATCGAGCAACTCCGCTTCGCCCCCGGTTTCTGAAATCGACGCCACCGTTTCCCCCGTTGTCGCATCCTGCAGGTGGAAATCGATTCGAATCCGTTTTCCTCCATCCTCGCCCATTGCCAGGTAGGTGCCAAGCACCACCACGTCTGTGCCGGAATACTTGCGGATGCGCCCCAGCGTGTCCGGCGCATAGCTCTCGGCATCGGGCAGCGCGAGGTCCAGTTTCATCCGTGCCACGTTCTCGCCGGAAAGGGTTCGCAATTGCCCGCCGCTGGCGAGTTCCGTGCTCAACATTTCCGCCAACGCCGTCGACAGCCATGCCTGGTCCGGCTTTCCCGAAAGATTACGAAATCCGATGACGGCCACGGAGCGCCGCGAGTGCGCCTGCGGCGCTGTCCGCCCGGTCATTCGTCCGCGAATGTCAGCTGGGTTCCAGATCAAGATCACCGCGACCGCCGCGGCGATGGCGGCCACGGCCCACGGCCACCGCGGACGCCTGTATACCGCTACCGACGTCGATCCGCTGCTCAATCTTTCCAGGTCAATGCGCAGCTCGCGCGCCGACTGGTAGCGCAGGTCCGGATCGCGGTCGAGCGCTTTGAGGATGATCGACTCCAGCGCCGGCGAAATCTTCCGGTTGTGAGACGTTGGCCGTGACGGCGGCCGGTCCAGGATCTGCGCGATCAATTGCGGACCGGATGTCTCCCCGTAGGGATGCTTCCCCGTGGCCATCTCATACAGAACGGCCCCGGCGGCGTAGATGTCGCTGCGCACATCGGCGTTCTTCCCGCGCAATTGCTCCGGCGCCATGTAAGCCACGGTCCCGCTTACCTTGGTGTTGGTGGCGGTTGGGTCCGAATCGCCTTCTGCGTGCATCCATTCGGCGAGACCAAAGTCAAGAATCTTGAGACGTCCGTCCTTATTAATGCGCAGGTTTCCGGGTTTCAGATCACGATGCAGAATTCCTTGCTGGTGGGCCGCCTCCAATCCATCCGCCAGATGGGCCCCGAAGCGCAGGACTTCGTGATCTTCCATCGGCCCGCCGGCCAGGCGCGCATCGAGCGTCAACCCCGATACCAGCTCCATGACCAGGAAGTCGACTCCCCCTTCGCTGCCGAATTCGTACACGCCGCCGATATTAGGGTGATTCAGTCTCGCCAGCGACAAAGCTTCTCGCCGAAAGCGTTTCCGCGCGTTCTCGTCCGACAGCATTCCCGTGGGCAGGACCTTGATCGCCACGTCCCGATCGAGGGTCTCGTCGTGCGCTCGGTAGACCACACCCATCCCTCCGCTGCCAATCTTCTCCAGCACGCGATAGTGGGACAGGGTCTTGGGAATCATAGGGGGAACAGAGGTTGCAGGAATGGTAAGTGCCGGCGTCCTGCACCGTCAATTCAGCACGGTACAGACGAGGCAGCCACTGTGACGGGACGGGCATTCCCACAGCCGGTGCATGCTGCGCCGTTGCTCAATCTCTAGCGTCGAAGTTGTGTGCGACCGGCCGCGTCTTCCATGCGTTTCAGATGTCTGTCCATCTGCTCCACCACCACCTGCCAGGCATCGGCCTCCAATTCGAACTGATGCTTGAGCGGCGTCTGCGAACTCTGGACGAACGCCAGATTGTTCCGCATCTGATGCAGCAAGACCTTCAGTCGTTCGACCTCGGCGCGCATCTGCTCCAGGTCTCCAGCGTCGGACTGCGCGCGAACCGGCGTGCTGTCAGCCGCGACCGGCGGCGCCGGTGGACGGCTGCGCTCGCCCTGCGCTGAAGCACCGGCAGACATGAGAATGAGAAGCGCCACAAACAACCAAGTCTTCGTTGTTCGAGTGATCATTGCTTTCTCCTCTCTTGAAATTTTTCCCAAAATAGAACTGCGTCTTTCTGGAGTCTCTCCATAATTCGGGAACCTCATGAGCTCAATCTACGACTATTCATAGAATCGGCACAACAACGCTCTCTTGCAGGCGCCAGTTTTGTTCATGGTGCAGGTAGTTACCGTGTTCGCATCAAGGACGCGATGATGGCTTCCTGAGTGCTGTTATCTTTGTGAGTACGTGTGCTGTCATTCCCATAACGGGAAGCTATTTGATCTCCGATGGTTCATTCCGGGAATGAACTGCCGCAAGAAAGTTAGTCCCGCATCCGCTTTCTACGTCTTGCCAGTTCGATCCCCTCATGCTTCGTGGAGGAAATCATGACTAATTTGTCTCCTAGCTGGCTGCGGAGTCGGACTGCCTTGGCGCTGATCGCCATCACAGTCATTCTCGGTCTCACCGCCAGCGCATTCGGCCAGGTTGCATCCGGTTCGATCCAGGGCACGGTCAAAGATTCGTCCGGCGCTCTGGTTGCTGGCGCAACTGTCACCGTCGTGAACGTTGACACGCAATTCACCCGCACCGCCGCCACCGACAACAACGGATTATTTGCCTTTGTTGCCTTGCCGCTCGGGCAGTACAAGCTCACGGTCCAGGCCAAGGGGTTTGCAAATCATTCGGAAAACATTCAGGTAACCGTGGGTTCGCGTCTGGAGCGCGAGATTTCCCTGAACGTGGGTACCACCGCGACGACCGTCGAAGTATTGGGCGGAGGCGCGATATCGGTAAACACCATCAATCA
>Ga0335069_10001879_pt1 | contig 33063 bp, 33 predicted proteins | sample Lox_Sample_11_FD_206714 | JGI IMG/M metagenome (GOLD analysis project Ga0335069, IMG submission 206714) | Soil microbial communities from Loxahatchee National Wildlife Refuge, Florida, United States - Lox_Sample_1.1 | ecosystem: Environmental > Terrestrial > Soil > Wetlands | place: USA...
AACACCAGCGCCCCCGCCGCAATCCGCACCTGCCGCTCCAGCGAGATCGCACCCCGACCACGCTCCATCGGCACCCCGGCGCTCTCGCACGCCGCCGTCCCCCCCGCCACCGAATACACCTCCCCCCTCCCCGCCGCCATCAACTTCTCACACGCCTTCGCCGCCCGCCCGCCCTTCTCACACAAAACATATACCGCCTCCCCCGGCCCCGCGCGCAGCGCCGCCACCGCCCCCGCATCCAACCCATCCAACGGCATCAACCTCGCCCCCACCACATGCCGCCCCGTAAACTCCCCCGGCGTCCGCACATCAATCAGCGTGATCGTATTCCCGCCTTCAATCAACTTCCGAAACTCCCCCACCTCAATCGTCTTCACAGTCATGTCAAATCTCCAACCAAAACCGACTTCGTGGTCCTTCGTGCTCTTCGTGTCCTTTGTGTTTAACCTCCGTCACCCCGCAACCGGCGTCTCCAACGCCTCCAATGCCTCCGCCACCCGCGGCAGATACGTATACGTCGGCCCACCCTGCATCAGCACTGCCACCCCCGCCGCCTCCAACACCTGCTCCCGCGTCGCCCCCGCCTTCAGCGCCGCCCGCACATGCGCATACACACAATTCTCGCACCGCACCGCCAGCCCGATTGACAGCGCAATCAACTCCTTCTCCGCCACGCCCAGCGCCCCCGCCTTCATCGTTTCCTGATGCAACGCGCCGAATCCCCTGATCACGTCCGGCATCGCCGCCCGCACCGGCTTCATCGCCGCCGCATTCCCCTCGTAATACGCCTGTGCACTGGTACTCATAAAATGTCTCCTGAAAGGTTGAGGCTGCTTTCAAAAATCTAAAATGACTTTCGTGTCTTTTGTGTTTTTCGTGGCCATTTTTCCGTCTTCCAATCAGCGACGAAAAAAGCATCCGGGAGGATCTTGCCCGCATCACCTCCCACGGCTATAATAACACTATATCACTATATGGTGATATAGTCAAGAGGAGCCCATGAAGAATTCGACCGCCCCGCGGCGCGCCCACAAATCCCTCGAACCCGCCCAGTTGCACGCCGTCGCCGACATGTTCGCCGTCCTCTCCGAGCCCTCCCGCCTCCGCATCCTCCAACTCCTCCAGCAGGGCCCCGCCAGCGTCTCCGACATCGTCGACACCCTCGACCTCAAACAGGCCAACGCCTCCAAACAGCTCGGAATCCTCCTCGCCGCCGGAATCATCGCCCGCCAACAGGACGGCAACCGCGCCATCTACTCCATCGCCCTGCCCCTCGTCTTCGACCTCTGTCAGCTCGTCTGCCGCAACGTCGCCGAACAAGCTGCAACCCGCGCCGCTTCCCTCCGCGGATAACCATCGAACCTGTCAACATGTCCACGCCCAACCTGTGCCATGCTCAGGGAAGGTCCCCTGTGCATGCTCGGCATAGTCATTGCGACGCATCAGCAACACTGCCCGCCATCAGCGTTTGCACGTGCGAGGCGACGGTGTTGCCAAGCGCACCGAGGTTGTAGCCGCCCTCGAGGATGCTGATGAGGCGGCCGCTCGCGAATCCGTGGGCCCACTCCATCAGGAGGCGGGTGAGCTTGGCGAAGTCCTCGTCTTCCAGGGTGAATTCACCGAGGGGGTCTTCGACGCGGGAGTCGAAGCCGGCGGAGATGAGGATGAGCTCGGGGCGGAACTCGCGGAGTTTGGGCCAGAGTTTGGTGAGTAATGCCGCCTGGATTTCAGCGAAGCCGGAGCCGGCGCGCAGGGGAGCATTGACGTTATAGCCGAGGCCGCGGCCTGTGCCGGTTTCGTCGGCGGCGCCGGTGCCGGGGTACCAGGGGTATTGGTGGGAGGAGAAGAAGAGGACGGAATCGTCGGCGTAGAAAGCGTCCTGCGTGCCGTTGCCGTGGTGGACATCCCAATCGACGATGAGGATTTTTCCGACGCCGTGTTTCTTCTGGGCGTAACGGGCGGCGATGGCGATGTGGTTGTAGATGCAGAAGCCCATGCCGGTGACGGGCGTCGCGTGATGGCCGGGGGGACGGACGGCGCAGAACGCGCTTTGCGCACGGCCCTGCATGACGGCGTCGACGGCGTTGAGGACTCCGCCGGTGGCGCGGCGGGCGACTTCGCCGGAGTGGTCGGAGATGACAGTGTCGCCGGTGGAGAGGTGGCCCGCGCCGAAGCGAAGGTCCTGCTGGACCATGTCGAGGTAACGCTGGGCGTGGACGAGGGCGAGTTCGGAATTGACGGCATCGCGCGGCTCGAGCTGCAGCACATTGGGCAGGAGCGGCGCCAGGGCGTGTTCGATGACCGTGAGTCGCTCGGCACATTCGGGGTGGCCGGCGCCGGTGTCGTGCAGTTTAAAGAAGGGGTCGAGGACGAGTGCGGTTTGGGCGGGCATCGGTTTCACTCTGCAATCATAGCGCCTTTATCGTTTCGCAGGAATTCCGCGATACGGCGAAAAACGTCGGGCCAGTCGTTGAGTTTCTGCTGGCGGAAGAGACGAAGCGTGGGATACCAGGGAGAATCGGTGCGGTCGGTGAGCCAGCGCCAATCGGCGACGGTGGAGAGAGCCACCAGAACGGGCTTGGCCATGGCGGCGGCGAGGTGCGCGGTGAAGGTGTCGACGGTCACGAGCGCATCAAGGTTGGCGATGATGGCGGCGGCGTCGGCGAGGTGCGCGGGTTCCGTCTGCTCGCCGGCGGTGGGGAGGAGGAGCGCGTTCTGGGTGAGTTGCTGGAATGCGGGGATCTGCTCGACGCCGGGGCCGCGCTGAAGGCTGACGAGCTGCATGTTCGGAAGTTCTGTAAGCAGCGCGAATTCCTGCAGCGGGGCAGAGCGGAATTGGTCCCATTGATGATGCGGATTGCCCTGCCACGCTATGCCGATGAGCTTGTGGTTGGGCTTGCGGAGTTGTGCGAGGCGCCCGCGCCAGTACTCCACGCGCCGCGCGTCGGCAGTGATGTAGGGGACGGCCGCGGGAATGGTGTCGAGCGTGATCTTGAGTACCCGGAGCAGCGAAACAAGCTGAAGGGAATAATCCGCGCGCGGCAGCGGCTCCGTATGCGTGATCAGCTCATCGACACCCGGCGCGCCTCGGAGAAGTTCAGCGAGCGGCATTGCACATTGAATAATGATCTGCGCGCCGCGCGATTGAAGCTGCGGGGCAAACCGGACGAACTGGATCGTGTCGCCCAGGCCATGCCGGCTGGTTAGGAGCAGGAGGCGTTTGCCGGCGAGCGCTTGCCCCGTCCATTCCGGACAGGGCAGCGGCGAGTCTGGGAAAGCCGTGCAGGCGCGTTCGTAGTCATCGCGGCCGCCGTCGAAGTCACCCAGCGACAAATGGGCGATCCCGCGGTTGCGGAGAGCGGAGGCGTGCGTGGGATCGAGCATCAGGGCGATATCGAGCGAGGTGAGGGCCTCCTGGTGCCGGCCCATCATGATGAAGAGGTTGGCGAGATTGTTGTGGGCCGGTACGAAGCCCGGGTCCTCTCGAAGTGCGGCGGCGAGATCGGTGCGGGCGTCATCAAATCGGCCAAGCGCGGTGAGGGCGAGGGCGCGGTCGTTCAGAAGACGCGGGTCGTTCGGTGAGAGTTGCATGGCGTGGGCGAACAGCGGGAGCGATTCGGCGGGGCGATTGGCGTTGACGAGCGTGTTGGCGAGTTGGGAAAGCAGGGGCAGGTCGTTCGGATCGGCGGCGAGCGCTTGTTCAAGACGCTCGATGGATTGGGCGGATGGACGCTGCATGCGTGCAGTGTTTCCAGTGACGGGGAAAAATGCAATGGTGGAATTTCGGAACGTGATGCTCGTTCTTTGCCGCTACGTCGGGAAATGCGTTATAGTTGCACCCTCATGGACGGACGCCGATATCATGAATCGCTGCGCCGGCTGCGGCTTTTCGCCGGCGAGGCGGAGCTGACGCCGGAAAAAGTCAGCAAAATCGTGCAGCCGTTCATCGAGGAATGGCGGCCGGTCGCGGTGCCGAATCGGAAGGATGTGCGGGTGTCGATGGATCCGGAGTTCATGCTCTCGCAGCCGGCGCTGGTCGATCTCACCGCGCGGATTCGGGCCATTGGAATGAATCTGAACAAGTCGGGGTTGAAGGGGATTCATTACCACAATGCGTTTCAGCGGCAGCTCGCGGCGCTGGCGGAAAATTTCGACTGCCGGGGGTGGACGGAGTCGGCCGCACTGTTCGACGATCCGGAGCGCGCAGGGGAGGAGCCGGTGGGGGGGGCGTTGCAGTTGTCGGGGCGGGTGGATGTGATCTGGGCGCGAAAACGCGTGCCGGTGGCGGTGTTCGAGATCGATTCCACGGTCAAGCCGCGGTCGTTTCAGAAACTCAAGGAGGCGGCGGCGGCGCACAAATTGTGGGTCTATTTCGGGAAGGATGTGTGGGGCTTCAAGACGTTTCTGCAGAAGAATGATCCGGAGCGCGAGATGCTGCCCGTGATTGTGCCGAACACATTTGTCCCGAGCTTTACCGACGAGGGGGGGGAGGGAACGACGGAAACACCAGGTCACGAAGAGGGATTGAACTGAATCCGGCGTCGTCGGCAAATGGGAAGACGAATTCGAGGAATGTCGCCAATCCGCAGATGAGCCGGCGGTTTTAACCGCCGCGTTTGCACCCACTGCCATGTTGTTGGAAACTTCCGGACTACTTCGTCGGACTCAGGCGATAAAGCGCGGCCGTGTGGGGAAGAAGCGTCGCCGTAATGGCGGTGTCGGTGTTGGGAAGATTCTGGTGCGTCCAGAGATCACGCACGGCAACGGGAGAGGAGAGGTTCATGTCCGACAGATTCACGGTGACAGTCGCGACCTGCGGCGTCGCACCTTTTTTGTTCTCCTGTGCGTTGAAAAGCGCGACGTATCTGTCGGGTGAGTTTGGAACGTCGGCCGTCCAGACGATCAGGTCATCCTTCCGCGAGAGCTGCCGGTTGTTGATCGAGTGCTGATCGACGGCGAGTATTTCGTCGTTGCTCAGAAGCGAGAGCGTGAAGTCGTCATTGGCCGGCAGATTTGCGCCGACGATCAGCGGCGAGCGCGCGATCGACCAGAGCGTCAGCATCGTCCTCTGTTCATCATGCGTAAAGTGCGTCCAGCCATTCTTCGTGAACGCGCGGACATTGCCGAGGGGAAGCATGTCGGCATCCGGCCAGTGCCCTTCACCACGATACGGCGTCCACGCGTCGAGCCTCGCGAATTGTTCCTTGAGCGATTTCCACGAATCCCAGAAATCGTCGGAGATGCGCCACATGTTGGCGTGAGTCGAAACGTGGGGTCCTTCGGAAACGGGCGTCGCGCCGGGGCTTGTCGAAAAAACAATCGGCCGGCCGCACAGATCGATCGCCTTCCGGATACCTTCGATCTCCGCCTTGTGATAAGGCCGCGAAAGGTCGTCGACTTTGACGAAGTCGAGGTCCCACGTGGCGAAAAGCTGGAACACGGAGTTGTAATACTCCTGCGCGCCGGGCTTCGACATGTCCACGCCATACATGTCCGGATTCCATTGGCAGGTGTCGTTCTTGTCGGCGATGTCGGCCGCGTGGTAGGGCGTGTTGAGGATCGGCATGTTCCGCTCGACGGCCTGGCGCGGAATGCCGCGGAGCAGGTGCAGTCCGAACTTCAATCCGCGCTGATGCAGTGCATCGGCGATCGGCTTGAACGAGTGAGCGGCCGCCGTGGAGGGAAACCGGTTGCCGGCGGGGAGGAGCCGCCCGTAGTTGTCCATTTCCAGGACCGCGTTCTGGCGGTAATTCAGCGTATTGGCCTTGGGCTCGTACCACTGGATGTCGATGGTGATGATATTCCATCCATGCGAGAGCAGATTCTTCTGCATGTAATCGGCATTGGCGAGCGTTTGCTCCTCGGTGACGCCCGTGCCAAAGCAGTCCCACGAGTTCCAGCCCATCGGCGGCGTCGCGGCCCAGGCATAAAACGCAGGTTGAGTGGCCGGTGCGGCGGCGAGCCCGACGGCGGAAATGCTGGCCAGGGCGAGGATCACGGTAATGCACTTTGTCATGGCGAACCTGTCGAGATTTGCGAAGAAACTTGACTAACCAGCCTACTCGTGACCGGCGCAGGTGTCGAGACGGCTCGCGCGAAAGGCCCAGTGCGTGCGGTTGTGGCGCGCGGTTGTGAGTGAGAGCATGATCGGGCAGAATTCCGAAAGGCGCCGGCGATCGTGGCGACGAAATATCGGTTGATTCACGGAGGTTGCGATGACGCGTGGCTTATTGCGAATGTTGGCGGCGGCGTACGTGGTGGTGGGTATGACTGCGCTCCGCGGAGTCGTGAGCGGGGCCGAACATCCGGGCCCGATGCAGGAAGCGTCAGCCAAAGGAAACGACGCGCCGCCGGCCGAGAAGGAAGCGAAGCCGATGATGGGGACCACGCCGTCGGTGACCACCGCAACGCTCACGCCCGCGGGTGGAAAGCAGATGGAGTACACCGCGACCACCGGCTACATGCCATTGAACGATGAGCAGGGAAAACTCCGCGCAAACGTGTTTTACGTCTCCTATTTCTCAGGTGCCGCGAGCCCCGAGACGCAACCCGCAACCCGGCCCGGCGAAGAAAAAAACAAGCCATTCTTCGGCGACTCGCACCGCCCCATCACCTTCCTCTTCAACGGCGGACCCGGCGCTGCATCGGTCTGGCTGCACCTGGGCGCAGTCGGCCCACGCCGAATCGACATCCCCGCCGACGGCACCGCGCCGACAGCACCTTACAAGGTCGTCGAGAATCCCTACTCCTGGCTCCCCGCCACCGACCTCGTCTTCGTCGATCCCGTCAACACCGGCTACTCCCGACCCGCAACGCAGGAGCAGGCGAAAGAATTCCTCGGCGTCAAGGAAGACATCTCCGCCATGGGTGAATTCATCCGGCTTTTTCTCACAAAAAACGAACGCTGGGGTTCGCCTGTCTTCCTCGCCGGCGAAAGCTACGGCACCACGCGCGCGGCGGCACTCTCCAACTATCTGCAGGAACGCGCCGGCGTGAGCGTCTCCGGCGTGGTGCTCATTTCCACGGTTCTTAACTTCTCGACGCTGAACCCCGGCGACAACAACGATCTGCCCTTCGCCCTCTATCTGCCCAGCTACTCCGCTGTGGCGTGGTATCACAAGAAGCTCGACATGGCCAAACATGCCGACCTGGACGCGCTCCTCAAGGAGTCGGAGCAGTTTGCGGAGAACGAGTATGCCACCGCTTTGATGAAGGGCCAGACCCTTTCGGTGGAGGAGCGGAAGAGCGTCGCCGCGAAGCTGTCCGATCTCACCGGCCTTTCGGTGCCCTACATTCTGGAGTCGCGCCTGCGGATCTCTCCTTGGCGGTTTGAGAAGGAATTGCTCCGCTCGCCAGGCGGCGAGGGCGATCTCGTCGTCGGTCGCTTCGACGGCCGCATTGCCGGTCCGCCCACCGATGCCCAGAACGATTCGCAGGAATACGACCCCTCCCTTTCCGGATTTCTCGACGCCTACACCTCCGCATTCAACGTCTACGTGCGCAAAACCCTCAGGTACGACAACGACATCGCCTACGAAGTGCTCTCCAACCGCGTCTACCCCTGGAACTGGAAATCCGGCACCGGCGACGAAAACGGCTATCTCTACGTCGGCGACAGCCTGCGCGACGCCATGACCCACAACCCACACCTCCGCCTCATGGTCTGCTCCGGCCACTTCGATCTCGCCACCCCTTTCTTCGCCACCGACTATCAAATCGACCACCTCGGCCTCGCCCCCGAACTGCGAAAAAACATCACGCAGAAATACTACCCCGGCGGCCACATGATCTATCACGTCCAACAAGGCCTCGAACAACTGTCCGCCGACGCGAAGACGTTCATCGAGGGCAAGTGATGGAGTTAAGTGAGTTAACCGGCTAATTGGGACTTCGATGCCACATCTCGTTCCCCAGGTCCCACTTAACTTAATTAACTCATTTAACTCAATGAACCTCACACTCGCCCGACCATTTTATTAACCGCGCGAAGTTGATATCTTGTCGGCATGTCGATCTCCGTCACCGATTTCCTCTCCTCCTCAGGACCCGTCGCCAAGCGACTGAGCAATTTCGAACTGCGCCCACAGCAGCAGGAAATGGCCGAAGCCGTCGAACGGGCATTCGACAATAAGCGGCATCTGATCGTGGAAGCAGGAACCGGCGTCGGAAAAAGCTTCGCCTACCTGATCCCCGCAATCGCCCAGGTGGCAAAGGGCAAAAAAGTCGTCATCTCCACCCACACGATCTCGCTGCAGGAGCAGTTGATCGAAAAGGATATCCCCTTCCTCCGCGCAGTGAGCGGCCAGGAATTCTCCGCCGTCCTCTGCAAGGGCCGCAGCAATTACCTCTGCCTCCGCCGGCTCGAACAGGCTTCGCGCAAAAGCCTGAACCTCTTCCCCGATCTCCGCAATGCCGACGACCTCGTCATGATCGAGGACTGGGCGAACAACACCAAGGACGGCTCCCTCAGCGATCTCCCCCGCCAGCCCGCGTGGCAGGTGTGGGACAAGGTCTGCGCCGAGCAGGGCAATTGCCTCGGCCGCCGGTGCAAATATTTCGAGGGCTGCTTCTACCAGGCATCGCGGCGGCGGATCATGAACGGGCAATTGCTGATCTGCAACCATGCGATGTTTTTTTCCGATCTGGCGCTGCGGCGAATGGGCGGGGCGATTTTGCCCGCTTATGACTTCGTGGTCCTCGACGAAGCCCACACCATCGAGGGAGTCGCATCCGATCATTTCGGCCTGAGCGTCTCGGAATCGCAGGTGCGCTATCTCCTCCACTCGCTCTTCGCCGAGAAAACGCAGCGCGGCTTCCTCGCAACCCTCGACAACGTCGACAACCTCGCCGCCGTCGAAAAAGTCCACGAGGCCGAAGTCGCGACCAATCTCTTCTTTGAAGAACTCGACCGCTGGCTGACCACACGCGCCTCTTCCAATGGCCGCGTCCGCGAGAAAAACATCGTCAACAATCCCCTCAGCCCCGCAATGGCCGATCTCGCCAAGGCGCTCAAAGGACTCTCCGCGCAAGTTGCCGCCCGCGCCGGAGCCGAGGATCGGCCGGTCGTCGACAACCCCGCCGGCGGCGAACGGCTCAAAGGCGAAGATTACGAGCTCGAAAAAATCCGCTTCGAATTGAACAGCTTTACCAACCGCGTCAACGGAATCGCCGTCGCCCTCGACTCCCTCATCTCGCAGCAACAGGAAGAATCGGTCTACTGGGTGGAAGCCACCGGCAAGACCTCGCGCCGCCTGAAGTGGACCTGCAGCCCGATCAATGTGGCGGAGCAGCTACGCGAAAATCTCTTCAACGAAGTCCCCAGCGTTGTCCTCACCAGCGCGACATTGTCGGCAGGATCGAATCGGCGACCGGGTGAATCGGCAAACCGGCGAAAGGGCGGCGATTCGGATATCGCCGATTCGCCCGCTCGCCCGCTCGCCGATTCATCGTTCGAATACCTGCGCTCCCGCATCGGATTGAATTCAGGCAGCGAATTATTGCTGGGCTCGCCCTTCGACTACGAAAAGCAGTGCACCATCTACCTCGAAGTCGGCCTCCCCTCGCCCGAAGAACGCGCCTTCCTCGACCAGGCCATGGATCGCGCCATGCACTACCTCCGCCAGACGCAAGGCCGTGCCTTCGTCCTCTTTACAAGCTACGCCATGCTCGACCGCGCCGCCAGAATCCTCGCCCCGCAACTCGCCCCCCTCGGCTACACCATGCTCGCCCAGGGCGGCACCTTGACCCGCGGCCAACTCCTCTCCCGCTTCAAATCCACCCCCAACCCCGTCCTGCTCGGCACCGACTCCTTCTGGCAGGGCGTCGACGTGCAGGGAGATGCGCTCTCCAACGTCATCATCACCAAGCTCCCCTTCGAGGTCCCCGACAAGCCCCTCATCGAAGCCCGCCTCGACGCCATCAAAGCCGAGGGCGGTAACCCCTTCGCCGAATACTCGCTCCCCGAAGCCATCATCAAATTCAAACAAGGCTTCGGCCGCCTGATCCGCAGCAAGACGGACACGGGCATCGTCGTCGTGCTCGACAAACGCATCGCGACGAAGCCATACGGGAAGCAATTCTTGGAGGCATTGCCGGGGGGGCGGGTGGTAAGGGTGGAGGTCTGAACGGCGAACCACCTGAATTCCGCCATGTTATAATGGCGGGTGTCACTTTTGAAGGGATTTGGGATGTCATTAACCCGGCAGGAATTGAAGAGTGAGGCGATGAAGCTGCATCCCGCGGAGCGCGAGGCGCTGGCAGAAGAGTTGCTTTTGAGCATTGACGGCGAGAGCCGCGAAGAAATCGATGCGGCATGGCTCGCCGAAGCTCATCGGCGCGAGGAAGCGCTTCAGGCGGGCGCGACAACGGTCAAGTCCGTGGACGAGGTTATCGCACGTCTGAAGAATAAGGGCCGTGCATGAAGGCCGTGATGCTCGCGGAGGCGGAACGGGAAATCGAAGAGGCGTTCGATTACTATCAACTCCAGGGCGAGGGGCTGGGAATGGATCTTCTTGAAGAATTTCGGCGCGGTGTTGATCGAATTCTGGAGAATCCAGACCGGTGGCAACAACTCGATTACGTATTCCGCAGATACCGTTTACATCGATTTCCGTACGGTCTCATATATAAGATTTCCGTTGATCGCGGCCTGATCGAGATTCAGGCGGTTATGCACATGAGTCGGAAACCCGGCTACTGGCAGCAAAGATAGCATGCCGGGGTGGCAAACAAAAGGAGCCCGAGTTGCCTCGGGCTCTTTGGGTTTTTGTGACGCATTGAAATCACCGACCGGGCTTGGTTTCCTGCTGCTCGGCGATGGCTTCCTTTTTCTGTTTGTCCTCTTCGCCGAGCACATCGTCGACCAGCCCGTACGCTTTCGCTTCGTAGGCATCGAAGTACTTGTCGCGCTCCTGGTCTTCGGAGACGCGTTCGATGGGCTGGCCCGTGAGTTTCGCGAGGAGTTCGGTAAGCGTCTTTTTGGTCTTAAGAATTTCCTCCGCCTGGATGGCGATGTCTTCCGCCTGGCCCCAGATCCCGCCGAATGGCTGGTGGATCATCACCTTGGCGTGAGGAAGGGCATAGCGCTTGCCCTTCGTGCCCGCCGCGAGGACCACGGCGCCGCCCGACATGGCGTGCCCGATGCAGAAGGTCTGCACGTCGCAGGTCAGGAACTTCATCGTGTCGTACATCGCGAGGGTGTCGTCAACAGACCCGCCTGGCGAGTTGACGTACAGCATGATGTCCTGGTCCTTGCGGATCGACTGCAGGTACAGCAGACGCATGATCACGTTGTAGGAGGAGACGTGGTTGATCTCGCCGACGAGGAAGACGACGCGGTTTTCGAGCAGCATCTGGTCGACGGTCATTTCGCGGTAGCGCTGGTATTCGCCGGCAATACGCGGGGCGACTGCTTGATATCCGGGCATGCCGGGGGCCAGGTGGGGGAGCATGTTGCCCATCGCTTCGACCTGGTAGGCGGCGCCGGGGGTGTCGGCGACGTGGGACTGCGTGGGAAGGATGAGTTTGCCTTTGGAATCGTAGAGAGCCATTCTTGTTTCCTCTGTGAGTGAATGCGCGAGAATCATACTCGGGTGGGAGGGGAGTATCCACTTGCGAAACGCGAAAGATGAAACGCGAAACGGGAGCGGAGGTGGCGGCGTTTGGGCCGGGAGATAAAATGCGGTGCTGAGATTCGTCCCCGTTTTGGGGCGGTGGGGGGGGGCATGGAGAGGTCTTATGTCGCTTGCAGTGATTTTTCCGGTCGTTACGCCGCCCTTCGCAGCCAAGGGCGCGGCGCGGCCATTTTCGAAGATCGACAGCCGCGAAGTCTTTTTGCGTTGCGTGGAGTTGTATTCGCCGCGCGATCAGGTGACCCAGCGGATCGTGGTCGTCACGCCGGACGACCTGCTGACGATGCAGGAACGCTATTCCGCGCATCTCGGATTTCAGGGAGTGACCGTCACGGCCGGCGGGTCCGATTGGTTCGCATGCGTCGCCCGCGGACTGGAAAAGCTCGATGAAAAGGTGGAGACGGTGATCGTCCATGATCCGTGCTGTCCGGCGGCGTCGTTCACGCTGCTCGATGCGCTGGAGGAGGCGCTCGCCAGGAACAAAGAGGCGGCAGGCGTGGTGCCGGTAGTGCCCACGCGGAACGCGTTCGCGGACCTGAATGGCGATCGCACGGTGGCGGAATACGTGGACATGGCGAAGGTCAGCGAAGTGCAGTCGCCGCAGATCTATCGCCGCAAGGCGCTCGTGGATGCGTACGCAAAGCGCGGCGGCAACAGCTTCGTCGACGATGCGGAACTCGTGTTGAATGCCGGTTACAAGGTCGCCACCATCGGCGGCTCGCGATTCAACATGCGCATCGACAACGACGAAATGGTGCGGCTCGGGAAGGACCTGATCAATCACATGCCCAAGCCCAAGGCCAAGACGCCGCTGACGCCCTTCGGCGAGGCGGAGTGGTGAGAACCAACTGAATCAATGGCTCGAGAGCATCGACCTGCGTAGCAGACGTTCGCCTCTTATGATTCGGAGTATGACGACTGCCTCGGGAGAGGCGGTGTAAATCACGCGGCATGGAAATACGACGATCTCGCGATATCGATCCGTGGGAAATTCGGGAACCATACGACCCGAGAGCGGAAAGTCGGCAAGTCTCTCGATGGCGGCGAGAACTTCGGAAACGAAATTGGCGGCGGCATCCGGTTTGTCGAGCGCGATGTGCTCGGCAACTTCAGCGATGTCACCGGCGGCGGGCTCAGTCCACACTATTTGAGCCATTTTGCCAGCTTCGCCTTCACCTGGTCGTGCGAAAGAACGCGTCCTTCCGTGAGCGCTCGCTCTCCTTCTGCAATGGATTCAAGAAGCTGGAGACGATTCAAGGCGGTCTCGTAAGTTTTCGGGTCCACAAGGTAGGCCGCGGGGGAACCGTCTTCCCCAACGATCAATGCCGTTTTTTCCGTGCCAAGCTGGGCGACTAGCCGCCGCGCTTCGCTTTCCAACGCTGATAACGATTCAGTTCGCATGGTCGTACCTTACTGGTCATCGACGGCTGAACGCAAGATTATTCCGCCTTGTCCATCGCCAGATAGAACCGCCCGATCTTCACGTCGAACAGCGTGCCATCCTCGCGTTCGAAATGGTAGATCCCTTCCATGGTTCCCCACGGCGTTTTGAGCGGGCAGTAGCTCGTGTATTTGAACGCCTGCGTCGGGGGCAGTCGCGGCTGCTCGCCGACGACCCCTTCCCCCTGCACTTCCTCCACATTGCCGTCGGCATCGATGATGGTCCAGTGGCGGGCGCGAAGGGTCGCGGTGCGGGTCCCCTCGTTCATGATGACAATGCGGTAACCGAAGACGAAGCGTTTGCGATCCGGGTCGGACTCGTGCGGGAGGAAGAACGCGGTGGCGCCGACGCGGATGCCATCGGTGATTGTGTCGCTGAGGGCGGGGGTGGGCATGAGCGATCCTTGGCAAGGGGACTTTCCAGATCATTATAGCCAGATTGCGAGCGGCGATTGAATGGGGAATTGCGGAAGCGTTTTCGGACGCAGCCCTGGGACCATGGGCGATGGGATTCGGCGTAGAATGGGGCGATGAAGACCGCGCTTCCTCTCGATCGGCCGGTGACGGAGTTTTTGACCAACTCCGCGGTGACGCTGCGCGAATCGCAGAGCGTGGATGAGACGCTGGCGGAGCTTCGCGCCAATGCAGTTGGGGGGGGGGCGATGCAGGTGCAGTCGGCGGCGGGGCAGGTGATTTATTTTTATGTTGTCAATGAGCAGGAGCAGCTCGTCGGCGTCCTTCCGTCTCGCAAATTGATTCTCTCGCCGGGCGGGGCGCGGGTGGGGGATTTGATGCTCCGCGATGTTATTTCGCTCCGGCCGAGCGATACGCTCTTTGATGCGCTGGAACTTTTCGCGATGCATCGGCTGCTGGCGATTCCGGTGGTGGATGCGGAGAAGAAATTGCTCGGCGTGGTGGAGATTTCGCTGTATACGGATGAAGTGTTCGATCTGGCGCACAACCAGCAGCTCAATGAGGTGTTCCAGTTGATGGGGCTGCATCTGGAGGAGCATAAACAGGGCGCGGGGGGGGCGTGGCGGGGGTTTCGGTTGCGCATGCCGTGGTTGCTGAGCAATATCGGGGGCGGGCTGGCGTGTGCGGCGCTGGGGTCGTTTTTTGAGGCGACGGTGCAGAAGGTGGTGGTGCTGGCGCTGTTTATTCCGCTGGTGCTGACGCTGGCGGAGTCGGTGTCGGTGCAGTCGATGACGCTGGCGATCGAGCAGGCGGCCAGTCGGAAAGGAAATCCCGGGGCGCTGCTGCGGGAGTTTTTGACGGCGGTGATGCTGGGGGTTTGCAGCGGGGTGGTGGTGGGATGTGTGTCGCTGTTGTGGAATGGTCCGCGCGCAGCGTCGCTGACGATCGCGGGGGCGGTGGTGGTGACGATGGTGCTGGCGGCGGTGCTGGGGCGGGTGTTGCCGAAGGTGGTGTATCGGTTGCGGCTGAATCCGCGGATTGCGTCCGGCCCGATTACGCTGGCGGTGGTGGATATCTGCACGGTGTTCTTGTATCTGCTGGGGGCGACGATCGTGCTGGGAACGTGAATGAAACCACGGAGAGCACGGAGGACACGGAGAGGGGATTGAGTTTTTGTATTCATCTCCGTGATCTCCGTGGTTCCAACGGTTTTTTCCTTTTGAGTCGATGGCAGTCGCGGTAAGCTTTTTCGCATGCGAACGGCTCCGGGACGGAAGAAGGTGTCGTGGGTGGGATGGCTTGCGCAGCGCGTCGGCCTCCGGCGGATGCCGTTGGGGGATCGGGGGGAAATTGCGGCGGCGAAGTTCTTGCGGAAGCAGGGAGTGAAGATTGTGGCGCGGAATCGGGTGCATGGGAAAGGGGAAATCGACCTGATCGGGATCGAGGGGGAGTTCCTGGTGTTTGTGGAGGTGCGGACGCGGCGGTCGGAGGGGTATATGCGGCCGGAGGATTCGATTCGGTATCGGAAACGAAAGAAGCTGGTGGGGACGGTGCGGGGGTTGATGCGGCGGCATTGGAAGAAGGGGCTGCGGCCGCGGATTGATGTGGTGGCGGTGGTGTGGCCGGCGGGGGAGAGGCGGCCCGCGGAGATTCGGTGGCATCGGGGGGTGATTGGGGTGGGGGGGTGGTGAGGATCCCTGCGCGGGCGGAGGGCTCGGGTTTCGGGGGTAGGGTATCGGGTTTCGGGTGGGTCTGTCTCGGGGGCTGGTGGAGGAGTTGGGAAAAGTTTCGCGGGTTTGTGCCCAAGGTACTCATGGTGTGGGAAAGGAATTGGGGTTTTGTGCCCAAGATACTCATGATTGTCCCAAGGTACTCATGGAATTGAGAGGGCGGTGGTGTGAGGGGCCGGGTGTGGCCCCTTTGGGGGTGGTTGGGTTTGAGGGGTGCAATGGGTTGCAGGTTGTGGGATTTTGCGCGGGAAATGAGGGTGGGAGGGTAGTGGGCGGCAGCGGGTTGCGCGTGTGGGAGGGTGTAACGGGCAACGGGTTGCGTGTTTGGAGTGGGGGAGGGTGCAATGGGGTGCAGGGTGGGTGGGGAAACCCGAAACGCGGAAGATGAGACGCGAAACGAGGCGGGTGGGCGCGTAGTGAGGTGTGATGGCATGGGGTTCCCTCCTCCCGATTTTTTGGTACCGAATTTTAACCTAACTTTTGGGGTAACGCAAGTACCTTCGTAACTGTTTCCGCCCCAAATTTTTTGTCCCCAGATTACACAGATTTTCCCGGATTCTGAGCCAGTTTGCGGGTGCCCCTTCCGACGGCTGAAGGCGATTCACGGCAGGTTCCGGACAGCGGTGGCATCCGCCGGGGAAACGTTCAAAATCGGCGCTACGGTGACCGAAACCTTAAGAGCACGCGTATCAGGAACATCGTCGCTCGTGGTCGCTTGTCGTATTTGGCGACACTGTCTGAAATAGCTTCGCCATGCACACTTCCGATACGGCAAACAAATATGTCAGCAGGTGCACGCCTGTTCACAGCACGTCAGATCATCGAGATAAAAGTTATGTTTGCGGTATTCATCCATGGGAGGCGTTGCAACACCGAGCCGTCTGGCGATTTCCTGGGCAACGATGGCGAAACGCTGGCGGAATTTATAGATGAAGCAGAAAATGACCTTTTTCTGTCGGACCGCAGGGCCTACCAGAAAGACGCCGGGCACGCGTGTTGACTCGTCGTTCGGCGTGAGACGCACGGCGTGATCATCATCAAATTCAAAGAGCGGTCGGATCAGGCTCAGGCTGCCGACAAATCCCGTCGCCAGGATCGGTTGCTGCCGGGTCCTGATGGGAGGCCCCTCGGCGAGGTCGCATACGTAGGCGTCGCCATCCCTGCGAACCGCGACGACTCGCGAATTGTGGGTGAGTTGCAACCTGCCGGTGGCCATTGCGCCGCGAAGTCGCTGCAGGGTGTAGGGGGAAGGAATGCGGCTGGGATCGTATTCCTGCTCCGGCTGCCATGGCGCGTGCTGATCCAGGACGGTCACCTTCTTGCCGGTGAGGACCAGCGAGATGGCGGCATCGAGTCCGCTTTCGTAGCCACCAATCACGCATGCCTCATCGCCGGCACACTGCGACCATGCAGCCACGCGGCTGTTGTGCAGGCAATGTTCGGCCCCCGGAAACGGGTTCAGCCGCGGATATTGAAATTCTCCCGCCGCCCAGACGACCATTTTTGACAAGATCGGCCCCTCCGAGGTTTCCAGGCGAAAGCCTTCCTCATCGGGCGTTACGCTGTGCACGTCGATGCCGGTCCGAACAGGAAGTTTTGCATTCTTCGCACCGGCCGCCAAATAGTCGGCATATTGCGGGCCGCTGGGATGCTCCGTGCGGAGTGTTGCGACATCGCTGCCACGTGGCTTGAATCAGCGGAATCAATAGCGCTGTCCGCCGCCACCCTGCTGCCGCCTTCCAAAACTCCCGTAGCCTCCGCCACCTCCAGCGCCACGGCGGGGCCCTTCGCTACCCCTCGGACGCGCTTCGGATACCGAAAGGCGTGACCCGTTAAAGTCGGCCCCGTCGAGTGCCGCGATGGCCTGCCGAAGTTCCTCATCCGAACCCATCTGCACGTAGCCGAAGCCCTTCGAGCGATTGGTGTCGCGGTCAATGATCACTTTCGCCTTCACCACCGTACCGTGCTCGGCAAAGAGGTTGTGCAGCTCTTCGCTGGTGCAGTCGCCGAGGCCCTTCACGTAAATCTCCTTCGTATCCGCCGAGCCGCCATAAGTCTGCGGGCGGCTGTCGCGGCCACGAGGCGAGGCATCCTTCGGTCGCGCCGGCGACACGCTCAGCGGCTGCCCGCCCAGCTGAAAACCGTTGAGTTGCGCAATGGCGCTCGCCGCTTCGCCGGCATCTCCAAACGTCACAAACCCGAACCCCTTTGACTGGCCCGTCATCCTGTCGGTCACAACGTTTACGCGCTGCACCGTCTGATACTGAGCAAAGAGCCCTTCGAGATCTGCTGCGCTCACGTTACGGTCAATGTTGCCGACAAACACATCTGTACCCATGGGAAAGCTCCGGAAAGAAAAGCGGAAAAGAGATTCAATGACGCCTGGCGAATTCAGGCCGCACTGATCGACTCGAATATCTGCCAGGCTGGAAACGGATCCTCGTAGCGAGCCCATGCCTGCGGGCCTTCAGCCATTTCCTTGTCATTCAACAGACAGGCTTCCAGCCGCGACTGCAGCGACTCTTTGTTCATGTTTGCACCGATGACCACCAGCTCCTGCCGACGGTCCCCCCACGGCTCGCGCCAGATCGACTCAACATAGGATCGCGTTGCGGGGTCCTCCGGCCATTCGCTGCGGTGCGAGCTTGCCCACCACTTACCGCCGGGATCGATCGTCAGCGATGCACCTGCGTGGCCCCAGACCCCCACAAAATCATTCCGCGATGCGATCCAGATGAATCCCTTTGACCGCACAACACCCGGCAGCCCCTGCTCAATGAAGGCGTGCAGCCGCAGTGGATGAAACGGCCGCAACGCCCGGAACACAAAACTGCCAATGCCATACTCTTCTGTCTCAGGCGTGTGCTTGTTGTTCAGTTCCCGAATCCATCCGGCAGACTGACTGGCCTTCTCCATGTCGAACCGGCTGGTATTGAGTATCTCAGACAGGTCAATATTCCCCCGCACCGACGGAATCACCTTCGCCCCCGGGTTCAGCTTCCGCATCACCGCGGAAATCTGGTCCAGTTCCTCAGGCGAAACAAGATCCGCCTTGTTCACGACGATCACGTCGGCAAACTCCACCTGATCGATCAATAGATCTGCGATAGTCCGCGTATCGTTGACATCTGTGCCGAGCCGCCGGTCGGAAAGATTATCGGGCGATCCCAGGTCACGGGGGAAATTCTGGGCGTCAACCACCGTCACCATCGTGTCAAGACGAGTCAGATCCGACAGGCCAATCCCCTGTTCATCCTTAAACGAAAAGGTCATGGCAACCGGCAGCGGCTCGGCGATGCCTGTGCCTTCGATCAGGAGATAATCAAACCGCCCCTCACGCGCCAATGCTGCGACCTCCTTCAACAAATCGTCGCGCAGGGTGCAGCAAATGCATCCGTTGGTCATCTCGACGAGCTTCTCGTCGGCCCGCCGCAGCGCCGCTCCGCCCCCTTCCACGAGACGGGCGTCAATGTTGATTTCGCTCATGTCGTTGACAATCACCGCCGCGCGCAGCTTTCCGCGGCTGGACAGCACGTGATTCAGCAGCGTCGTCTTTCCAGCCCCGAGAAATCCGCTGAGCACCGTGACCGGAAGACGACTTTGCATTTTTCCACTCCATACATGCCGCCGTCGGGCGGCAATTGCGAACATCCCACATCGCTTTCAGAACTTGATCCATTGTATGCAATCAAACTGTAAATGCAAGTGAATGTCATAAAGGATCGATGGACCTTTCGTGTCATGCGGTGGGTTTAGCTCGTCGGCACTACGCTGCGAAAGATTCCCTTCATGGCCTTCGCACTGCCCTAAAGGCATTCGAACTGGAGTGGCAAGCAATGATTTGTCTCGTCCAGGGCGACAACACGGAGAACGGCCAGCCGTCGTATTGAAATGCCGGACGGACAGCGCGGTGGAGGACGTAGTTCCAAGCGCGGTCGGGGTTGCCTTGTTGGATATGGAGGTCGGTTTTTGGCGGCGGGTTCGGTGCAGCGGAGTTGGAGGTTTTGGTAGGTGTGGCGGTGGGTTGGAGTTGCGGGCGCGGTTTCGAGGGCCGCGGGTGAATGTTGGTGGGGCGGGGGGATGTCGAGTAGTCGGGGCGTTGTGTCTGGTTGGGTGGGTGCCGGTGGCCCCCCGCGTTCATCGCGGGGGGCTAAATGACGGGTTTGATTGGGGAGGGGGCGTTTGGGGCGGGGCGGTGGGGGGATTGTCGGTGGGGAACGGGGGCGGCGATTAGATTCCGGGGTTCATTTTTTTGAGGGTGGCGGTGGCGTAGGCTTGTTTGAAGCGTTCGGCGTCTTTTTCGCTGGGGCAGTGCTGGACCAGCAGGTTTTCCTGGTTTTGGAAATGGGTGAGGATGTCGTTCAGGCACTTGAGGGCGTTGGCGACGCCGGGGGCTTTTTTGTCCATTTTGTCGACGGTGCTTTTGTAGGTGGTGGCGACCTTGTGGACTTTTTCGTGGAGGGGGAGGGCGGTGGCGGTCTTGGAGCGTAGTTTGGCGAGGTCGGCGGTGGAATCGGAATATCCTTCGACCTTGATCTTCCTTTTGTTTTCGGCGACGACGGCGTCGAAGGCGTCCTGGGCTTTGTCGAGGGTTGGGCCGAGGTCTTCTTTGAATTGTTTGTCGGAGTTGGGGCCCATTTGTTTTTTGCAGTCCTGCCAGGTTTTGCGGAGGGGGGAGGACATGGGTGGCTCCTTGTTGAATGAGGGTCGAGGCGTGTGTGGGGTGAATTTAGCGGGGTGAGGCGTTGGAGGCAAAGGAAAAGTGGCGATGGAATTGGAGCGGTTGCGTGGGGGGGCGAGAGGGGTGTGTGCGCAGAGGGGACCGACGGATCGAATCCGTCGGCTTTTCCCATGAATTGCGGGCAGGATGCCCGCGTTACTTGTTGCCGTACAGGAAATACTCCATGAGGTCGTAGCCTTGCTGGATGTGGAGGTCGCCTTGTTTGGCGGCGGATTCGGTGTAGGGGAGTTGGATGTTTTGTTTGGCGGGGTGGCGATCGAATGCCCTGCGGGGCATAGGCGGGCAGGATGCCCGCGTTACTTGCGGCGGCGTTGCAGGATTTGCCCGGCGAGAAGCAGGATTGTAAGGGAGGCGGGTTCGGGCGCGGGCGTGGCGGTGGCCAATCCGGCGGTGTTGGCGTTGGGGTTGGATTGGCCGAAGTTGTTCAGGACGGCGGAGAGGTCGGTGAGGTCGATGGTGGGGGCGTTGTCGAAGTTGCCGTCGGTCCAGTTGGGGGTGGCGGTTCCGAAGTTGTTGAGGACGGTGGAGAGGTCGGTGAGGTCGACGTGTCCGTCGGCGTTGGCGTCGCCGAGGAGTTCAGGGGAGAGGAGGAGTGAGTTGGCGTCCGCGGGTTGTCCGCGGAAGGTGGTGAAGTGGGTGAGGGCGTTGTCGAGGAGAGCGATGCCGAAGTTGGCGGGGAGTGTGGAATCGGTGATGCCGGCCGCCGCCCCCGAAGCCCCTGCCGCTCCCCCTCCGGCGAAGTGGGATTGGCCGAAGGCGATTTGGTTGTTCAAGGTGGCGAAGGCGGTGGCTTTTGCGGCGGGATCGGGCTGGACGATGAGGGAGTTGCTGGCGAGGTCGAGGTTGGAGGTCCAGGCGTTGGCAGAGCCGGCGAGAGTGAGGGAACTGACGGTGGCCATGACGTCGAGAAGAGCGGAACCGGCGTTGATGGCGGCGGCAAAGTGGAAGTTGGCGGAGTTGTTGGGGAAGGCGGGATTGGTGGACCAGTTGGTGGAGTTGGACCAGTTGCCGGCGGAGCCGTTCCAGAGTGCGGAGATGAGACCGGTGGCGCGGGTGTAGGCGAAGCTGCTGTCGCCGTGAGAACCCCAGGCGGTGAAGTTGATGTCGATGTAGGTGTCATTGGTGATGAGATGGACGACGCCGGGATGGGAGGTGATGTTGAATTGAAGGCCACCGGTGGAGCCCAAGGAAGTTCCCCAGGGGGTGAAGGAGAGAGTGGGAAAGAGGGCGGCGCCGGCTCCGTAGGCGAAAGTGGGATTTCCGCCGAGGCCGGAGAAGGCCCATTCCGTGTCGGCGGGGCTGGAGCTGCCGAAAAAGGTCTCCGAGTAGGCATTGAATATGCCGTGAAAAGAGTTGCGGGTGACCCAGACGGTGGGGGTGATGCGGTCCTGATTTTGCGGGAGGGTGACGTCGGCGCCGGTGGCGAGGGAGAAGTTGAGGTCGGTGGGTCCGGCGGACCAGATGGTTGTGGCGTGTGCGCGCATCGAGAAGGAGCCAACTGCGGAAGCGGCGCCAAGGAGAATGGCGCGTGGGATGCCGAGTTTCGTGGCTTGTGGCATGAGGGTCTCGCGATTAGAGGGCACGGGAAGTTGTGGTTTTGGGAGTGAAGTGCCGGATGACGGGTGTTTTATTCGATCGGATTTATTTCGTGGGTTGGGAGGAGTGCGTGTGGGCCTGTGCGCGCGCGAAAGCCCCCCGTGTTCATCACTCGGGGCTAAATGACGGGGGTTTGTTTTTGGGGAGAGCGTTTGCGCCGCGTGCGCGGGGAGAGGGCTGGTGGTGGGAGAGGTTGGCTCACCGGCGCTGACGCTACGGGTTCCCTATTTGTTGCCGTAGAGGAAGTATTCCATGAGGTCGTAGCCTTGCTGGATGTGGAGGTCGGATTGTTTGGCGGCGGATTCGGTGTAGGGGAGTTGGAGGTTTTGTTTGGGGGGGATGCCGGTGCCGGCGATGGCGAAGGGGACGGGTTCGTCGTAGTGCTTGCGGGTCATGCACTGGGTGGCGTGGTCGGGCATGATGAGCATGCGCCATTCGGGGTAGGTTTTGAGTTTTTCGAGGACGGGGCCGACGACGTGTTTGTCGATGGCTTCGATGGAGTCGACTTTTTCGGTGAAGTTGGCGGCGTGGGAGGCTTCGTCGGGGGCTTCGACGTGGCAGCAGACGATGTCGTAGTGGTCGAGGGCGTTGATGGTGGTTTGGCCCTGGGCGGCGTAGTCGGTGTCGTGGTAGGAGGTGATGCCGGGGGAGTCGAGGTTGGTCCAGCCGAGGAGGTTGGCGATGCCGCGGAGGAGGTCGACGGCGGTGATCATGGCGCCGGATTTTTTGAAGCGGGACTGGAAGGAGGGGACGTTGGCGGCTTTGCCCTGGCCCCAGAGCCAGATGTGGGTGGCTTCGTTTTCGCCGAGGTCGCGGCGGGTGAGGTTGATCTCGTGGTTTTTGAGGATTTCGTGGGATTTGGTGATGAGGCTGCTGAGGATGTCGCCGCCTTTGCCTTTGGGCATGTAGGATTTGATGGGTTGTTCGGGGATGTCGTGGGGCGGGGTGGTTTTCAGGCCGGTGAAGTCGCCGCCCCTGTAGGTCATGAGGTTGCGGTAGCTGACGCCGGGGTAGAAGGTGAGGGGTGTGGTGCCGGAGTCTGGGGCGAGGGACTTGCGGACTTCTTCGAGGAGGATGCGGGCTTCCTTGTCGCCGATGTGGCCGGCGGAGTGGTCCATCATGGTGCCGTCGATGATGGTGACGAGGTTGCAGCGGAAGACCCAGTCGAGGTCGGGGTCGAGCTGGAGGCCCATGGCGGCGGCTTCGAGTGGGGCGCGGCCGGGGTGGTATTTGGCGGGGTCGTAGCCGAGGAGGCAGAGGGTGCAGACGTCGGAGCCGGCGGAATAGTTGGGGGGCGTGGTGCGGACGGTGCCGAGCTTGCCGTTTTTGGAGACCCAGTCGATGTTGGGTTTATTGGCGACGTCGAGGGGGGTTTTGTTGTGGAGGTCGGGGATGGGGGTATCGGCGGCGCCGTCGGGGATGATGATGACGTATTTCATTTCAACTCACTTGGGTTATGGAAGATTCTTGAGGTCGTTCAAATCTTTGTCGCGCGCCGCGGCGCGTTTGTTTATCTTCAGGTCAGGAAGACTAATCACTTGCGTGGGAATTCCATCGACCACAGCGGCAAGGCGACGAGGATAACATTCGTCGAAATTGACGCCACTGATTTCAGTGCTGATCTCGATCCGGTACGGCGGGACCCCCATCCGAACGATTTTCTTAGGATCGAGGAGCCATTCGCGATCAACTACGTTGCCGAAGCCGAATTTTCGGAGTGCACTCATCACGCGGTCGGCATTGGCGGGATTCACGGCGATCCAGAGGTCCATGTCGACAGTGCCGCGGGGATATCCATAGACGGCAACGGCGTACGATCCGATGAGAAGGTACTCAACGTTCTCCTCGTTGAACAACTTCAACAACTCTTTGAAGTCGGGGTGGAGGGTCGTTGTATCCATAGAGCGTCCGCCGCATTGCTTCGAGAGCCATCAGGCGTTCTTCGACTGTTCGCGCCAACCAGAAATCCCGTTCGTCCGACTCAGTAAGGGAGGTGACGCTTACAGCGGTCCGATCCACCTTTGTAAGCCAATCCGCCTTCATTTTCTAGGACTCCACGATGACATCCGTCGTTAACTTCATCGGCAATTATATCAGAAACCTTGCTGTTATTGCAGCACGCGGATGCGGATGGTGCCGGGCTTGCCGTGGGTGGCGACCCAGTCGATGTTGGGGTTATTGGCGACGTCGAGAGGGGTTTTGTGGTGGAGGTCGGGGATGGGGGTATCGGCGGCGCCGTCGGGGATGATGATGACGTATTTCATATTTGTGGTCTCGTTGAGCAAGGCGCGTGGATGGAGCGACGCGCGGGTTAGAGTCGAACTTTACCGTGGGGGGCACATTATAACGGGGAGGTCGGGGCAGGACAGGTTATGCGCGTGATGGGCGGCGGAGGAGGGAGATGGGGAGGAGGGCGAGTGGGAGCAAGAAGAGGGAGGCGGGTTCGGGGGCGATTTGGCCGACGGGGGCGAAGGTGGGGAGGAGGATGGAGTCGGTTGCGGCGGAATCGAAGGGATCGCCGGGGTCGAGGGGGTTGTCGAGGGGGATCAGGAAGGTAAGTTCGGTGGTGCCGGTGTATTGGAAGTCGGTGGCGTCGGTGCGGAAGAGGAAGGAGGAGGTGTCGCCGGGGGCGAGATTGAAGTTGACGATGCCGTCGCTGTAGCCGACGCGGAGGGTATCGCCGTCGGGGGAGCGGAAGGGGAAGGAGGGGGTGACGTCTGCGGGATTGGTGGGGTGGTAGAAGTCGGTGAAGCAGTGGTCGAAGCCGGAGGAGTAAATGGGGGCGAGGCCGAGGGGCTTGGTGAAGGGCGGGGTGATGGGATAGGAGTAGGATGAGGTTGTGTCGATGGAGATCTGGTAATAGAAGTCGAGAGTGCCGGAGGATTCGCGCGTGATCCAGTTGTTGAGAGTGCCGGTGAATCCGACGGGGGTGGTTTGGAGGGTGACGGTGAAGGGAAGGGATTGAGAGGCGACGACGGAGCCGGCGAGGGTGGGGAGGGAGGTGGGATCGGCGTCGGGGAGCGGGCCGAAGTTGTAGTCGCCGGGGCCGAGGACGAGGGCGTGTGCGACGGCGGCGAAGGTGCAGAGGGAAAGGGTGACGGTGAGGGGCGTGCGAAAATGTGTCATGGCTCAATTCCCCGGCTCGTGATTACAGAGGAACGGCATGAGCGTATTTTAAGAGCGCAGGCGGGCGGGACGTGAGGCTTGCGCTGACCTAATTTTGAGTAGTCATTCGACCTACGCAAGAACGCGGATGCGGATGGTGTTGGCGGTGATGGGTTTGAGCTGGTCGATTTCGGCGAGGGCTTTGAGGATGTCGCCGTCTTTGGCTTCGTGGGTAGTGATGATGATGGGGACGGGTTGGCCGGCTTTGGATTCGTGCTGGTTGAGGCCGGCGAGGGAGATTTTGTGTTTGGAGAGGATGTTGGTGATTTGGGCCATGACGCCGGGAACGTCGAGGGCGGTGACGCGGAGGTAGTTGCGGGAGATGATTTGGGTGCTGGGGATGAAGGGGAGGGTGCGTTTTTTGGTGAGGAGGGGGAGTTTTTCGAAGAGGAGGGGGGCGGTGCCGAGGGCGATGTCGAGGATGTCGGAGATGACGGCGGAGGAGGTGGGTTTACCGCCGGCGCCGCGGCCGTAGTAGAGGGTTTGGCCGGCGGCGTGGCCGTGGACGGAGATGGCGTTGAAGGAGCCGTGGACGTTGGCGAGGAGCTGGTCGGCGGAGACGAAGGTTGGGTGGACGCGGAGGGAGAGGCCGCCATCTGTCTTTTCGCCGATGGCGAGGAGTTTGCAGACGTAGCCGAATTCTTTGGCGAATTTGAGGTCGATATCGGAGAGAGTGTCGATGCCGGTGCGTTCGATTTTGTCGAAGGGGACTTCTGCGCCGAAGGCGAGTGAGGAGAGGATGGCGAGTTTGTGGGCGGAGTCGGTGCCGTTGACGTCGAAGGTGGGGTCGCGTTCGGCGAAGCCTGCGGCTTGTGCGCCGGCGAGTGCGTCGGCGTAGGATTGGCCGGACTGGGTCATCTGGGTGAGGATGTAGTTGCAGGTGCCGTTGACGATGCCGACGACGCGAGAGATGTCGTTGGCGAGGAGGGATTGGGTGAGTGCGGCGATGATGGGGATGGCGCCGCCGCAGGAGGCTTCGAACTGGACGCAGCGTTTGGCCTTTTTGGCGGCGTGGAGGATTTCGTGTCCGTGGACGGCGAGGAGGTATTTGTTGGCGGTGACGACATGTTTGCCGGCCTTGAGCGCCTTCAAGACAAATGTTCGTGCGGGTTCGAGGCCGCCGATGAGTTCGACGACGATGTGGGTGTTTTTGTCATTGAGGGCGGTGTTGTAGTTGTCGGTGAGGAGTTTGGCGGGCATGCCGGCGTTTTTGGTGCGTTGGATGTCGCGTTCGACGATGTGGCGGAGCTGGAGGGTGATGCCGGAGCGTTCGCGGAAGAGTTTGGTTTCCTTGAGGAGTGCGTCGGCGACAGCGGAGCCGATGATGCCGCAGCCGATGACGGCGATGCCGGTGGTGGCGGAGCGGGGGGAGGGGGAGTGTGTGGGCATGGAAAGAATCTCCGTAAAAAGGGAGTGGGGTAGGATAACGGGGGAGGGTGGAATTCGGAATGAGTGAATAAGCGAATTCAGAATGAGCAGGGAGTCGCATGGGGGATGGGATTCGCTTGTGTTAGTAGAGGTCGGCGCTTGGGGGGAAGCAGGTTATCGGGCGGGGATGTCAATCTGGGGAAGTGGTGGCTTTACGGTCGGGAGGATCTCGATTATTCTAAGTGTTGATCCCATAGGAAGCTCTGCTTCTTTCCCCGGAAGCATCTTTCGTCAACAGCTCCGGCGCCCCCTGACCGTGTCATCGCCGTCTGCGCTTTGTTCGAAGCGCGGAGGTGTAGATCGACGCTCGGCGGGCCTCGCAGCGGAAAGCATCGTCGTTCATGGAATTCAAGAAAGGCATCGGCGTCTCGTCTGGCGTTGTGGTATGCCAGGCACTTCTGCTCTTGGACGATGACCTGCGCATCGGGCGGCGGGCCATTCCAGCGGCGGAGATTGAGAGCGAGCGGCAGCGTCTTTCGGAGGCGCTTTCCGGATCGCGTACGGACATCGGGTTGTTGCGGGATCAAACGGCGCGGGACTTCGGGCAGGAAACGGGGGCGATCTTCAATTTTCATCTCGGGCTGCTGGACGATCCGACGCTGCTGGAGACGTTTTACCAGGGGGTGGAGAAGCATCGGTTCACGGCGGAATATGCGGTATCGCGCTCGCTGCGGGAATACTCGAAACAGTTCCTGAAGCAGAAGGATGCGTACTTCCGCGACCGGGTGAAGGACATTTATGACATTGAGCGGCGGCTGATCAACAAGCTGCAGGGGCGGGAGCGGGTGCGGCTGTCGGATATTACGGAGCCGGTGGCGCTGGTGGCGCATGATCTGACGCCGTCGCAGACGGCATCGCTGGATCGGACGAAGATCCGGGCGATCTGCATCGATGCGGGCGGGCGGACGAGCCACACGGCGATCATTGCGAACTCGATGGGGATACCGGCGATCGTCGGTCTGGAGAACATCACGCAGGAGGTGACGAGCGGCGACACGCTGATCGTGAACGGGCATTCGGGGGTGGTGATCATCAACCCGGATCCGGTGACGATCGCGGAAAACCGGAAGCACGAAGAGAAGCAGGTCGAGTTCGAGCGGCAGTTGCTGCACTTGAAGGATCTGCCGGCGAAGACGAAGGATGGGACGGAAATCGGGCTCATGGGGAACATCGAGTTTCCGCATGAAGTGGAAAATGCTTTGGCGAAGGGGGCGGTGGGGATCGGGCTCTATCGCACGGAGTTTTTGTACCTGGCGTCGGAGAAGGAGCCGACGGAGGATGATCATTACGGGGCGTATGCGGAGGCGATTCGGAAGCTGGGGGGGCGGCCGATTGTGATTCGGACGCTGGATCTGGGGGCGGACAAGTATTCACCGTGGCAGGAGCGGGAAGAGGAGGACAATCCGTTTTTGGGATGTCGCTCGATTCGGCTATGCCTCGCGAACCTGGACATGTTCAAGACGCAGTTGCGGGCGATTCTGCGGGCATCGGTGCTGGGGGATGTGCGGGTGATGTTCCCGATGATCACAACACCGATGGAGCTGCGGCAGGCGAAGATGGTGTTGAAGGATGTGATGGAGGAGCTGGACGAGGCGGACATTGCGTACAATCCGCACATTCCGGTGGGGATGATGATCGAGGTGCCGTCGGCAGCACTGATGGCGAGCACGTATGCGAAGGAGTGCAATTTTTTCTCGATCGGGACGAATGATCTGATTCAGTACACATTGGCGGTGGACCGGGGGAATCAGAAGGTGGCGGGGTTGTACACGGGGGCGCATCCGGCGGTGCTGGCGTTGATACGGAATGTGATCCGCGTGGGGAACCGCGCGAATATTTCGGTGAGCCTTTGCGGGGAGCTGGGGGCGGATATTGAATTTGTAATCCTGCTGGTGGGGATGGGGTTGCGGACGCTGTCGATCACGCCGCACTCGATCCCGGAAGTGAAAAAGGTGATCCGGTCGATCAACATCAGCGACGCGCAGAAGGTGGCGCGGCGGGTGATGAGCTTTGAGCATTCGCAGCAGATCCTGGGGTACCTGCGGGATGAGACGCGGAAGGTGATTCCGGAAGCGTATGATGCGTGAGAAGTCGGAAGTCGGAAGTCGGAAGTCGGAAGCCTAGCGCTCGTTCACACTTCTGACTCCTGACTTGTTCGAGGGCCAATCATGGCGTTGGATACGCAGCCACTGAGTCGGAGGAGGCGCCTCGTGATGTTGGGGGTGTTGTGCGGGCTTTTTGCGGGGTCGATGGCGTTTGCGGATTACCTTGTGGTTCGGCAGGAGCATCAGGGGCATGTGGTGCCGGTGCTGGAGAAGCTGGGGTTCACGAAGGAGGAGGAGAAGTCGATCCAGGATGAGATTGCGTCGCGTAGCGGGACGGTGGAGGGGAAGCCGCGGTTTGTGGAGGTGTTTGCGTGGAAAGGGTCGCAGCGGCGCAGCCCGCGGGAGCTGGTGGGGGAGGCGGCGAGATTGTTCAAGGACCTTACGGAGGGGAGTCCCGAGACGACGGGATTTGAGCTGATTGCGAAGGTCCCGGGGGTGGAGGTGTCGGGGAAGGATGATGACGGGCAATTTACCATTTTGCGTTTGGCGGTGATTGGGACGGAGACGGTGGCGATTTCGTATAGTGGACCGCTGCCCCGTACCGATGCCGATACAAGTACTTTCAATGCGATTTGCGCAACGGGGATTGAGCTTCGCAAGTGAGAACTCGTTGGCGATGGAAGAGGTAGACATGACTGGTAGAAGCGTGCGTTGGTCAGGCATGAAGGGATGCAGCGTGGCGGTGCTGATGGCGGCAGCGCTGGCGGGTTTGGGCAGCGCACAAGTGCGTGCCGAGTCGGGAGTAGGGGGAGGGTTTGGTCCGGATGGTTTTTCGGCGAACACGACCGATGATGTGGGGCAGTATTTGGGGCCGGTGTATAAGAATGAGCTTGCGGGGTTTGAGATTGCGCCGCCGGTGGGTTCGCGGGTGATCAATCGTGCGGGGGTGGATCTGGTGAGCTTTGTGAATGATGCGAAGCAGTGGGGGGGTAGTGTGCAGATGGCGAGCCTCGTGAAGAAGACCGGGGGTGCGGCGTCGGGAGGTCAGCCAAATGGCTCGGGGAGTCAGCAGGTGCTGACGTTTGACGAATACATGGCGAGCATAGGTCCGGAGCTGAGCAAGAGTTTCCGTGCGGTGCAGGTCTTGAACACGCGGGAGTTGAAATTCCAGGGGCATCAGGCGGGGCGGATCGATACGAGCATGGAGGCGGAAGTCGGGGGGCAGGGGAAGAGCAGAAATGCGCCGGGGGAGGTGATTTCGCTGTATCGCCAGCAGTTAATCGTGCGGGTGACGGACAATGACTTGATGGTATTGACGATGTATACGCCGCTGAAGGATCGTGATGCGGCGACGACGACGTTCGAGGCGATGCTGACGTCGTATCAACTTCTGGATCGGACGGAGATCGCGAAGCAACTGCAGATATCGGTGAAGGCGGGGAAGGAGTGGCTGGCGCAGCGGACGGCGGACGAGCTGAAGGGGAAGTTGAACAATCAGCCGCAGTTGTTTCGGATGAAGGTTGGTGGCGTGGACCAGGGGTATCTGCGGTTTGATGAGAAGCAGGATACGCGGAATCACCTGTCGGGGATTCTGATTTCGATCAACACGCGGGGGTTTCCGCAGGACGGGTCGATCATTTATGGGCAGAACGAGGCGTTCTGGGCGTTTGCGGGGGATGCGCCGGCGGATCGGCGGCCGTACTACTCGATGTGGGCGAACACGACGAAGAAGGTGGGGACGAATCCGAACGTAGCGCGGGCGTCGCAGACATTGTGGCTGAGCGAGTTCGGCCTGGTGCAGTTGCAGGGGCTTGCGCCGTATTCGGATGAGGAACTTGCGGCGATGCAGAAGCACCGGGAGGAGATCATAAGGGGGAATGAGGAGTTGAAGCCCGGGGAGAAGCCGAAGGCGGTTCCACCTCCGATCGACGTGCCGAAGAAGGAGTACCGGATCCAGGTGACGTACAGCGCGGATCCGTCGCAGCCGCCGATGCAGGGTCTGGACGGGGCGATATCGGCGGATCGCCCGTCGCCGCTGCCGACGGTGCTGGAGTTTCTGTGGCCGCGGGTGGTGGATTTGAGCAAGCCGACGCAGATGACGTTTGTGTCATTCAATTCGGCGTTGCACAAGCTGACGTATCGGAAGCTGTCGGTTGTGGGGCCGGATCATATTGCGATCGATCGGAAGCCTGTGGATTGCGTGCGGTGCACGGACGAGATGGAGCCGAACATCACGACGTTGTGGGTGGACCCAGAGGGGAAGATCCTGCTGATGCGGGCGAGCGATCAGTCGCTGCTGGCGCCGACGACGGAGGATGAGATGGCGCGATTGTGGGCGGGGAAGTTGAAACAGCAGTAGGAGAGGAAGCAACTGTTGCAGAAAAGGATAAACGGGCACGACAAACACGATGAGCAGGAAAGTTTATAAGACTATTGAACAGCGATTAAAGGTAAGTGGGTTGGCGCGGCGCTGAAATGCGTGGATGATTCGGGCCGGTTCGCAGAGTTGCGCATCGGATATGGGACGGCATGAATAGCTTCTTCAAATTCATCATGACACTGCTGGTGGTGGGGAGCACGATTGCATTTGGGATCGTGTTGCTGGGGGATGTGCGAGCGGCGCGGCAGCAGGCGACGGATCTGGCGCGGGAGAAAGACCTGTTTGCGGATGTGGTGGAGCGGTTCAGCGGGAGGCAGGCGCATGCGCTGATCGGGGTGGACTGGCAGAAGGTGGATGCGAGCCAGCAGGTGATGGAAACGTCGCTGCTGGTCAGGAACTTCACGTTGGGAGCGGACGGGAAGGAAGTGGCGCTTCCGATCGAACGGGTGGTGATTCCGCGGGATCGGGTGTGCGTGCAGGGGCTGAAGCTGAGTTTCGACGACAGCTTTTCGGAGGATTACAAGGATCTGCGTGGGAGGAATCTGCTGTATGTGCATTTCATCTATGCCGACGGCGGAGATCCGGACAAGGGGTTGATGCTGGTGCGGCGCTGGAAGGTGCCGCGTGCGACGCAGATGCACGAAGACCGGGCGACGCAGTTTGAGATGCAACTGTGGCAGTATTTGTGGGAGCTGATGTACAAAGCGCGTGATGCGCGTCATGGATTGTCGGTGAATCCGGAACCGGGGACGTGGTACGGGCAGGCTTCTGGGACGAGTCCGCATGGGGCGGGCGTGACGATGACGGATGCCGGCATCTATGTGGCGGCCCGAAGGGTGAGCAACGGGGGTGTGTACTCGGTGTACGTGGCGGCGGACGACGGCACGACGATCACGGAAAACAATGATCCGGCGCTGCTGCCCGACATGCGTCGCGAGGCGGCGGAGGCGGAGGAGCTGAAGTCGCAGAATGGTGCGGCGCCGCAAGGGTCGCCCGAAAGCAATTGACGGCCTTTGCCGCGCGATCTATCCTCAAGTCATTCAAGCCAGCGCATATTATGGGAGAAGATCGTGAACAACTCGATAAAGTGGATGTCAGCGCTCGCGCAGGGCGCCGGACCGGGGGGAAACACGATTCTCTGGATCGTGCTGCTGATCGCGATCGTGGTCGTGGTGGTGATTTTCATGGTGATCGCGCAGTTTTTCACGCTGTGGCTGCAGGCGTTCATGGCGCGGGCGAGCGTGACATTCTGGTCGTTGATCGGGATGAAGCTGCGGAAGGTGGATTCGCGGCAGATTGTGCAGTCGAAGATCATGGCGGTGCAGGCGGGGTTGGACGAAGTGACGACGGAGATGCTGGAGTCGCACTACCTGGCAGGGGGGCGAGTGCCGAACGTGGTGAGGGCGATGATCGCGGCGCACCGGGCGCAGATTCCGCTCGACTGGTCGAAGGCGGCGGCGATCGATCTCGCGGGGCGTGACGTGCTGGATGCGGTGCAGACGTCGGTGAATCCGAAGGTGATCGACGTGCCCAATGCGGCGGCGGGGCGGCAGACGATTGATGCGGTCGCGAAGGATGGCATCCAGTTGCGGGTGAAGGCGCGCGTGACGGTGCGGACGAACATTCAGCAACTGATCGGCGGGGCGACGGAGGAGACGATCATCGCGCGAGTCGGCGAAGGCATCGTGACGTCGATCGGGTCGGCGGATACCTACAAGCATGTGATGGAGAATCCGGATTCGATTTCGAAGACGGTGCTGCACAAGGGGCTGGATGCGGGGACGGCGTTTGAGATCCTGTCGATCGACATTGCGGATATTGATGTCGGCGAGAATGTCGGGGCGAAGCTGCAGGCGGATCAGGCGGAATCGGACAAGCGGCGATTCCAGGCCGAGGCGGAGAAGCGGCGTGCGCTGGCGATCGCGCAGGAGCAGGAAAACAAGGCGTTGGCGCAGTTGAATCGTGCGGACGTGATCAAGGCGGAGGCGCAGATTCCGCTGGCGATGGCGGAGGCGTTCCGGTCGGGACATCTTGGAATCATGGATTATTACCGCATGAAGAACATTCAGGCGGATACGAGCATGCGGGAGTCGCTGGGGACGACGCCGACAGATGAAGCGGTGAACAAGCAGTAATTGGGAGTGACTGGTCGGAAGACGTTATGAGAAGCAGGTGACGGATGCCGGAAGTACCACGTGATCCTCGACAGTTGGCGCGGGATATTCTGTCGGGGAAGATCACGATCGAGCAGTTGGCGCGAGAGCAGCAGCGGCAGCGGGCGGCGCAGGGAGGGGGCGGGAAGGCGCCACCACCATTGCAGGCGCGGGTGCCGTTGCCGCGGCCTGCGGTTCCGATGCCGGGTCAACGACCGGTGATGCGTCCCCCCCCGCCCCCCCCCCCCCCCCCCCCACCCCCCCCCCCCCCGACGAGGAAAGGGCCCCGCGGGGGCGGGCAAAACGCAGCGCGCGCCGCGGGGCGAACACCCGCCGCCGCA
>Ga0335069_10001880_pt1 | contig 33061 bp, 26 predicted proteins | sample Lox_Sample_11_FD_206714 | JGI IMG/M metagenome (GOLD analysis project Ga0335069, IMG submission 206714) | Soil microbial communities from Loxahatchee National Wildlife Refuge, Florida, United States - Lox_Sample_1.1 | ecosystem: Environmental > Terrestrial > Soil > Wetlands | place: USA...
CAGGGCGACGTGTATCAGGTCTACCTGCCCGGCCTCAGTTGCAACGGCAACGCCGCCGGTGGACTGGGCATCACGTGCCGTGATGAGGCGCTATGGCCGCTCGGGTCGAACGCTCGCGCCATCTCGATCCCCACACGCAACTTCTTCGAGCATTTTGTTCTGCCGGATGGCACACAAAAGCGGATGCCGGCGTTTTTCTCTGCCGCCGCACTTGCCGATCGCGGCCGTACCGCCTGGCTCTTTGCAGCGACGGACGGCCGATTGCATTTGTACAACGCGGCGTTCGAGCCTGGTGCGTCGTGGAGCGGCTGGGGCAGTGATATCGCGATCGTCCAAACCGAGTGCGGCTCACGGACACTGCTGCTCGCTACCGCAGCGGGTGACGGCACGGCGCCCGATTCCGTGCAGGCGTATGAAATGACGGAGGGCGCTCCTCGGCCGGCCGGCGATCCGGTCTCTTTTCCCGGCCCGATTACCGCGCTCTGGTCCGCGAGCGAGCGGGGCGCGGCCGCCGTAGTTTCGCGTGACTTGAAAACTGGTCGATATGCGGCGTTTCGCCTGGCGATTCCTTGCAGCCGCTAGTCTGATTTCGTTCGCCGGCCGGGCTGCCGCGGAATCGCGCCCACGTTATGGCGGCACGCTCGTAGTTGAGCTGCACGACTCGGTCATTCTGACCGACCCCGGCCAGTGGCCGCTCCGGCTTGTCCCGCTGGTCTACGATCGCCTGGTGCGGCTGGACGATCGTGGTGAGCCGCAGCCCGCGCTGGCGATTTCCTGGCAACACGACGCTTCGAACAGACATTGGGAATTTCGTCTGCGCCCGCACGCCACGTTTCATGATGGATCTTCGGTAACCTCTGCCGCCGTGGTGGCGTGCCTGAAAGAGTGGATCAACGTTAGCGTCTCCGGCGATGGTGCTTTGGTTTTTCAAATGGAGATGCCCGCGCCCGATCTGCCGGTGCGGCTCGCGGGCGTTCGAGGAGCGATCTTCATGCGCGGCGCCGATGGCACCACGATTGGAACGGGTCCATTCCACATCATCGAATGGCAGGCGGGAAAGCGTGCGCTGCTCGGCGCCTATGAAGGCTACTGGGGCGGACGGCCGTTCGTTGATGCGATTGAAGTCCACTTGGGACGTGCGTATCGCGATCAGGCCATCGATCTCGATCTGGCCAAGGCTGACCTGGTGGAGATTCCGATCGGCGACGTCCGCCGAGCCGCGCAGCAGGCCGTTCGCACATGGACCGCGGCACCCTCCGAATTATTGGCGTTGCTGTTCGAACGCGGGCCGGGTTCGGTGGACGATGTTCGCGCGCGCCAGGCGCTGGCTCTCTCGATTGACCGCGACGCCATTCACAACGTGCTGCTCCAGGGCCAGGGCGAGTCGACCGCGGCTATTCTGCCCGGGTGGCTGAGCGGCTACGCTTTCCTGTTTCCCACCGCACGCGATGTCGACCGCGCCCGGCAACTTGCATCCTCGTTGCCCAGACCGGGGCAACGGATCTCGCTCGGTTACGATCCCTCGGATTCGCTGGCGCGTCCCATCGCCGAACGCATTGCACTCAATGCTCGCGAAGCCGGCCTCGCGATTCAGACCGTGCCCTCCGCCCAATCCGCCGTACGGCTGATGAAATACCCGCTGCGTTCGCTGGACTCGATAAGCGTCCTGACGGAAATGGGCAGCGTGTTGCATGTGGATACGCCGTCCATGGCCGCGACTCCAGAACTGCTTTTCGCTCATGAGCGCAAACTGCTCGATGATTTTCGCATCGTCCCGCTTTTCTATCTCCCCGAGGTCTACGGGCTGAGTTCGCGCGTGAGAAGTTGGGATCCGCAATCCTGGGCAGACTGGCGCCTGGATAACGTCTGGCTGGAAACGAGAACGCCATGACGTTCCGCACCCGTTTGCTGGTGGTGTTTGCGGTGACCATCCTGGCCTCGGTCGCCATTATCGTTGGAATTGTTTCCAACTCCGCCGAGCGCGCCTTCGACAGGCTGGATCAGCAGCGCACAACGGCGCTCGTGGAGCAGTTCTACCGGGAATTCGAGCGGCGCGGGGCGGAAGTCGCGGCGGCAGCCGACCGTATCGCCAAGGCCGACGCTACCGGACGCGTCGCCATTGATGCCAGTCGAGGTGACGCCGCGCCGCACGTATCCGATGCCGCAGACATCGCCGCCGCGCAAGGTTTGGATTTCCTGGAACTGGCCGCCGCCGACTCTACCATCGTGTCTTCTGCGCAATCGCCGGCGCGATTCGGTTACAAGGAATCTTGGCTCGCCGCGCCCGTGGACTGGGACGCTCAGCCGGCTTTCCTTCGCCGTGAAGATCTGTCGGACGAATCAGCCTTGGCGCTCGAAGCGGTGCGCGTGGCGATGGCCGGTGACGTCAAATTGTACGTTGTTGCCGGCCGCCGGCTGGATCAGACCTTTCTCTCTTCGCTCGTCCTGCCGTCTGGCATGCGTGTACTGCTCTACCGGAACCTCGATCTTGTATCTTCTCCGCAGTTGCTCGCCAACGTGCCGGCCGGGGAAGCGCAGCGCCTGGCTCCACTCACGGAACGCGCGATTCATGACAACCGTGAGACCAATGCGGAGATCCAGTGGACCGCCGATGCCGCGAGTGCCGAGATGTTTCACGCGATTCCCTTGAAGGGCCGCGATGGACATCCTCTCGGCGTGCTGCTGATCGGCAGCTCCCGGCGCGAATTGGCGCTGCTGGTTCACTCGATTCGCAAGGTCGGGCTCTATGTGGGCGGCGCGGGCGCGCTGCTGGCTCTGGCGCTGGCAGCGTGGGCGACGGCGCGGGTTACGCGTCCCGTGAAGCTGCTGGCCGCCGGCGCGGCTGAAGTCGCGCACGGGAACTGGCAGGTTCGGGTCGATACCGATTCGCGCGATGAGATCGGCGACCTGGCGCGTGCGTTCAACCAGATGACCGGTGAACTTTCCGACCAACGCGACCGGCTGGTGCAGGCCGAACGGGTGGCGGCATGGCGCGAGCTGGCGCGGCGGCTGGCGCATGAGCTCAAGAATCCGCTGTTTCCGCTGCAAATCACGGTGGAGAATCTGGAACGCGCCAAGCGAGAGCATCCTGGCCAATTCGAAGAAGTGTTCCGCGAAAGCACCGCCACCCTGCTTGCCGAGCTCGCCAATCTCAAAGCCATCATCGGCCGCTTCAGCGATTTCGCCAAAATGCCTACTCCACAGTTCGAGCCGGCGCAACTGAACGATTTGGTTCGTGCCGTTTTGAAACTCGTGGATGCGCAGCTTGCGGCATCCGGCAATATTCATCCCGAGGCGCAACTCGAGCCAGCACTGCCCGTGATCGAAGCCGATCCCGAACAAATCAAGCGCGCCCTGCAAAACCTGGTGCTGAATGCCATGGACGCCATGCCGAATGGAGGAACCTTGCGTCTGACAACGCGGCAGTACAATAGCACGGTGATTCTGGAGGTCGCCGACTCCGGCCAGGGCCTCACGCAGGAGGAGTGCGCGCGATTATTCACGCCCTACTACACCACCAAGCACCACGGCACCGGACTTGGCCTGGCCATCGTGCAGTCGGTTGTAAGCGATCACCACGGAACCATTTCCGTCGAAAGCCAGCCGGGCCGCGGCGCCACTTTCCGCGTTGAGCTGCCCATTTCGCAAGGTGCGCGGGGCTGACATGGCACACTTGCTGATTGTCGACGATGACGCCAACACGCTGGCTTCTCTAGCCAGGGCCTTCCGTCTCGCCGGCCACGAGGCTACGGTGTGCGACAGCGCCGCGCGCGCCCTCGAACTGGTCAAATCACAACCCTTCGACCTGATCTTTTCCGACGTTGTGATGCCCAATAAAGACGGCTTAGCGCTGCTCGAAGATTTCAAATCGCTGAGCATCCCCACGCCCGTAGTGATGATTTCGGGGCAAGCCAATGTCGAGATGGCGGTGCGCGCCACTAGGCTCGGTGCGGTCGACTTTCTCGAGAAACCCCTTACAACCGAGAAGTTGCTGCTGACTGTCGAGAACGTTCTGAAACTGCGGCGCCTCGAGGAAGAGAACCGCCAACTGCGGCAGCGCGTCGGCAAACACGAGATCATCTGGAAGAGCGAGCCGATGCGCCGTGTGATGACGCAGGTGGAGCGCGTCGCCGCCAGCGAAACGCGCGTCTGCATTTTCGGCGAAACCGGCACTGGAAAAGAGCTGATCGCGCGGACGCTCCACGCGCGAAGCCCCCGCTCGCATGGGCCTTTTGTAACGCTCAATTGCGCCGCCGTGCCCGCGGAACTGATCGAATCGGAACTCTTCGGTCATGAAAAAGGCGCGTTCACCGGCGCTGCTACCCGTCACACGGGCAAGTTCGAGCAAGCGCAAAGCGGCACTCTGTTTCTCGATGAGATCGGCGATATGCCGCCCGTCATGCAAACCAAGCTGCTGCGTGTGCTTGAAGAAAACGAAATCGAGCGCGTGGGCGGTGACCGGCCGGTCTCCGTGAATGTGCGGGTCGTCGTGGCTACGCATCGCAACCTGGAAGACCTGGTGAAGAAAGGGACATTCCGCCAGGATCTGTATCACCGCATTTTTGTTTTCCCGATTCTCCTGCCGCCCTTGCGCGAGCGCCGCGACGACATTCCGGTGCTGGTTGCCCATTTCGCGGGGCAGATCGCGGACCAGAACGGCTGGAAGCCGCAGGCTTTTAGCGCCGAAGCCATGGCTGCCTTGCAACATTACTCGTGGCCGGGCAATGTTCGGGAGTTGCGTAACATCGTTGAGCGGCTGCTACTGCTTTCGGGCGAAACGGTCGACGCTGTGACCGTGGAAGCGACGCTACCGCAACAAGCTCCAAGTACCGGTTCGATTACACCTTCGACTGGAACGCTCGCCGAGCGCGTGGACTCTTTCGAGCGAGACGTTCTCCTCGCCGAGCTGAAACAACACGGCTACCGCATGACCGAAACGGCAAAGGCGCTAGGCCTAGAGCGCAGCCATTTGTATAAGAAATGCCAGGCTTTAGGCATCGATTTGCAAGCGGTGAAGAAGGGCGAAACGGACGCTTGACAGGACCCGGTCTTCCATCCTACTATAAGACTAGTCAGACTAGTTATTGGGTCTGAGCCGGAGGAGGGAATCGTGGAAACCGCCGCAAAACGAGCGAACGTCGAAAATGAGCCATGGCAGCTCCAGGCCGCCAAGGCGCGTTTCAGCGAGGTCTTCCGCCTGGCGCGGTCGCAGGGTCCGCAGTGGGTGACGCGTAACGGCAAAGAGGCCGTGGTGGTCGTGGCGTCCGAAGAGTTCGAGCGGTTGACTCGGCTAAAAAAGCAAACCGGCAGTCTGGTTGAGTTCTTTGCCAATTCACCATTGGCTGGGCTGGAACTGAATCTGGATCGCGTACCCGATTTCGGTCGCCCTATTGATCTGTGAGCGGCTTTCTTCTCGACACGAACGTCATCTCCGAACTCGTCAAACCCCGTCCGGAACCCAGAGTGGTGAGCTGGATCGAAGGTATTGACGAGAACCTCCTCTACCTCAGCGTTCTCACGTTAGGCGAGATTCGAAAAGGCGTCGCTGGTTTGCCGCAATCGGCACGACGGACGGCGCTCGAAGCCTGGCTCGACTCCGACTTTCGCCTGCGTTTCTCCAAGCGGATTCTTTCCATTAACGAACAAGTCGCCGATCGTTGGGGCAGCATTGCGGGGCTGGCGCAGAAAGATGGACGCAGCATGCCGGTAATTGATGGCCTGCTCGCCGCCACCGCGATCCATCACAATCTCACCCTCGTGACGCGCAATACTGGTGACACGGTCGCTACCGGCATCGCGGTTTTCAATCCGTGGCAGGACTGATCACCCTTACGCCATCGCCAGAATCTTGTCGAACGCGTCCGAGACCTTGCGCGGCTTGTCCGGATCGTTGGCGTCATGGCCGATCTCGGGCGACATGAACCCGCGGTAGCCAATTTTCACAAATGCGGCCATCACGGCCTTCCAATCCACATCGCCTTCGAGCAAATCCGCGAATTTTCCCTGCTCGTAACCTTTCGCGAGTTTGTAGTCTTTGAGATGAACGCGCTTGATGCGCGGCCCGAGCGTGAGTATCCAGTCCTGCGGATAGCCGTACTGCATCACGTTGCCCACGTCGAAATGCGACTGGATCCACGGACTATGAAACTGGTCGAGAAACGTGCGCATCTCCATCGGGCTGAGGATGAACTTGTTCCACACGTTCTCCACCGTGAGGCAAACCTTGGCTTCCTCGGCCCACGGAGCGGCTTTCGGCAGCTCCTCACTCACGCGGTTCCAGGTGTCCTCGTAGCCGAACTGGAGCTTTGGTCCGTCGCCCAGACGGCAGAGATAAAGCAGGGTCGCGCCGCAGTTAAGATGTTTGGCGAACTCGAGGCCTTGCTTCAATCCTTCGAGACTCTTCGCGCGCACGGCAGGATCCGGGCTATTGATCGGGTTCGATCGAAACGCGCCGCCCATCCAGATGCTGGCAATCTGCAATCCGCTCTCGTGCGCGGCATCGCCAATGCGCTTGACTTCATCGGCGCTGAGCGACGGCGAGATTTCCTCGCCAAACCGCAGCTCGATCGCGTCAAATCCGGCGTTCTTCGCCTGCCGGAACTTCTCGGTAACCGGCATCTGCGATGGAAAAATAATGGAAGTGATGCTCTTGATGAAACGGGGCGACTGCGTTTGCGCGGGAAGCGCCGCGGCCGTACCCAGTGCGAGGAAGTTTCTGCGATTCACCGAACCAGTGTAACGCCGGCCCGGTATTGGCGATACAGCATCCAAGCGCAGGCCGCAAACCCAGCCACGCACAGAAAATCCATCATGCGTCGCTGCACACCGCCGTCATAGATGAGTTCGACCGCACAGCTTCCGCGGCAGTCAGGCTCCAGGACAAGGAAGCCGAGCGCGTCTTTCCGGGTAGGCAGGTCAGCTCCGTTTGCGTTGGCGCGCCAGCCCGGGTCGTAACTGATCTGGAGCGAGAGGACCTGCGGCTTCGCCAGACTGGCTTCGATGGTTGCGCGATTCGGTCCGTGCCAGATCAATCGAGTCTTTGGGTCCGCGTCCACAGCGGCTGCATAGCGATTGATAGCGGGAAAATCCATCGGGAAGGTGCTGACGAGAGCGTCCTTGCCGACCACGTGGGCTAACGAGCCCGACCCCGGGATTTCGTAGATCACGTCGTCGCCGTCGCGCCAGACCTCGGGAACGACGCCGGCGAATTTGCCCGGATCGTGAAAATCGTGAAAGAAGTTGCGGGTGTGTTCACCTCCCACCGCAATCGCTCGCACGCCGCAAGCTTTGAGAAGGGCTACGGTGTCAGGCCCGTTGCCGGCGCGAAACGGGATGGCATAGGTGATGTGTGCGATGGCCGGATTCGAGCGACCCTGGTCAACGCCTCCTCCGAGTTCTGGGTTGTCGGCGAAAGCGCTGAACCAGTACCGAGTGGAACCTTCAACATAGACACGCTGGCCAGGATAGTGCGCGTTGAGGAACTCGGCCTGTTCGTACTCAACCGTCTTTGTGATGTCGAACCGCGGAAGCCAGGCGTGGACATCGCGCCGTGCGCGCGGCACCAGGACAATGGCCAGACACGCGAGCGCCGCTCCCGTCAGCACGCGCGACCACTTTCGCCGCGAGCCTAGCCGCCGAGAACCCAGAGCGATGCCCACCACCATGGCGAAAGCAGCATCCATTTCAAGGAAGTACCGAAACGCTTGTGGCAGCGCATAGATTTTGACGTATTCAAACCCGAGCGGCGGAACTGCCATCAGATAGAGAAAGACAAGAGCAAAGCGGCCGCCTTCCGGAACGGATGTTCTTTTCTTCAGAAACAGGCCGATCGCGAAGGCCCCGGCGAACCACGCCCCGAGGTAGATGTACTGCCACGGGCCCATGGGGAACGATCCGGAAAGGCCCTGCGCGTTTCTTTGCAATGCCGCAATGTCGGACGGCGGCATCCATGGGGAGGCGATCGCGTATGCGAGCGCGCCGATGAGAACCAGGCGGCCGAATGCCGGCTTGCCATGTTCTTCGCGTTTCCATACGACCAGCAGGGCGAACGCGCAGCAAACCAACGCCATCGCACCCAGCCAGTTGGTCAGTGCGACCGAGACTGACGCCAGTACCGCGAGAACCGTCCGCCAGCCAAGCGGATGTTCGAGTGCTGCGTGAATCGCGGCGAGCGCAAGCAGCAGCAAGGCGATGCCGGCGATATTCCCCATTTCGTCGTGCGTCAGTAGGGCGGAGAGCCTCGCCGGGCTCCAGACGCTGCCGGTCCGCACCCACGGCAGCAAAAACGCCGAAACCGAAGTGAGGCTGTAAAACCATCCGGCGGCGAACGCCTTCCACTGCGACTTCGTCAGGCGAAGGACGAGCGCAAACAGGGCTACCGGCCCCGCACAATAGAAAGCCGCGGCCACCGCGTGAACGGAATGGGCGGCGGTCATGCCTGTCACGCACGAAAACAGGGCAGTCAAATGATGGAGCAGCGGCGGATAGGTGTTTTCAATGGGGATGCCGGCATACCAGAGCGGGAACCATCCGGGGTGCGCCCAGTGCACCTTGTACCAGCGAGCGAGGCCTATGTATGATCCTTCGATCGAGTACATGAAGGAGACAAATTCGGTGCGGAACAGGCGAGCGGAAATCCAGACATTGACAGAGAGCAGCGCGAATACCGAGTACAAGGCCGAGAGTTTTCGATGCACGGGGCGCGGTATCCAGACAGCTTAGCAGGGCCCTATCGAAGGAATGCGATATTGGAAGCATGAGCCTCTCTCTCGGCATCGACGAGTTGCTTGGCTACTCGGACGAAGAACGCAGCAAATGGCAAAAGTGGTTCACCGGCCAGCCGCCCGAGGCTCTCGAAGCCTCCGTCCAGCGCGGCGCGCGTTTCACTACCGTCTGGGCATTGATGGATCATATCTTCCTGGTGGAGAAACGGCACACGCAGCGGCTGAAGGGAGACTCGCCGGTGGATACCGAAACCGGCATCGCCCGTCCCAACGTGGAGGCGCTGTTTGCTTATGCGCGCACTGTCCGCGACGAGTTGGCGCGGTTCGTCCATTCCACGCCGGATGCAGACATGGCCCGTCCGCGCGAGTTTCACTTCGGTAGTGCTTCTTTGACCGTCTCGCCGCGCAAGCTCGTGTTCCATGTCTTCTTCCACGAGATCCGTCATTGGGCGCAGGTCGCAACCGCTGTGCGCAATGCGGGCTTCGCTCCTCCGGGCAATCACGATCCTATCTTCAGCAACGCGTTCGAATGATCCTGGCACCGGTTTTTACCGGTGAGTCTCGCGCAGAGAACATCGAGCGTCTGCCATTCCCCGCCGGCTCTTTCGGTATCGCAGAGTTTTTGGCGCCAGTGAACGATCTTGACGCCTTTCGCCACGTCAATTGATACTGTCCCCTGTGACGCCGCGCGCGGTATTTTTCGGAATCCTTTCCGCGTCCACTGGAAAGCAACGTCTGATTCTTCCCCTGGGAATTGCACTCGTGGGACTTGTGGTCAACATCATCGTTGCGGCCAGTATGTCGGAAACATACGATGAACCAGACTACGTCGCTTACGGTGTCGCCGTACTACACGGCAAGCCCGACCGATTCCGTGCTTTGCTCGACAGCAAAATGCCGGTGTCCGCGCTGAATGCGTTGCCGCTCGTGGCCGGCGACTACCTGCGGGATCACAGAGTGGCTCCCGGCCTCGCGGGGATCCTGCTAGATGTGCGCGCCCGCCGTTATGGAACCATCGCGGCAGCGTTCTGCCTGTGCCTGCTCGTGTTTCTCTATGCGGAGTCGCTCTTTGGCCGCACAGCGGGCCTGTTCGCTCAGATGATTTTCGTGATGGAACCGAACATCATTGCGCATAGCACGCTCGCCACCAACGACTTGTATGTCGCATTCGGCACGGTGCTCGCCTTATACTTCGTGCGCCGATATTTACTGTCTCCGAGTACCCGGAATGCGGCCCTGGCGGCCTTCACCCTAGCGCTGGCGCAATTGATGAAGTTCACTGCCTTTTACCTCTACGCGGTTCTGGTTATTGCCGTGACCTCCGCCGCTCTCTATTCGAAGTACGGAAGGCAACCGCGGTATCGCATCTCCCTGCGGCAGGCCGGCACACTAGCAGTGCTCACGGTGGCAGGCTTTCTCGCGGTTATCAACGCGGGATTCCTGTTTGACAGAACCTTCACTCCTCTGGACAAGTACACATTCCGCAGCCCGACCTTTCAGTCGCTGCAGCAGGTTCCGGTCTTGGGCGCCCTTCCGGTTCCCCTTCCTTACCCCTACCTTCAGGGATTCGACTGGGTCAGTTCGAACAACACTACCGGTGCTACCTTCGGCAATATTGTTCTTTTCAACCAGGTGCGAGGCCGGAAACTTCAGCGGTCAGACGGCTTCCCCGCGTACTTCCTGGTCGCGTACGCGCTCAAAGAACCGATCGGCTTGCAGATTGTGCTCTTCGCGAGCCTGGTGTGGATATTCAGGAATCGGCGTCCTGCCGATCTTCTGGTCGGCGAGGGGCTATTGCTGGTGGCCGCGGCGGTAATCTGGGCAGCCTTTTCCTTTTTCAGCACGGCGCAGGTTGGAATTCGCCACGTGCTTCCGGCGCTGGCGATCTTCACGATCCTGTCCGGCGGCGGATTCCAGGCCTGGGCGACATTCTCACTTCGGCGAAAGATACTGCTCAGCGGATGCCTCGTCTATACGGCCATCTCCGTGGGAAGCTATTTTCCCCACATGATTCCGTATTTCAACGAGATCGTCACCGATCGCCGGATGGCTTATCATTTTCTGGCGGACAGCAATCTGGAATGGGGGCAGGCCGATTGGGTAGTCGGGCGCTTCCTCGAACGTAATCCGGATGTGCACTTCCTCTATCGCAACCGCGAAGTGGATCTGAATCCTCACCAACGAATTGCCGGACGCGTTCTGATGAGCGCTAACGTCGCGGCCGGAGTCTTCCCGCCGGAGGCCGATAACTTCGTAAGGCGTGAAGGGCTCTTGCCCGTTGCTCAGGTTGGCTACGGCTACCTTCTGTTCCAGGTACCTGAGCGTCCGGCTACCGGGCGGGAGTTCATGGCCACTACCGGCAACAGCAACGTGCGCGAGGTCACCGGCGCCACGGGTCCGCCGTCCATTAGACCCGCCGGCATCGGCCCCCTTTTCAGCAACGCAAACACGATCCAGCCAGGCGAATGGGTGTCGATTTTCGGCACGAATCTCGCCAGTTCGACGATGAACTGGAAAGGGGATTTCCCGACGTCTCTTGGTGGCACGACCGTGACGATCAACGGGAAGCCCGCGTATCTTCGGTTTGTCAGCCCTGGGCAGATAAACTTGCAGGCGCCGAACGATACCGCGACAGGTTCGGTCTCCGTGATCGTAACAACCGCGAGCGGAACTTACAGGTCGGCTGCCACGCTGGCCCCAGTTGCCCCCTCGTTCAGTCTGCTTGACAGCAAACACGTGATGGGCATCATTCTCAGGTCGAATGGCTCGGGAACACACGACGGTTGGGCCCACGACATCCTTGGACCGACGGGGAGTTCCCTTGGCTACGCCACGGTTGCCGCGAAGGCGGGAGACCACGTTGAACTTTTCGGCGTCGGTTTCGGGCCGACCATCCCTCCGGTACCCGCGGGACAGGCATTCTCCGGCACGGCCGCAACGACAAATCCGGTACAGCTTAAGATTGGCGGCACGAAAGTGACACCGTCCTTCGCCGGCTTGAGTTCAGCGGGGCTCTATCAGATCAACGTGACGATTCCGGCGAACCTCGCGACCGGCGACGTGCCGCTTGTGGCGGCGGTAGGCGGCGTTCAGACGCAGCCCGGTGTTGTAATCTCGCTTCAGTAGGGGGGGCGACTTTAGGAAGGGATGCGATATTGGAATGCTGGCCGCTCTCTGAAATGACCCTCGCTCCCGCCTTCACTCGTGACTTCCGCGCACAAAACATCGAGAGTCTGCGCCGCGAAACCTTCGATGTTCTCATCATTGGCGGCGGGATCAACGGCGCCGGCATCGCGCGTGACCTTACTATGCGCGGTGCGAAGGTCGCTCTGATTGAGCAGCGCCACTTCGCTTCCGGCACCAGCGGCAAGAACTCGCAGCTCATCCATGGCGGCCTGCGCTACCTGAAACAGCTTCGGGTCCATCTGGTGCGCGAATCGCTGTACGAACGTGCCACGCTGCTGCATCTTGCTCCGCATCTGGTCACGCCGCAGCCGTTCCTCATGCCCATGTATGGATGGCCCGCGCGCCTGTTTTACGGTACCGGTCTCACGCTCTACGATCTTCTGGCCGGCCGCGGTAACGTGGGCCGCCACCGTGTGCTGAGCGCCGCCGATGTGGCGAAGCTTGAGCCCGGTTTCGCGCTTCAAGGCTTGACACACGGCGCCATCTTCTATGATTGCCAGGTCAATTCCGCGCGATTCGTGATCGAAAACATGTGGGACGCCGCGCGGCTCGGCGCGACCATCGTGAACTATGCGCACGCCAAGCGGGAAGGCGCCGTAGTCTCGATCACCGACGTGCTCTCTGGCGACACCTTCCCGGTTCGCGCCGCCCACGTGGTCGACGCGACGGGCCCATGGGAGCCTGGCCTGCGGCTGGTTCGCGGCTCGCACATTGTGATTCCCCGCGTGAACGCCAGCGAAAACGCGGTCGCCTATTTTGAAGAGTCCGGCCGTATCATTTTTGTGATTCCCTGGGGCAGCGCGCGTCAGTTGTCGCTCGTAGGCACCACGGACGTCGATCACTCCGGCGGCCCCGATAGCGTTCACATTTCCGCCGAGGAGACCGAATATCTCCTGCGCATCGTTCGCCGCCTCTTTCCCGCGGCGCGCGACACTGAGCCGATTTCCGCCTTCAGTTCTTTGCGTCCTCTTGTGCCGGCGGCCGGCTCCGCTACCAAAGCCAGCCGCGAGCATCGCATCTGGAAAGACGACGCAGGCATAGTTCACGTGGCCGGCGGCAAGTACACAACCTATCGCGTGATGAGCGCCGAAGCCGCCGATCTGATTTTGCCCGCCGAATCCAACACCGCCGCTACGCCGCTAGGCGGCAACACCGCGGAGAGCCTGAACGAATGGATCGCGAGTGCACCCACTTTGGCCTCCCGGCACGCCTTGACCGCGGCCGAAGCGACAGTAGCGATCCGCCACTACGGCGTGCAGACGCCCAATCTTCTAGCGCTTCTTCCCGAAACCGCGGCGCCCGGACTCACCCGCCTCGAATGTGCGCAAATCGCTTTCGCCGTGAACCACGAGATGGCCGAGCGCCTTGCCGACGTGATGTTCGTCTCGACTTATTGGGGCTACGAACGCAAATGGACGCGCGAGAATCTGACGCCCGTTGCTCGTGAGATGGCCCGCCACATAGGCTGGGATACCCGGCGCACGGAAGAAGAAATCTCGCAGATCGTGTAGCTACTTCCGCAGCGTCGCCGCGAGCGCCGCCGCAATCTCGAATTCGCCCTCGATCTCGCGCGTCCGCAGATTGTCGCGCAAGTGCTCGAGCTTGCTGATATACGCCGTGAGCGCTTCTTTGATCGGCCCGCTGTTGGTCGCCAGAATGTCACGCCATAGCTCGAAGGAGCTCAGCGCAAGGCGCGTCGAGTCCCGGAGTCCCGGTCCTGCCACCGACAGGTTATCGCCGGCATTTTCGGCGACCGTCGCAGCCAACGCCGTTGCCACCAGTTGCGGGAGATGCGACGTGAACGAAACGATGCGATCGTGTTCCACCGCGTTCAACATGACGGGCAGCGCGCCAATGGCGCGAATCCATTTCAGAAATTCGTCTATCGCAGGCGCTTCGAGTGTTTTTGAATCCTCGGGCGTCAGCACGTAGGTGCGCCCGCGAAACAGGTCGGCGTCCGCTTCCGCCACCCCGCGTTTCTCTTTACCCGCCATGGGATGCCCACCAAGAAACATCGCGCGCCTCAGGTGCAGACGTGCCGCGGCGACAATGGCGCCCTTGGTGCTGCCCGCATCCGTAATCAACGTTCCTGGACGAACGAAGTCATCGATTTTCCGCAGCGTGTCCAGAATGCGCCCGATGGGCTGCGCCAGATAAATGAGATCCGCGCGCGCAGCCGCTTCGGCGAGCGGCAAGCCTCCATCGATCGCGCCGCGCTCGAGCGCTGCCTCTATGGTGGAGGGCGCACTCACGCCCAGTATCGTCCCGCCTACCCCGGCTTTCTTGAGTGCCAGTCCGAACGACCCGCCGATCAGCCCGACGCCAACGATCGCAACTGTTTGCATGGCCGCCTAGATCACCCGGCCCACTGCCGGCGCGATCATGCGCAGTTGCGCCATCAACTCGGCAAACTGCGCGGCGTGCAGAGATTGCGCTCCATCGCTCAACGCGTGATCCGGATCCGGATGCACTTCGATCATGAGCCCGTCCGCACCCGCGGCCAGCGCGGCCCGCGCCATCGGCGCCACTTTATCGCGCCGCCCCGTGCCGTGTGACGGGTCAGCCACGATGGGCAGGTGCGAAAGCTTCTTCACCACCGGAATCGCCGAAATGTCCATGGTGTTGCGCGTATAGTTCTCGAAGGTTCGGATGCCGCGCTCGCACAAAATCACGTTGTAGTTTCCGCCGGCCAGAATATACTCCGCCGAAAGCAGCAGCTCTTCGATAGTCGCCGAGATACCGCGCTTCAACAGCACCGGCTTCGGCTGTCGTCCCAACTCTCGCAGCAAATTGAAATTCTGCATGTTGCGCGCGCCCACTTGCAGGATGTCCGCATACTGGGCCACGAGTGGAATCTGCGTGAGATCCATCACCTCGCTCACCACGAGCAATCCGTGACGGTCTGCCGCCTGGCGCATCATGGCCAGCCCTTCCTCGCCCAATCCCTGAAAGCTATAGGGCGACGTCCGCGGCTTGAACGCTCCGCCGCGAATCACGTTCGCTCCTTCGTGCGCCACCATCTCCGCCGACCGTTCAATCTGCTCGCGGCTCTCCACGCTGCACGGCCCGGCCATCACCACCACGCGCTCGCCGCCGATCTCCACTGCCGGACTGCCGTTGCGTGCCACGCGTACGATGGTGCCCCCCGGCCGGAATGTCCGGCTCGCCAGCTTGTAGGGAGAGACGATGCGGTGCGCCTCTTTGACGCCCTCCATCACCTCGAATGTGGCGATGTCGAATTCGTACTTGCCTCCCACGCCGCCGAGCACGGTGTGCAAAACGCCGGTTGACCGGTGGACATCAAAACCCAACTCCACTAACCGGTCGATGACCCCCTGTATTTGCGCCTCAGTGGCACCTTCCTGCATCACTACCAGCATTCAGCCTTTGTCTCCATCCCGCGAGGATTCCATGCGCAGCCGTTGCAGCGTGCGCATTTCGTCGATGATCCGTTCGAAAATCCGCCGCGCCGCTTCGTGCGACATCGGCCCGGAGTTGTTACCCTCCACGTTTGCCAGCACTTCGTCTTCCCGCCTGGGCTCGTAGATGCGCATGCCACACTCGCCTTTGATGCGCCCAATCTCTTCCACGATGCGGGTGCGCGCATTGAGCAGATTCACAAGCTGCCGGTCCAACTCGTCGATGCGCTCGCGGCAGTCGGCCAGGGCTTTTTCGGCGAACTCCCTGGTCACCGCTGGCGTACCCCTGCCGCGGTCATCTCGAATCCGTGTTTTAGCTCGCGCGCGAACGCCTCGAGTTGCAGTTCAAGCGAAGGATTGTCCAGATTGCGCTCGATCAAATGCACAATCGCGCTGCCCACTACCACCGCTTCCACCTGCTGCCCCAGTTCTGCCACATGTTCCGGCCGCGAGATTCCGAATCCCACGGCGAGGGGCAGGGAAGTGATGGCGCGCATGGCGCTCACTAAGGGGGCGACCGAGCCCGAAATCGAATCCTGCTCACCCGTCACACCGGTTCGCGAAACCAGATAGACGAAGCCGCTGGAGTATTCGGCAACCAGCTCGAGCCGCCTCGGCGAACTCGTCGGCGCCGCAAGGAACACCGTGTCCAGCCCCGCACCGCGCATCACTTTTACGTACTCGCTCGCTTCCTCAACGCTGGCATCCGTGAGCAGACAGCCATCGATACCGGCGGCCGCCGCGTCTCGAGCCAGTGTTTCCAGCCCGTACCGCAGCACCGGGTTCAGATACGTGAACAACAACAAGGGTATTTCCGAGCGGTTCCGAATCTCGCGCGCAATTTCCAATACGCCGCGCAGCGTCGTCCCCGCTTTCAATGCCCGCTCGCCCGCCCGTTGGATGACCGGACCATCCGCGATCGGATCGGAAAACGGCACGCCCAACTCGATCAGATCCGCACCACCGCGCTCTAGCGCTTCTACCAGCGCCGGCGTCCGTTCGGGCGCGGGGTCGCCCACTGTCAGATACGCGATGAGCCCTTTGCGGCCCGAAGCGCGCAGACTCTCGAAAAGGCGGCCAATACGCGTCTTCACTTCGTGTCCAGCTCCGGAAAGTTCTCGCGATAGATATCGATGTCCTTGTCTCCCCGCCCCGACACATTCACTACAAACACTTGCCCCACCGCTTTTGGCGCGCGTGCCACGGCCTCGGCCACCGCATGCGCCGACTCCAGCGCGGGAATGATCCCCTCATTTTGCGACAGCAAGCGCGCGGCACCGAGCGCCGTTTGGTCGTCCACCGATACATACTCCGCCCGCCGGTTGTCATGCAGCCACGCATGTTCGGGTCCAACGAGCGCGTAATCCAATCCCGCCGACACCGAGTGCGTCAACGAAATCTGCCCGTTTTCATCTTGCAGCAGGTAGCTCCGGGCGCCGTGCAGCACGCCCGGCGAGCCTCCTGAGAAGCGCGCTGCGTGCTCGCCGAGTCCTGGTCCGCGCCCACCTGCCTCAACGCCCACCAGGCGCACATCTGCGTCCGACACGAACGCGTGAAAGATGCCGATCGCGTTACTGCCTCCGCCCACGCAGGCAATCACCGTGTCGGGAAGGCGTCCCTCGGCTCGTTGAATCTGCGCGCGCACTTCTTCGCCGATCACCTTATGGAATTCCCGCACCATCAGCGGATACGGATGCGACCCGAGCGCGGAGCCCAGCAAGTAATGGGTCGTCGAGACGTTCGTCACCCAGTCGCGCATGGCCTCGCTGATGGCGTCTTTGAGGGTTCGGCTGCCGTTGGCCACGCCCACGACTTTCGCGCCCAGAAGCCGCATGCGGAATACGTTGAGCCGCTGCCGCCGCATGTCCTCTTCGCCCATGTACACCACACAGTCGAATCCGAACAGCGCGCAGACCGTCGCGGTAGCTACGCCGTGCTGTCCTGCGCCGGTTTCGGCAATGATGCGCTTCTTGCCCATGCGCCGCGCCAGCAGCGCCTGCCCCAGGCAATTGTTGATCTTGTGCGCGCCGGTGTGCAGCAGGTCTTCGCGCTTCAAGTAAATGCGTGCGCCGCCGAGCTTCTCAGTCAGCCGCCTGGCGAAATAGAGCGGCGTCGGACGCCCCGCGTAAGTGTGCAGGAGTTCGTCAAGCTCAGCTCGGAACGACGGATCTTGGCGCGCTTCCAGAAATGTCCGTTCCAGCTCTTCGAGCGGCGACATCAACACTTCGGGCACATATCGCCCTCCATACGTCCCGAAGTGCCCGCCTGCGTCCGGTTGCGAGATCATGCGGAAAGTGCCGCCTTTAGAAATTGCGCCATCTTGACGTGGTCCTTTTTACCCGGAGTGCTCTCCAGCCGCGAGCAAGCGTCCACACCCCACGGTCGCGCCTCTCGAATGGCCTCGGCCACGTTTGCCGCGTCCAGCCCTCCGGCAACAATCACTTTCCCGTGAATCCCCGCTGCGAGCGTCCAGTCAAATGAGACACCGTTCGACGCACCGTCCAGCAGAAGCGCCTCCGCCGGATATTGACCCAGCACCCCGCGGTCGAAACGCGCGCCGATCCGAAGGGCCTTCCAAACGCGCAACCCTCGCGGAAAATCCGCGCCTGTTTCCTGTCCATGCAATTGCACAATGTCGAGCCCTGTCTCCCGCGCGATCTCAGCCACTTTCTCCGGCTCTTCATCCACAAACACACCCACCTTCCACACCGCCGCCGGTAATTTGGCGATCATCTCGCGTGCGGCATCCCGCGTAATATACCGCGGGCTGCCCGGCCAAAAATTGAAACCCAACGCCCGCGCACCGCCATCGACTGCCGCCCGCGCATCTTCCAGATTCGTGATGCCGCATATCTTGATCATCATGCCGAGCCCAGCAGAGTGCGCAGCGCCGCCTCCGGATTCTCCGCCTTCACCAGATGCTCACCCACCAGAAACGCGTCGAAGCCGGCGTCCTGAAGCCGCCGGATATCCTCGTGCGTATGAATCCCGCTCTCGCTGATCTTCAGAACCCCTTCCGGGATCTCCTCCGCCAGCCGCAGCGACGTTTCCAGCGTGACGGCGAACGTCCGCAGATCCCGATTGTTCACCCCGATGATGTCCGCTCCCGCTGCCAGCGCTCTTCGCAGTTCCCTTTGATCGTGTACCTCGACGATAGCCGCCATCCGGAAGCGTCCGGCCCATTCGCGCAAATCGCGGATCTCCCCCTCTTCCAGAATCGCCGCTATCAGCAGGACCGCGTCCGCTCCGTGCGCCGCCGCTTCCGCCACGTGATACTCATCCAGCGTGAAATCCTTGCGCAGCACCGGCACCGCTACAGCGGCCCGCGCTGCCACCAGGTGCTCCAGTTTCCCTTGGAAGAAGGGCTCGTCAGTCAGAACCGAAAGTGCCGCCGCTCCGCCTTTTTCATATTGCTTGGCCAGTGTCGCTGGATCGAAATCTTCCCGTAAGACGCCTTTACTTGGAGATGCTTTCTTGATTTCCGCAATCACGGCGGGCGACCGGCGCAATAGCGCCGCGCGGAATCCTCGCCGCGAGGCCGTCGTCTCCTCTGCCAGCCTCTCCAACTCCGCCCGCGGAGCCGTCGCATGAGCGTAGTCTTCCCGCTTGCGGGCGACAATGCGAGCCAGAATGTCCGGGACGGTATCGATCAAAGCGGTCCTTCGGGTTAATGTCCATCGTATCAAACCGGAAACTCCGATTAGATCAGTTTCGGCTCTTGTAGTATGCTGGTCTTTACAAGTAAAAACTTGTCCGTTGGAGGATTTTAGCTTATGCCCACCCGGCTTAAGACGGCTGCCTTGTCCGCCGCTGCTCTCCTGCTGTTCGCCTGCGCAGCTTCCGCTCAGGTCGCTTCGCTCGAGGGGGACGTCAAAGATCAAAACGGCCAGGCGCTCAAGGGTGCTCTGGTGAAGATCGATCGCCAGGACATAAAAGGCCATTACCAGGTCAAGACCGATAAGAAAGGCCACTACTTTCATACAGGGCTTCCGCTCGGGACGTACAAAGTCACCCTGGAAGTGGATGGCAAAGATGTCGACAACGTCAACGGTGTCCATCTTGGGCTAGGCGATAACCCACCCGTCAATTTCAGCATGAAGGAAACGCAGCAACGCCAGCAGTCGCTTCAGCAGGCCGCTGCGAGCGGCACCCTAACCAAGGAACAGGAACGAGGCATGTCGGCCGAGCAGAAGGCCGCCCTCGAAAAAGCCACCAAGGAGCGCGAAAGCGCATTGGCAAAGAACAAGGCGTTGAATGACGCCTTCAATCAGGGCATGGCGGGCATCCAGGCTCAGCATTGGGACGAGGCGATCGCGGCGTTTAACAAAGCCAATGAAATCGATCCTAAGCAAGTTGTGATCTGGGCGCGTCTGGCCGATGCATATATGCAGTCCGGCGCGACCAAGACCGGCGCCGATCAGCAAGCGGCGTACGATAAAGGACTCGAGTCGTTTACCAAGGCCATCGAACTGAAGCCCGATGATGCCGCGTATCACAATAACTATGCGTTGGCGTTAGTGAAGGCTAAGAAGATTCCCGAAGCACAGGCGGAGTTGACCAAAGCGGCGCAGATGGATCCCACCAACGCCGGCCGTTATTACTACAATCTTGGCGCGGTCCTGGTGAATGCCGGACAGAATGAGCCTGCCGGCCAGGCCTTCAAGAAAGCCATCGATCTCGATCCCAATTACGCCGACGCCCAATATCAGTACGGCATGTACCTGCTCGGCCAGGCGAAGGTGACCCCCGAAGGCAAAGTTATTCCCGCTGATGGCACCAAAGAAGCCCTCCAGAAGTACCTGGAATTGAAGCCTACCGGGCCCTTTGCCGAATCCGCCAAAGGTGCGCTGGCGTCGATTGAAGGAAGCGTGGCCACTACCTACGAGAACCCGGACGCCGCGAAGAGCAAGAAGGGCAAGAAGAAGTCGAACTGATATCCGAGTACTACCCGAAGCGCATAGGCCCTTGATGGGCCCTTCATATGTTCCGGCTATTTTTTCGTTTTCTCTTGCTGCTGGTCTTTTTCGCCTTCCTTCGGTACGTCATTACTACGGTTGCGCGCGTCTTCTCCCAGACCATGCGGTCCCAGTCCGGGCAGCCGGCCGGTCAGCCAGCCTCCAAGCCTGAATTGGGGGGCGAGCTGAGGCAGGACCCAGTTTGCGGAACGTTCGTTCCCACCGCCTCCTCGCTCAAGAAGACCGTTAATGGCGAGCTGGTCTACTTTTGTTCCGCTACATGCCGCGACAAATTTCGCGCGGCATAAATGAAGAACCGGTTTCGTGAACGTTTTTTCATACTTCGGGGTGTGAAAAGGCACCCGGCCCGTTTTTCCACAGGATTGCCACCGCCTCCGCTGAGCGCTCGGCTGCGCTAAGGCCCAGTTGCGCTTGCTTTTGCCCCCGTTTAATGCAGATTTTGCGGAATTTGGCTGGCCGAAGTTGACCCTGGTTAACAACTATGCTGAAATGCCAATCCGAGCTTGCGGAATTGGGTTTCGCGTTGAAGATAAAGAATTTTCTCTTGACAGCCGTTACAATCCTGAGGTATCTATATCTTTACCACGTCCGATGCACTTTTGCACTTGTACGATTTTTGCCCCGCAAGCACAATTTGGCAGTCACACACGAATTAGCATGAATAAGTGCTGATCGCGGGTTTTGGTTTGGAGCCGTTGGCCCACTTGAGGGACTTCGGTGATTCTGTTCTCCGCCCGACACGGAGAAGTTCCCAAAGGTTGTGCAGATTTCGTGAATTGTCAGAGGCTCAGGTTGCAAGAGAACTTCGACCGATTCAATAACGCACTTTACAAGGAGAAGGAAATGGCAGATTTTCGCAGAAGTATTATCGTGCTTGCGGCGCTGGCCCTGCTATTAGGGACCATCAGCACCGTAAGCGCGGCGCCGATGGCATGCATCGCCTCCGGCGCTAACCCGACACAGTTGCGGGCTGAGGGCTTAACGGAAAAGACCGGCGACGTCCTTATCACCTGCACGGGCGGTATTCCGACGGATCCTGGTGGGGTGGCCCCTGCCAATCCGGCGAATGTGGTGCCGACGTCGAACATTCAGATCTTTTTGAATACGTCGCTCACCAGCCGCCTGCTGAATGCGACCACCAACGCCTCTGAAGCTCTGTTGCTTGTGAACGAGCCCCAGCCGGCTACGCAGAAGGTTTGCACCGTGGGCGCTGGCGATTGCAATATGTACGGACAGGGCGCCATCGTGGCCGACCCGTACAACGCGGGTACTCTGGCTCATGACGGCACGGGCCAAGCGTACAACGTATTCCAGGGCGAACAGGTAACCACCGGTTCGGTCACCTTTAACGGTGTGCCGATTGACGCGCCGGGCACGCAGCAGACCTTGATCATTCGCGTAGTCAATATCCGCGCGAATGCCAACGGCCTCGGCGTTACCAGCGTCAATGCGCCGCCGATCAGCGTCACGGCGACGATCGCGACCAGCGGTACGACCACGCTCACCATCACCAACAACGCGCAACAGGTTGTCGGTCAGGTGCAAAAGGGTCTCGTGGTCACCGACAGCACGGCGACGTCCTGGCAACAGTGCATCGACGAAGCTTTCGGCTTGGCGGGCACGATCACTTTCAATAAGGGATTTGCGGCTTCATTCAAGATCCGGAATGCCGCAACCACCGCTGCGACACCTAACGCGCTGGTGGCCCAGGATATACCGGGCAACATTTACAACTCGGAAACCGACTTCTATGATCCGACCGTTGTAGCCGCCGGCACCAAGGGTGGATTCCCGTCGGCTGTTACGAACGCAGGCTTGGCTGACTACGGCACGCGACTCAGAATCATCTTTGCCGGCGTTCAGGCAGGCGTAACCATCTGGGTGCCAAACAATGTGGCCTACAGTGACCTTCCGACCGTACCAGTCACTGTTGTCAACCAGGGCACTCCGACGCTCTCCGCGGTGGGCTCGGTTCCTGAGCTATACGGACAGTTGGTCACCAGCGAGAGTGGCTCATACACAGCCGCAACGGCCAACAGCACGACACCTGCGGGCTACACCTCGTTGACCGTCACCTCCAGCAACACGGCGGAAGCGGTTTACGAAGTGCTCGCAGTCCGGACGCAGAACCTGCTGGAAAACCTGGCGATTCCGTTCTACATTTCGTACACGGCCAATCCGGGTGCGAATTCGCCGGGCCTCGGCACGGCAACGGTTGGCGGTAGCTTTGCTCCGATCAGCACCGACACCAACGCTTCGGCAACCGATACGATTCCGCGGTTTGCTGATACCTCGGTTGCGGTGAACGCGTTCTCGATCGTCAAGTGCGCCACACACCTCCTGTTCCCCTTCGTGACCAACCAGGCCGGTTTCGACACTGGTTTCGCGATTTCCAATACGTCGATGGATCAGTACGGCACGTCGACTCAGACCGGGACTTGCACGTTCAACTTCTTCGGCACTGCGGCTCCGGCTGCTGTTACCACTGCTGCGGCGGTTGATCCCGGCACAACGTATACCAACCTGACGAGCGTCCTGGCTCCTGGATTCCAGGGCTATGTCATCGTCGATTGCCAGTTCCAGTATGCTCACGGCTTTGCGTTTATTACCCAGATCGGCACGTTCCTGGGTACCGAGGGCTATCTGGCGCTAGTGATTCCGGATCCGCCGCGCGCAGCGTTGGCCTTCCCGAACGCTGGCGGCGCAGTACCTGGCGAGCAGTTGGGCTTCTAACCTAGCTCAAGTCGCTTCGCTTCCAAAGGGAGGAGGGCCAAAAGCCCTCCTCCTTTTTTATTTTCGTTGCGACTTTTATTGCGATCGGGAATTTTTCGAGATTTCACCTCCCTCAGCGTCACTGAAATGCTATACTGATTTCACTCCGCGTCCGCACCCTAGTTTTTTCCTTGAACCCCAAGAGGTGATACATGGCTGGTGCCACGTTTGTACGCAGAATTCTTATTTCAATCTTTGCGCTGGGACTCGCGGCCATCACGCAGGCCCAGACGATTACCAAGGTCGCCGGTGACGGGCAGCTCGTGATTCAGAGCATTCTCGGAAGCAACCCCATGGTTGTACTGGTTCGCGACGCCAGCGGCAATCCCCTCCCCAATGCCCAGGTGAAGTGGGCGGTGACACCGGTTGGGCAAGGCGGCGTAGTGCAGTCCACGACCACGACAAATGCCCAAGGTCAGGCGAGCAATACTTTCGTAGCTGCGGTCCCGAACCCGCAACAGTCTTACGTGACCAGCACGGTTACAGCTTCCTACAACAACCAGAGCGTTCAGTTCGGCGAAGTTTCCGTCGGTGAGACCGGCAACACACCGAACGTCCAAGCCTATCCGAGCCCACTGCCGTCTGATCCAGGGGGACAGAACCTGTCCGGACCCGCGGGACAGCAGGGTACCCAGGCGATTACCGTCAAGTTCCTGGTCATTCAAGGCCCCGAATCGGGTCAGGGTATCGGAAATGTGGCGATCACCGTCACCATGGACAACCCGCAGGATGCATCGACCATCACCTGCGCGGGCGGAACCGCTTACAGCAACGCATCGGGCGTCGCCACCTGCAATCTTGTTTATGGCGGAAAAATCGGGGCGGGTTCCTTTAGCCTCAGTGCCGGCGGTTTAACGACATACGATTACAGCTATCACGTAGTAGCCGGTCCACCAGCCACCATTCTTCTCCTTTCCGGTAATAATTCCACCGGAATTCCGGGGCAACTCTTCACATTAACCGCTGAATTGACCGATATCGGAGGTAACCCTCTCTCGGGAATCCCGATGACATGGGCGGCTGTTGTGCCCGGCACGGTGACCATCGCGAAATCGACGGGTACCACCGACACCACCGGCCGCGTCTCCACGACGATTACCCTCGGGAACACCGCCGGGGCCGTGCAAGTGCAACTCGCCACGGCGGACGGTAAGGTCACGGCGCTCTTCAACCTGACGGTGAATGTCGTCGTAGCCGGAATGAACCTTGTCTCAGGGAGCGGCCAGTCGGCTCTCGAGAACCAACCGTTCACCAGTCCGCTGATCGTTCAGGTGAATGATGTCCACAACAACCCGGTGACCGGAGTGCCGGTGACATTCGCCGTGACCAGCGGCAGCGCGACTCTGAGCGCCACCAACGTGAACACCGATTCGAACGGCCAGGCCTCCGTGACGGCCACCGCGGGAGCGGCTGCCGGTCCGGTGGTCATCACAGCGTCCACGGTCGCCGGTGCCAATACGTATTCGCAAACTTTCAACCTGACGGTGACGCCGCCGGGACCGGTTTGCGATACGACCCTCAGCGACAACGCCACCTTCTTCAATGGCGCCAGCTACGCGCCCAACTTCATGGCTCCTGGCGGCATTGCGCTCATTTATTGCCAGGGCATCGCGAATAGCCTGCAAGGCGTGGCCACTTCCAATAACCTCGGCTTCGGCCCATTGCCAACACAGGTCCAGGGAGTGACGGTGCAGTTCAATCCGCCGAACGGTCCCTTCGCCCCGATCTTTTACCTGGCGAATCAAAACAACAAGCAATGGATCGCGGTGCAAGTGCCGTTCGGAGTTCTGGGAACAAGTCCCTCGGGGACTCTTGTGCCAGTCGTCATCACCGCCAACGGAGAGCCGAATGTTAACCCGCTCTCCGCACCGATCAATGCCGGTGCCCCGGGCTTTCTCGAGTACGTTATGTCCGACGGCAAGAGCCGGGCGATACTCCTTCATGCCGACGGCAGCGTGGTCGATGTAGATTCGCCGCAAGATATGGCGCAGCCGGGAGAGACCCTCACCGCGTTTGTTACGGGATTAATTCCGCCGACCGATTCGACGGGGAATTCCGTGATCAAGACCAATGAGTTTGCGCCGCCGGGCACTCCCGTTACGATCACCACACCGGTGGTGGTGGGTGTCGGTCACGTGGGTATCGCTCCGCCCATCACGGCGACGTACGCTCCCAATCTGATCGGCGTCTGGGAGGTGACCTTTGTCGTACCCAACGCCAGTAGCGGCGACAAATCGCTGGATATCGGAATCCCGGATCCAACCAACAACAACAAGCTGATCCTCAATAAGCGTGGTTCCATCATCCCGATCAACTAGGGGATGGCAAGGCAACGACGGGGCGGGCTCTCATGCCCGCCCTTTTTTAGTTGTTGAATACCACCAGTAGCCGGAGAATCGTGTTGATGGGTTGGACTTCGGCTTCGACATTCAGGGTTTGTGGCGGCAGTCCCTGCCCCGGTTGGTAGTGGAAACTCAACACGGCATCTTCGCCGGCCGGTATCTCGGTGCGATCCGCCTTGATATCCAACCCTCTCACTATGGCGTGCCGAAGTTCGATGCGGACGCTGCCCGGCATTCCGTTGTGGATCTTGATCTGGTCGGAGGATGCGGTCAAAGTCGTCAGCGTTGCCCGGAGTTTGTCAGGCTTCACCTGCTTGGCTAGAGCCTCCACGGTCGGAGCGCTCTTGAGATCGGGCATTGCGCCCGTTGCACCGGGTTTGCCGGAATCCTTCATTTTGCCGAATGGGGTGGTGTTGAGCACGTCGGGATCGATGTACCAGCACCACTCTCCGTTCTCGATTTTCCAATAAGTCGATCCCGGCACTTTCATGGGCTTGCCTTCGAAACCGGGCATCATCAAATACATCTCCACCACCACGATCACTTTTGCTTTGGTGAAGTTATCCGAATACGTAATGTCGCGGATCTCGAAGCCGAGAAACTTGGGCTTCGCCATGTTGTAGAAGATGTCCTTGGAGTCTTCGGCGACGATCTCTTCGGCGCGGCGCGCTTTGCCGTCCACTTGCGCCTGGTAGAACTTGGAGACTCGCGCGCGCAAGGCCTCGTCGACTTCCGGCGGGGCCTTGGCGAAGACTTCGGCGGCGTTTTGCGCCGCGGCGCACGATGCCGCCAATAATACCAGGCCGATGTTTAGGAGGCGGGAAAGGATCACGATGTCCATATTTTAGCGCCCGCCACGCCACCATTCACGCGCGTTACGGATTTATAAAGCCTTTTCCCTGCGCACGATCGCTCAGAAACGAAGCAGCTTGCCGCCATTCGCCGGAATCATACTGAGGCAAGAAGTTATGCGAACCGACCTGGTTGTGCCTTACGACTGGATCAACAATATTCCGGACCCGAACTCGCAAGACTGCCGCAACGTGATCGCCTGGCTGATTCAGCAGGGTGCGCCGCCTCCGCAGGTGTCTTACCTGCGGCTGGTCACTTCGTTCCTGCCGCCCACGACTGTGGCGCCGGCGGGGTTCTGGGTGCTTCAGTTTGCCGGAATGCCTTACCCGTGCGATCTGGCCTTGTCGCTGAACAGCCCGACGCTGGTGCTCCAGGAACTCAATGACTGCCTGCACCTGAACCTGACAGTCCCGGCCCAGTACACACCGCCCGCGCCGCCCGAACCACCGACGCCTGTGGTGGCCCCGGTGCCGCAACCGGCTAACCCGGTCGGCCAGCCCATGATCAACGACACGGGTATCGGCTCAGATTATTTTCCAGTCGTGGGCGACACATTGCCGGTTGGCGCGTTGTTCCCCAATCCTGTCGTGCCGGGGCAGCCGCTGTATCAAAAGGTCGGGCGCGACACGCCCTGGGGGACCGAGATCTTCTGGCAGCGCATCGCTTAGCGGGGGATCAGCTGTTGAACTGCTCTGCCCGCGCCACAGCCATTTGAATCATGGTGTCGGCAAGACCAGGGAACTGCGATTCCGGCATGCGCACATAATAGTCCGCCAACAATCCCGCATTCACCGTGGCACCGTTCGGCAGAACGATGTGATATTCCTCCGCCGACGCCGCATACGGCCCACCCGTGCCTCCGAAGGGCACCTGGACGATCTGCCCCGTTCCAAATTTATCGGCAAGGTACTGCGCGGTCTGTTGCGTTGCGAAATACGCCGGATTCAGGGGCCATGGGCCACCACCCATGGAGCTCGTCTCCTCAACGTTGGTCATGAACTGGGGCACGAACGGCGCTGACCCGTCAGCGGCAGGCGGAGTTTCTGTAGAAGCCGCAGCCGCAGGCTGGGAACTGGCGGGAGCCGGCGCAGGGGTAGTTTGCGCGATTGTCTTCGCGGTCCAGCCGCCAAAAAACTGCACAACGCCCCCGCCGGCGGCGGAAACTTGGCTCCCGGGAGTACTACTCTCTTCGGTCAGTGCCTCGGAGAAAGTCTGGTCTGAGGCCTTAAGCTTTTGACTGGCAACTGCTTCGGCGGCAAATGAGTGAGACAGGTCTTGAATTCTAGAGATCACGCCTCTCAACCTCCAGCGTAGAAAAAGCAAGCCATCTACCAAATGCAACCTAAAATTCCCCTCTCCCATGCCGATAAGCCCGACATAGGCCGTTTGTAAGACAGCTATCTCTCACGGCCGACGTAGCACTGCCGGAGGGCACATGAATCGTCAGCGGTTGGTTTCACCGCTCTGCATTTTTGTCATTTTCTTTGGTTTTCAGCTCCTTCCTCTTTTTGGCCAACGCATTCCCGATCGCATTACCAGTACCATCACCGATCAGGTACGGGTCAAGCTCACCGGTAACCGGCATCCGCTGGCGCGGGCGGAGTACGAGACGGGCGTGGTTCCGTCCGGCCAGCGGATGAACCGGATGATCCTGACGCTCGGCACCGACGCCAAGCGCGAGAAAGCGCTCGAGCAATTGATTGCGGACCAGCAGGACCCGCACTCCGCGCAATATCACCGCTGGCTGACGCCGGAGGAATTTGCCGAGCGGTTTGGCGTTTCCGAGCACGACCTGGCGCAGGTCGCAGGCTGGCTGCGAAGCCATGGCCTCGAAGTGGAAGAAATCGCGCGGGGACGCCGCTCGCTCGTGTTCAGTGGGACCGTGGAGCAAGTGGAAGAGGCCTTCCACACGCAAATGCGGACCTATAACGTGGGCGGCGAATTACACCAGGCCAACGCCACGGATCCTGAGATTCCCCGGGCTCTCGCTGGAGTGGTTCGCGGCGTGGTGGCGCTGCACGATTTTCAATCGAAGCCCGCGCACACGGCCGTGAAGGCGGCGCCCCTGCCACAAGCCAACGCGGCCAACGGCCAGCATTATCTGGCGCCGGCGGATTTCGCAACCATCTATGATCTTGCGCCGCTCTACCAGAATTCGATCACCGGCAGCGGCCAATCAATTGCCGTGGTGGCGCGCTGCAACATCCATCTGTCAGACGTCCAGACCTTTCGGAGTAGCTTCGGATTGCCAGCGAACAATCCGACCATTGTGGTGAACGGGACGGACCCGGGCATCGTGTCCAGCGATGAAGAGACGGAAGCGGACCTGGATGCCGAATGGGCGGGTGCCATTGCGCAAAACGCCAGCGTGCAATTCGTCGTCTCGGCTTCGACCAACACCAGCGACGGCGTGATGCTGTCGGCGCAGTATATCGTCAACAACAACCTGGCGCCGGTGATGACTTTGAGTTTCGGGCTTTGCGAAGCGGCCCAGGGCGCTGCGGAAAACAGCTTCATCAACAGCCTATGGCAGCAGGCGGCGGCCGAAGGCATCACGGTGCTGGTGGCGGCGGGCGACAGTGGCGCGGCGGGCTGCGACGCTTCGTCGGCCAATGCGGCGACACAGGGGGCCGCAGTGAATGGGCTTTGCACGAGTCCGTATGACGTGTGCGTGGGTGGAACGGAATTCAACGACTCGTCAAATTCGAGCGCCTATTGGTCGGCACAGAACGGGACGGGCATGTCTTCAGCTCTCTCCTATATTCCCGAGACGGTCTGGAATGAAAGCGGCAATACGCCGGGTGGATCGCAATTGTGGGCGGGCGGCGGTGGTGTGAGCACGGTTTACGCCAAGCCCTCGTGGCAGTCGGGCCCGGGTGTGCCCGCTGACGGCAAACGTGACGTTCCCGATGTTTCGATGACTGCGGCAGGCCATGACGGATACCTGATCTACCAGAACGGCGGGCTGGGCGCAGTAGGCGGCACCTCGGCAGCGACTCCGTCCCTCGCGAGCGTGATGGCGCTGGCCGTGCAGAAAACCGGCGGGAGGCTTGGGAACCCGAACTCCACCTTCTATTCGATGGCCACCAGCCAGGCGTCCGGCGGGCCCTCGGTGTTTCATGACACCACGACGGGCAACAACTCGGTTCCTGGGGTGACCGGCTTCACGGCGGGCGTGGGGTACGACGCAGCTTCCGGTCTCGGCTCGGTCGACGCCGCGCAACTGATCAACAATTGGGGCGGCTCCTCGTCTCCATCGCTTCAGGTCAACGTTTCGTCGCCTTCCGTTACGGTGGCGGATGGCGCGAGCGGCGGCGTGACGGTGACGGTGGGTGTCGCGGGAGGATTCAGCGCGGCTGTGCTGCTTTCGGCGACGGGACTTCCCAACGGGGTGACGGCCGCGTTCTCGAACTCATCTCTGGCGGCGCCAGGATCGGGCACAAGCAGCCTGACGCTCAGCGTAGGGTCGCAAGTGGCGACGGGCAGTTATCCCATCGGGATCTCGGCAAACGGGGGTACGGTCACCCAGAATGCGTCGCTGACCCTGATCGTGACCCAGGCCGGGGGCTTCACCTTGGGTTTAAGCGCGAGTTCAGTGAGCCTGGCGCAGGGCGGCGCGGGGTCGGTGCAGGCGACGGTGACGGCGGCCAATGGATTCAGCGCGGCGGTAGCGCTGACGGTTGCAGGCTTGCCTTCGGGCGCCACGGCCATTCCGACTCCGGCCAGTTTTGCGGCGCCCGGATCGGGCACGAGCACCGTGCTCGTGGGCGCCGGAACCCAGACGGCGGCGGGCAGCTATACCGTGATGGTTACGGCGACCGGAGGCGGCGTTACGCAGAACGCTTCGTTCACCTTGACAGTGACGCCAGGAGGCAGTTTCACGGTCGCGTTGAATGCCACGGCCGTGAACGTGGCCCAAGGCGGATCGGGCTCCGTGCAAGAGACGGTGACGGTTTCGGGCGGATTCAACTCGGCCGTGACGTTGACGGTAGCCGGCCTACCCACGGGGGTGACGGCGACCCCGGGATACGCGGTTCTTTCCGCTCCCGGGTCGGGCACGAACCTGGTGGCTCTGAGCGTGGGGGCGCAGGCTACGCCGGGCACGTATTCGATCCAGATCTCGGCGGCGGGTGGCGGCATTACAAAGAGCGCTACGCTCTCTCTGACCGTCACGCCGGCGCGCGGCTTTACACTGTCCGGGACCACCGGAACGATGACCGTGGTACAAGGTGCGAGCGCGACCGATGCTCTCAGCATCAGCGTGAGCGGAGGGTTCAGCTCCAAGACCGCGCTGGCCGTTTCCGGTCAACCGGGCGGCATCACGACCAAGCTCTCGGCGGCGAGTTTCAACGCGCCTGGCGCCGGCAACAGCACCTTGACGGTGAGCGCCAGCACGCAGGTGGCTACCGGGAGTTACACACTCACGGTGACCGCCACGGGCGGTGGCCTGACCAGCGTCTTTCCCGTGACAGTAACGGTAGCGCCGCCGCCGGGCCTGACGCTCAGCACGAGCGGATCGGCGAGCGTGGCGCAGGGCGGCACGGCGTCCGTCGCCGTGACGGTGACCGGAACGAACAACTTCAATGCGGCGGTCGCGCTCAGCGTGAGCGGGCTGCCCGGCGGCATGACGGCGAGCTTCTCACCGTCGTCTCTTGGCGCGCCCGGCTCAGGCACAGCCACCTTGAACCTGAGCGCTGGTTTGACGGTAGCGTTGGGGACTCGATCCATTACGATCACGGCGAAAGGCGGCAACGTGACGCAAACCACGGCGGTGCAGTTGACCGTCACGGCTCTGCCCGGGTTTGTTCTGGCGGAGAGCGCGACGTCGGCGAGCATGACGCAAGGGGCAACCGCATCGGTGAACCTGACGCTCACGTACGATCCGGCATTTAATTCCACGGTGGCGTTGAGCGCGAGCGGCATGCCGAGTGGCGTAACGGCCAGCTTTTCGCCAGCGAGCCTGGCCGCTGGTACCGGCGCCAGCACCTTGACCCTGACTGCCACCGCGAGCGCCGCACTGGGCAATCGCGCGATCACCATTACCGCGAAGGGCGGCAATGTGACCAAGACGGTAACGCTGTCCGTGACGGTTACTGCCCCGGCCGGTTTCACGCTGAGCGAGAACCCGGGAACCGCGACTATCACCCGCGGATCGAGCGGCAGTTTCAATGTAACGCTGACCGAAACGGGTGGTTTCAGCTCGCCGGTGACGTTGACGGTCACCGGAATTCCGTCGGGCGTCAGCCTGAGCTTTTCGCCCATCAACAACACCGCGCCGGGTGTGTACGTGCTCACGATCCAGCTTGCGGCGGCCGCGAACGCTGCCGCCGGCTCCTCCAACCTGTCGCTCAGTGCGACGGGTGGGGGAATCACGCGCACGCTGTCGTTCGCGTTGAAGTTGAAGTGAGAGAAGCAGGTGCCAGGTGACAGGTTTTAGGTGTTAGCGACCTACGGCTGCGCTTAGGTGTCGTCTCCGACCTAGCACCTGACACCTGACACCTGACACCTGACACCTGACACCTGACACCTAGCACCTGCCTAGTTGCCGCCGGCCTGAATCGAGTCCAGGAACTCGTACCGGTCTCTATGCTGTTCGGGTTCGGCGTAGCTCTTGGTGTCGAGATGCATCACTTGGTGGGTCTTGGTGAAGTTTGGCCAGGAGGCCAGGCCTCGACCGTTGGGGTCGCCGGTTTTAATGAAATTCGCCCAGTATAGATTCATCGTCTCACCGACTTTGTAATCTTCGGGCTGCCAGTCGGCTTTCTTCGAATCCAGCATCTGGAAGACGTATTCAAGTTCCGCGGCGTGCGGGGAGCCGAAGGTTTTCAGTCCGGTAGCTTTCATGGCTTCTGGAACGGGGACCGGGCGGTCGAATTCATAGCGGTAGACGGGCTTGCCGGTCTTGGCTTGCGTGTCGATCCACTTCCAGGTGACAAACACGATGAACTGATCGCTCGCCAGGTCGCCCGCGGCGCGGACCGCTTCTTCATCGGTGGGTGCGGCATACACCTTCGCGGCGGCATCGCCCTTGTCCTTGAATTCGTTGTGCAGATGCTCAAAGAAGCTTTTGGCGGTGGGTTTGTCTTTGGCCATCATCACCATCATGCGGACCTCGTCGGCGTTCCATCCGGCCAGCAGCGGGACCTGAGCCTGCTTGTCCTCGGCGTAGATGGAGGGAACACTGGCGGGCAGGAAGTAGCCATCGACGATCGGCCAGAAGCTCATGCCGTTGTTCTTCTGCATGGTGATGGCGAGCAGATCGGACGAGGGCTTCGCCCGCAGCTCGGCGAGCGATTTGGCGCCCGCTAATTCGGCGAAAGTCATGCCTTGCTTCTCGGCTTCGGCGAGCGACATGGGACCGTGACCGCCCACCTGACCGAAGAACGCGCCACTTTCGCCGATCGCCTGCTGGAACAGATCGCGCGAAAGCGGAGAAGCCATCAGCGCGCTGACCGAGAGAGACCCTGCCGATTCGCCACCGATGGTGACCCTATTGGGATCGCCGCCAAATGCCGCGATATTTTTGCGGACCCAGCGCAGCGCGGCCACTTGATCGAGCAGCCCGTAATTGCCGGAGGCGTGGTGCGGCGATTCCCGGGTGAGCTCGGGATGCGCGAGGAAGCCGAAGACCCCGAGCCGGTAATTGGCGTTGACCACGACGATGCCGCGCTTGGCGAAGCTCTCACCGTCATAGCGAGGTTCGTCTCCCGAGCCCGCGGCGAACCCACCGCCGTAGAACCAGAGGTAAACGGGCAGCTTGTCGGAAGCCTGTTTGGCTGGCAGCCAGACGG
>Ga0335069_10001881_pt1 | contig 33051 bp, 31 predicted proteins | sample Lox_Sample_11_FD_206714 | JGI IMG/M metagenome (GOLD analysis project Ga0335069, IMG submission 206714) | Soil microbial communities from Loxahatchee National Wildlife Refuge, Florida, United States - Lox_Sample_1.1 | ecosystem: Environmental > Terrestrial > Soil > Wetlands | place: USA...
GTGGCTTCCATCCCGACACACACGGAGGTTCCTCGCTGCTGCAGGTCCCGATAGAATCGTTCTGCTTCGCCGTCCTCGTGCCCCAGGCGACGCTCCCCACACTCGCCGGTTTCTTCCACGAAAAACGTGATCTGTTGAAAGCTCGGATGGTAATCTACGCCTATCAACATCATGTTCGGCTCCTTTCTCCCGAGCCTCTGGTCGTCAAGCAACCAAAGTCTACTCGGGTCGAGGAGCCGACATTGTTATGCAATCAAGTGGGTTTAGTGCTGCGCTATTGGGCGGCGGAGGTCGTGGTGGCCTGGGCGGACTCGGGATGGATCTCGACGGCACGCAGGACGAGCTGCTTCAGGCATTCGATGAAGTGCGGCGAATCGCCGACGGCGGGCATCATGCGATAGCGCTGGATGCCGGCCTTTTTGGCGTCGTTGCGGCCGTCAATATTGATTTCGTGCAGGGTCTCGATGTGCTCGGTGACGAAACTGATGGGCACAACGAGCATTTCCTTGATGCCTTCGTGGCCAAGCTTTTCGAGTGTGCCGACGAAGGAAGGCTCCAGCCATTTCGCAGGGCCGACCTTGCTCTGGAAACAGAGCATGTGCGTGCGCGGCCAATTGGCGAACTGCTTCGTGCCGCTCTCACAGACCAGACGAATGGACTCCGCGACGTGGCGCGGGTAAGGATCGCCCTTGTCCACAAGACTCATCGGCAGGCCGTGGGCGCTGAAGACCAGATGAATGCGAGAACTGTCCTGGAATTGGCGCAAGCATTTGCCGATGTTGGTGACCAGGGCCTGGATGTACTCGGAATGGTCAAAGAAATGTTCGATGGTGCGCTCGGGCAGCGCTTCCTCGTCCGCTTCGCCGTAGACGCGGCGCCATTCCTTGAGGCTGCTCAGCGTGGTGGCATAGGAAAAGTGAGGATAGAGCGGGAGAAGAACCAGTTCGTCAAGATGGCCCGCCTGTTTGAGCGCATAGACGGCATCCTCGGTGAGCGGCTTCCAGTAGCGCATGGCGGTGACCGCAACTGGATCGACGTACGGGCTGACCGCTTTCACGAGCTTGAGGCGCTGACGCTCCGTAAGAATATTGATGGGAGAGCGGCGGCCAATCATCCCGTATCGTTGCGCTACGGCAGGCGTGCGTTTTTTCGCGATGTAGTTGGCGAGAGGGCCACGGATGAAATTGAGTGGCCCGAGCGGGATGATGTCCGGGTCAAGGAAGAGATTGCGCAGGAAGGGTTCGACGGTGTCGAGCGAGTCCGGCCCCCCCAACTGGAAGAGGACGATGCCGACGCGTTTTTTGGAGTTGGTCATAGAAGGATCTTTCTCTGGCGCGTAAGTTGCGGTTTAAATCAATTCAATTCCTGCGGGGTTAAAGCCCATTTCCAAAGCATTGCCGAAATGTCGGAGCTGAAGCTCCGACCCCTATCGAAGAGGCCAAAAAACCAGCCTGGCGCCGGCACCCTACTTTGCTGACGGGAGCGCGTTTTTGATGCGCTCCAGTTCGGCGCGGACGTTGGCGGTGCGCCTGGCGATCGTGAGATAGAAAAGGAAGTACACCCCCCAACCGATCATGTAAGCGGCAAAGACGCTGTCGAGATTTTTCATTGGACCTCCACCTCCCGGGCTAGAGAATCGGCTTCCGTCTGCATTTTTTCGAGGGCGTAACGCTCCACGATCAAAGACGCCATCAGCACATGCATGGCAAAGGCGGAAAAGAAAAACACCGCCTTCATCGTGGGGTCAAGGCCGGAACCCTGGCCGCCCATGATGACCGGCTGCGGGTGTTGCGTGCGCCACCAGCGGATTGCGCCAAATACCAGCGGCACGTCAATGAACGCGAAGATGCCGAAGAGCGAGCTGAGCAGAGCGCGGCGGTCGGGCTCCTCGACCAAAGTGCGAAGAAGCAGGTAAGAAACATAAAGGAGCCAGAGAACGAAGGTGGAAGTGAGGCGCGCGTCCCAGGTCCACCAGATGCCCCAGACCGGATGCGCCCAGATCGGGCCAGTGATCAGCACCACGGTGGTGAATGCGAGGCCCACTTCCGCGCCGGCGACGCCCAGCCAGTCATATTGCTGCTTGCGTTTCCAGACATAGAGCAGATTGCCGATGAAGCAGAGGAAGAACGCGGTGAAACCCGCCCAAGCGCTGGCGACATGGAAATAAAAGATGCGCTGGATGACGCCCATGGTGCGTTCCGTCGGCGCGATGTAGAACGACGCATATGCCGACGCAATGACCAGCAGGACGGCAACGGCGGCGAGGATGATGCGTTTGGTCATGGACGGCTATTCCTCCAGAAGATATTCGCCGAAAAGCCATAGCGCCGTCAAAAAGACCACATCGAATACGCCCAGGAACGCCATGCCCTTCCACTGCACGATGGGCTGGCGATCGAGCAGACTGACGCTGACGGTGGCGCTGACGACGAGCACGGGCGTGAGCAAAGGCAAAAGCAGGAGAGGCAGCAGCAATTCGCGCATGCGGGCTTGCGCGGAGATGGCGGATAACGCTGTCCCAGCAACGGAAATGCCCAGGCTGCCGAGAAACAGGACGAGAAGCAGGTAGTGGAGTTCGGGAAGAATCGGAATGTTGTAGAAGACGGCGAAGAGTGGCAGCATCAGGATTTCGGTGACGAGCAGGAAAAGGGTGTTGGCGGTGAGCTTGGCAAGGAAGATGGAAAACGGGTCGCTGACGGCGAGGCGGAGAGAACTGAGCGTGTCGTTATTCTGTTCGCGCAGAAAACACGGCTGCAGCATCAGCGATGCGGCGAACAAAATCGCCAGCCAGAGGAGGCCGGGGCCGAATTCCCTGGATTCCTCCGAAGTAGGGCTGATGGCAAAACTGAAAAGGATCAAGACGACAAGAATGAAGACGACCGTGGTAGTGAGGAGTTCGCGGGAGCGGAACTCGGTGCGAAGTTCCTTGCCGAGGAGAACCGTCGTGTTGGAGAGGAGGCTCATGGCGGCGGTCAGGCGGCTCCGAAGGTCAGGATGTCGTGGAGCGAAGCGCCCGTTTTGGTGTCGGCAATGACGCTTCCGGCGTCGAGACGCACGGCGCGCGTGGCGAGCGCAGAAATCTCTGATTCGCCGTGAAGGCTCATGACGACGGTGCAGCCGGCGCGGTTGAGTTCGCGGAGCGAGTGGGCGAGCCAGGTGATGCCAAGGGGGTCGAGGCCGGTGGCGGGTTCGTCGAGCAACAAAACCGAGGGTCGATGGATGAGCGCGCGTGCAATAGCGATGCGCTGGCGCATGCCGCGGGAAAAGGTGCGAACGAGCGAGTCGCGGCGTTCATAAAGGCCGACTTCGCGAAGCAGGGCCTCCGCGCGGGCGGCAGGCGATTCCACCTTTTGCAGCTTGGCAAAGAGGACGAGATTCTCCTCGGCGCTCAACTCGTCGTAGACCATAGTGCTGTGGCCAACGTAGCCGGGTCGGGAATGGCCCTGGGTGCCTGGCCCATCCCCGGGAAACGAGAGCTTGCCGTGTGTGGGGCGAACGATCTGTCCGGCGATGCGGAGAAGAGTGGTCTTGCCGGAGCCGTTGCGCCCGGCAAGAACCGCGCATTCCCCGGCGGCAATTTCAAACGAGACGCGGCGCAAGGCCAAAAGGCCACCATAGCGTTTATCAATGTTCTCGAAGCGGAGGCCGGTTGGCGGTATTTGGAAAGAGCTCACGGTCGATTGGTTCGCGCCGGCTAGCTGGCGCGGATCAAATTTTATCTTCGTGCAAGATTATTTTCCCTGTAGACTGGGCTTTCGTGCTGTGACATTTAACCCGGGATACCAATCTCGCCAAGCACCACGAGCACAGCCAGGAATGGCTGTGCTACCGGACCAGGTCGCGAAGAAGCTTCTCGACGCGGGCTTTCTCGCGCTTGTACTCCTCTTCGGAAATGGTGCCCGCCTGCTTGCGCAACTCCAGACGGAAGACTTCGTCCTTCAACGAGTCAATGCTGGCGTTGACCGTCTCCTTCATGGAGTCGGCCGAGGCAGCTTTCTTCTCTTTCGCGGGCTTTTTCGTGGCTGGCGCGGGCGGGACTTCCACGTCCGGAGCCGGCGCAACCACAACCTGCTTGCGCGAAAGAAGAATCGCCCCAAGAGCAAACAACGCGAGCAATCCGCCGAAGAGAGGCCACTTGAGATCGTCAATGCGCGGCGGCGCAAGGTTCACCTGCTGGCCTTGGGGTTCGTTGCGCGAATTCCCTTCCTGCGCTTGTTGGCCGCCTGAGCTATCGGCGGGCGAGCCGACGCCGGAGATGGAAACTGTGAGCGAGCCTTTAGCCGCGAGCGGGTCGTGCAGGAAGACGTTCATGCCCTGTTCCTGGCCTGCGGGAGAGATGCCTTCGCCGGTCACCGTAACGCCGGGAGGAGCTACAAGCAGCAGGCGCACGCCGCCATAGGCAGCGGGAAGTTTCACGGTGCCCGAATTATTGGGATACGGAAGCTCGTAGGAAAGCCGGACGTTGGTGTCGCCTGGGCGAAAGGCGTAGGCAATGGCATAGCGGCCTTTGCCCTTGTCAATCGAGGCCTGCGGCACATCCATGCCCATGGCGCCGCTGGTGGCGGTGACGTTTTTCAAAGCGCCCTTCTCGGGAACATCGAAGTCGAAATTGCCTTCGGCGCGGAAGAAAGCGACGGGCGGCTGGGAATTGTTCTTGACGTTGTATTCCTCGGCGCCGAGGAGCTTGTCGCCCTGGGGCTGAAAGATGACCACGTGCGAATCGATGCTGATGGTCTTGGGATCTTTGGAAACGTTAAAGACCTCGACTTCGACGGTGGGACGGACCGGAGGCGCAAAGGTGTTGAAGCCGACGTCCTGGTAGGTGACGCGGATGAGGACAGGAACGGTGCCGATGGCGTCATTGGTGGCTGTGAAATGGCCCTGCGCGTCGCTCTTCACGGAGGCGAGCAGCGCCATGCCTCCGGTGGGGCTGAGGAGATCGACGTCCGTATTCGGAACCGGCTGCCCCGTGGTGCGGTTAATCACCGTTCCGGTCAAAGTTCCGGCCAGAGAGAGCGATGCGGCGAAGAGTAGTGTGAGGGCGGTGGTGAGAAGACGCGGCCAGAAAGCCTTCATCGAGCGCTCCGGTCCGCAGCGGCCGGACGGGCAGCGGGGCGTGGGCGGCGGATCTGGGACTCGGTAACCTGCTCGATTTCCGCGAGAACGAGGGCGGCTTCATTCTCCAGCGTTGCTTTCATGGTTTCGTAGTCGCCTTCCGAATATTTTCCGGCGCGATGCTCAAACTTCAGGTCGCGCAGGTTGTCGTAGATGGTGTCACGCCGCTCGAGGAGTTGATCGAGTTTGGTCCGGTGCGGAGCAAGGTCGGAGGCGTCCGGCTGAATATAGAAAATGAATAGAAAGACGGCGGCCGTAAGGCCGAGACAAGCGCCGAGGATGGCCCAATCAGCGGGAGCAGCGAGCAAGAAAGTCAGCAGGAGAGGGAGCATGGGTCAGTCCTCGGTATCGCGGTCCGCTTGGGCGCGCGCGCGTGCCAGCGCGTCCGAAGGGGCAGCGGGAGCGTGGCCCGCGGGAACTGAGGACGCAGGGCGCACGGCCCACTTGCGGACGACGAAAATCACAATGGCGAAGCCGACGATGGAGTAAAACACCGGCATCAGCCAAGCCACCAGGCCGAAGCCCTTCTTTGGCGGCTCGACGTAAACGGTCGGGCCGTATTCGGCAACAAAGGCGTCAATGATTTGCTGTTGGTTTTCGCCCTTAGCCAGGTGCTGGTCAATTTCCTTGAGCATGCCCTTGGCCGTGTCGCAAGGCCCGGAGAAAGCGCCGCCCGGATGGGCGCACAAGCCGGCGCTCATATCGCACCCGCGGCACATGCACTTCAGGTGCGTGCCGATTTCCTTGGCGCGCTGCGAATAGCCGACTTGCGCAATGACGAGGGAGGACGAGGCCAACACCAGCAGGAACGAAAGAACGGCGATGCGTTTCGCGTTAATCATGGCCCTCACGCAGCGTTACGCCCGGGGTCAACGGTTGGGCGACGGCCGAGGTGGATGTTTCCGGTACGGTAGCCACACCCAGTGCCACGCGGCGGTTGGGCATCAGGGCAAGCAGCGTGCCCATCACCACCCAGACACCGCCCAGCCAAATCCATTTTACCAAGGGGTTCAGGAAGGCATGAATCACAGGAACATTGGCTTCCGGATCCATGCCTGCATACACCACGTAGAGGTCATCGCGCAACGTGGAGTAGATGGCCACCATGGTGCCAGCGGCTTGTTCCGTACCCTGGAACTGGCGCTTTTCCGGATAGAGCAGCATCAACTGCTTGTTGTCTTTCAGGACTTCCACGATCATGCGCTGCGCCGTGTAGTTTTTCTCGGCTTTCGTGTCGGCACTTTGCAGCACCAGCGTGTACGGCCCGAGCTTCATCGAATCGCCGATATTCATCGCTTTTTGCGCTTCGATGTTGAAAGCCGCTCCGGCCAGCCCGATGAAGACGAGCACCATGCCGAAGTGGACGACGTAGCCACCGTACCGCCGCGTATTGCGCATGGAGAGTTCATGGGCGGCCATCATCAGGCTCATGCCGGTGCGGGCCTTGATTACCTTGGCACCACGGTAGAACTCTTCGACGATGGTCCAGAAAACAAAGGCGCAGAGGAAGAGGCACAGCAAAGAAGCGCCATCGCGATAACCGAGGAAGAACGCGGCGACCGCACCAATGAGGCCGACGATGACTGGCCAGCCGAAGTTGCGCTTCAGACTGTCCACGGAGGTTTTGCGCCACGCCAGCAGCGGCCCAACGCCGGTGAGGAACAGGATGGCCAGGCCGATGGGGATCATGATCTTGTTGAAGAACGGAGCGCCAACGCTGATGCGATTATTGGTGAACCATTCGGAGAAAACCGGGAAGAGCGTGCCAGAGAGCACAGCGATGCAGGCGATAAGGAAGAGCAGGTTGTTGAAGAGGAAGCTGGACTCGCGCGAGATCATCGAATCAAGCATGTTCTCACTCTTCAGGTAGTCGCGGTTCTTGACGTAGGCAACGAAGCATACAAAGAGGATCACCGCCAGGAAGCCGACAAACCACGGGCCGATGTGCGAATTGGCAAACGCATGCACGGAACTGACTACGCCACTGCGGGTGAGGAACGTACCCAGGATACAAAGTAGGAACGTGCAGAATACAAGCCAGACGTTCCAGACCTTCATCATGCCGCGCTTTTCCTGCATCATCACGGAGTGCAGAAACGCGGTGCCGGTGAGCCAGGGCAACAGCGAAGCGTTCTCAACCGGATCCCAGCCCCAGTAGCCGCCCCAGCCGAGAACGGCGTAGGCCCAGTGTGCGCCGAGGAGAATGCCAAGCGACTGGAAGCACCAGGCAACCATGGTCCACTTGCGGGTGAGGTGAATCCACTTCTCACCGGGATAGCGGGCAAGCAAGGCAGCAAGGGCAAAGGCAAACGGAATGGTAAAACCCGTGTAGCCGGAATAGAGGTTCGGCGGGTGGATGACCATTTCCGGATACTGCAACAGCGGATTCAGGCCGTTGCCATCCTGCCGCGTGAAGGGTTCCAGGAACCCGCTCGCGTTGACAATGCTCAGTGTTTTGAACGGATTCTCGACAAAGTTGTTGAGCGTAAGGAAAAAGATCTGCACGCCAGCCAGGATGACGCCGACGTACGGCATCAATTCGCCGTTCTTATTGCGATAGACGATCAGGACGGAAATGATGTAGACGGAGAGGAGGAAACTCCAGAAAAGAAGAGATCCTTCCTGGCCGGCCCAGAGCGCGGCAACTTTATAAAAGGTGGAAAGATCCCGATTGCTGTGGGAGACCACATAGCCCATCGAGAAATTGTCGCTGAACAGGAGATATTCGACGGCGAAGGTGGCGATGAAGATCAGAACACAGGTGGCGATGCCGGCCTGACGCGTGCTTTTCACCAACAACGGGTGACGGGTCTTGATGGCGGCGATGCCGCCGACGAACGCATAAACCGCACAGACGAACGCAAGCAGAAGTGTAAAGGAACCGAATACATCCATAATGCTTCCGCCTCTCCCCTTTAGTTTTCAACTGGCGCGTTACATGCTGCTCTGCTGGGTAGCGCCGGTGGGAGCGGGCTTGTCTCCACCAGGAGCCGCTTCGTATTTGGAGGCGCACTTGGCCTGCACATGCTCGGCGACAAAGCGTCCGTCGGCGCCGGGGTGTCCCTCGACAAGAGCCTGAGACTTGTCGACAAACGTGTCCGGCAGCGGATCGCTACCAACGTACGAAACCGGGAGGGTCTTCCCCTGTTCGACCAGGGTGAAGTCCACGCGGCCCGAGGAACGCTTGATGCTGCCTTCCTGGACGGTGCCCGCCAGACGCATGCGGTGGCCTCGGTCGGAGGCGTTCAAGGTCTGGTATTCCGCGATCGTGTGGTAGTAGGTTTTGCTCTCGCCATAGCCGAGCCAGGCGAGAAAGGACAAGGCAACGATGATCACCCCGATGCCGACCCCGAACTTAGCCCGATTTTGCACAAAGCACCCCTAACACAGCGGTCCCAAAGGACATCTTAGCATACCGCGAAGATTGAACGTGCCAGGAATAGTGTCGGTTGAGGCATCACGGTTCTCAGTGATGGAAGTCACAGGTACCTAGTGCCCGTGGGCGGCGAGGGCCGGGAGGGCGGCGCGGAACGCGGCAACATCCACGGGCGCTAGAGCTTGCGGGGCCGTTGAAAAATGCAACGGCGTGTAAAAAACCGGGCAGCTGAGCGACCCTTCGCTGAGTTGCAGATGGAAAGACTGCAGTTCCGATGACAAAACAAGGATCCGCTTGGGCTTCAGTGAGCGGCGAATCCGCGCGATGGCGCTGGGCAAATGGCGTTCGAGAAGATCCTGGAGCAGCGCAGGATCGGCGGAAGGCTCGACCGGACATTCCAGGGCCGAGGCCAGCACCATACGGCGCTTCTGAAATTCCGCGAGAACCTCTTCGAAAGACTTTCCTTCTTTATCCAGACCGACTGCCGCGAGAATTTGCCCCGCCAGGCCGCCAAATGAAGTTTCGGGATTGTAGAGAAAGTCAGCATCGGACTCTGGGGCGGCAGCGGTCAGCAGAAGGGCCTGGATGTGAATCGGGCGGAAACGCGTGGCCCACTCCAGGCGCTGGAGACGGCGAGAAAAATGCTCAGCAGAGGCTAGCTGGCCGCAGCCGTCACACGGAAGAATCGTCGGAATGGCCATAAACAAAATCCTAGAACACGGACAAGGACGAGGCAAATGGACAAAAGTCCAAGTTCGGTACAATCTTGTGCGGTTGCGTAGCCGGGATGGTTTAGGGGTACTGCTGCCGCGCAACCGCACCTTCGGTTAGACGGTGAAAACCCAGAAATGCGGATAAAGTTGCGGCCCATAGGGTCAAGTGCGGTTTGGTAGCTCCGCCATCTTATTTACCCCGAGCTTCGAAGGGACGGCGAACATGCTGCAGGCCCGCTTGCCTGCTGGAAGCAGGCGCTACAGCTACTTGGAAACGGCGGCGGTGTCCGAGGGCAGCTTGGAACGCAGGCACCACTTGAGTTCCTGGCTCATCTCAACAATTTCCATACCGGGCATGACGATAAATTTACAGGAGAGCATCTCGCGGGGCTCGTCGTCGTCGGGCAACCGGCAGGTGACGCGGCAATACTGGCAATCCTGATTCCAGCAGAAGCGGCCGTAGGGGATGGTCTCCGGGCTGATGAATTGAAAGCAACGGAGCAGCGAATTGCGCTCCGGCACCTGAAATTTCTTCCCAAAGATGGTGATCTCAACCAGTTTTTCGTAGGGACGGAATGGTTCCGACATGATGGTCCTTTGCTGATAACCTGCAACGCGGCTCAAATTCCCCGAGCTGGTAGTGGTAGCGGTGCGACTTTAGAGTAGTGCGGCCCGGAGCATGGAACAACGAATGGATGCAACTCGCGTAGCGAAAGGGGCAACGCCGGGGACTAGGAACCGAAGTCGAAGAACTGGCACATGCGGCGGAATTTTTCGTAGCGGGCGTCGAGCAGCCCGCGGCGGCTTTGGTTCGTGAGCATCAGAAGTTGGCGCTCCAGCACGTCACCGAGAATCTTGGCTGCGCCTTCGTGGTCGCTGTGGGCGCCCCCATCGGGCTCGGGGACCACCTCGTCCACGATGCCGAGTTCCTTCAGGTCGGAGGACATGATCTTCATCGCAATCGCGGCGGTCTCCGCCTTCGTGGAATCGCGCCAGATGATGGAAGCACAGCCCTCCGGGGAAATCACGGAGTAAAAGCTGTTTTCGAGGATATTGACGCTGTCGCCGATGGCGATGGCCAATGCGCCACCAGACCCCCCTTCGCCGGTAACCGTGACGATGATCGGCACGGGAAGCCGCGCCATTTCGCGCAGGTTCCGGGCGATGGCTTCGCCCTGGCCGCGCTCTTCGGCATCAATGCCGGGATAGGCGCCGGGCGTGTCAATGAACGTCAAAATGGGGCGGTTGAATTTTGCGGCGAGCTGCATGATGCGGAGGGCCTTGCGATACCCCTCGGGCTTGGGCTGGCCGAAATTGCGCACCACGCGCTGCTTGGTATCGCGACCTTTCTGGTGGCCGATGATCGCGACGGGGCGGCCGCGGAACTTGCCGAGGCCGGTAATCAGGGCTTTGTCGTCGGCAAAGCCGCGGTCGCCGTGGAGCTCGACGAAATCGGTCATCATCAGGCTGATCCAGTCGAGCGTATAGGGGCGCTGCGGATGGCGGGCAATCTGGGCGCGCTGCCAGGGGCCAAGATGGACGTAGAACTCGCGGCGCAGCTCAAGGACTTCCTTTTTCAGCCGCTCCACTTCGGCTTCGTTGTCTCCCGTGGAGGCGAGGCGGCGGAGTTCCTCGACGTCGCGCTCGAGACGCTCGATTTCGCGCTGGCGGTCGATCGTGGTGACCGTCTTTTTATTTTTCTGCGCGGCGCACATTACGCCACCCTCTGATTGGCCTGCTGCCCGCAGATGCGGCGCACAGCTTCCGCGAGTTCCGGCTTCACGCGGACGCGCTTCTGGGACTGCAGCGAAGCGACGGAACCCTCTGCGGAGACCAGGTCAAACACTACCGTAGTTGGGCCCGGGGCGCTCGCAAATAAATTTTCCAGTTGGTCCAAAGTTTCATCGCGCACGAGGGTCATGTCCAGGCGCACGCGGAATTCGGAGGGGCCGTTGCGCTCGGCAACGTCTTCCAGGCGGCGGGCCTCCTGCAAGGAGAGGCGCGTGCCTGCCTCTTCGATTTGCACGCGGACTTTCAGGAGCAGCGGGGAGCCGGGCTTCAAGATGCTTTCGAGCCGCGCAAAGCTTTCGGGAAACGCGAGAAGTTCCTGGACGCCGGTCATGTCCTGCAAAGTGAAAATGGCCCAGCGGGCGCCTTTTTTCGAACGCATCGGGCGGCTGCCAACAATCAGCCCGGCAACGGTGATTTCCTTGCCGTTGCGCTGGCCCTCCACCTCGTCGAGGGAAAGCGTGCCCATGTCTTTCAGGCGCGAGACGTATTTTTCCAGCGGATGGCCGGAGACGTAGAAGCCCAACATGGCATATTCGCTGGAGAGGCGTTCTTCCTCGCTCCAAGCAGGGGCATCGCGCAGCTCGAAATGCACTTTTGGTTCGGGCGAGGCGCCGCCAAAGAACAGGCCGTGCTGGCCAGATTCGCGGGCGCGCGCCGCTCGCTGAATGGCATTAATGGCATCGTCCACCGAGGCAAGCATGGCTTCGCGCGGGCCGAGGGAATCCATAGCGCCGGACTTGATCAAACTTTCGAAGACGCGCTTGTTCAAGAAGCGTGACTCTATGCGCTCACAAAACTCATAAAGCGATTTGAACTCACCTTGACCAAGGCGCGATTCGCGGATGGCCTTGGCGGTGTTTTCGCCAACGTTCTTGATGGCGGCGAGCCCGAACCGAATCGAATCGCCGACGGGCGTGAAGAAGAGGTCGCTTTCGTTGACGTCCGGCGGGAGAATCGAGATACCCATGCCGCGCGCTTCGTTGATGTACTTCACCTGCTTTTCCGCGTTGCCGGTTTCTGAAGTGAGCAGCGCAGCCATAAATTCCACTGGATAGTGCGCTTTCAGATAGGCGGTCTGATACGCGAGCAGCGCATAGGCGCAGGAGTGCGACTTGTTGAAGCCGTAGCCGGCGAACTCTTCCATCAGATCGAAGATGCGCACGGCCTTCTTTTCGGGGATCTTGTTCTTTTCGCAGCCCGCCAGGAATTTCGCGCGCTGCGCGGACATTTCTTCCTTTTTCTTCTTGCCCATGGCGCGGCGGAGAAGGTCCGCTTCGCCGAGCGAGAAACTTGCCAGGACGTTGGCGATCTGCATCACTTGTTCCTGGTAGAGGATGACCCCGTAGGTCTCCTCGAGAATGTCCTTGAGCTGCGGAAGTTCGTAGGCGACTTTGGTTTTGCCGTGCTTGCGATTAATGAAGTCGTCGATCATGCCGCCCTGGATCGGGCCGGGACGGTAGAGAGCATTGAGTGCAGTGAGGTCTTCGATGCGCGTGGGCTGGTAGCGGCGCAAGATGTCCCGCATGCCGTGGGATTCAAATTGGAAGATGGCCGTGGTGTCGCCGCGCGAGAAGAGTTTGTAGGTGGCTTCGTCCTCGAGCGTGAGGCTGTCGAGATCCAGCTTGACGCCGCGGTTCTGTTCGACCATTTTCACGGCATCGTGCAAGACAGTGAGCGTAGTGAGGCCAAGGAAGTCCATCTTGAGCAGGCCGATGCGCTCGAGCGCGTTCATATCGTATTGCGTGGTAATTTCGTCGCGGTTGGTCTTGTAAACGGGGACGAGTTCGGTGAGCGGTTGCGGCGAGATGACCACGCCGGCGGCGTGCGTGGAGGCGTGGCGGGCCAAGCCTTCCAGGCGTAGCGCGACGGCCATCAGGTCTTTGAGCTTTTCGTCGCTATCCACGGCGGACTTAAGTTGCGGCGCCTCCACCAGCGCATCGTTCAACTCGATCCCGAGCGTGGCGGGAATCATTTTGGCGAGGCGGTCGACTTCCGCATAGGAAATGTCCATCGCGCGGCCGACGTCTTTTACGGCAGCCTTTGCCGCCATGGTGCCGAAAGTGATGATCTGCGCGACATTTTCGCGGCCGTACTTGCGCGTGACGTAGTCAATCAATTCGCCGCGACGGCGCATGCAGAAATCTATATCGATATCGGGCATCGATACGCGCTCGGGATTCAGGAAGCGCTCGAAAAGCAGGTTGTATTGAAGCGGATCCACGTCGGTAATGCGAAGCGCGTAGCTGACCAGACTGCCGGCGGCGGAGCCTCGGCCGGGACCCACCGGAACTTCCTGGGCACGCGCATAATGAATGAAATCCCAGACGATCAGGAAGTAGCCTTCATAGCGCATCTTCTTGATCATCTCGATTTCGGACGTCAGGCGGCGCTCGTACTCCGAGACTGGGTGACGCAAGAAGCCCTGCTGCGACAGGCGCTCCAGATACGGAACGCGTTTGGCGAAGCCTTCCCTGGTGACTTTTTCGAAGTAGCTGCCTGCATCGTGACCTTCGGGAACCTTGAATTCCGGCAGCGCATTGGGGATGCGCTCGATCTTGACGTTGCAGCGTGCGGCGATGTCCACGGTACGGGAGAGGGCGTCGGGAAGCTCGCGAAAGATCTTGGCCATTTCCTCGGCGCTCTTGAAATAGAACTGGTCGGTGGCGAACTTCATACGATTCGGTTCGCTCATCGTCTTACCGGTCTGGATGCACAGCAGGACTTCCTGCGCGTGGGCGTCGCTGTGGTGGAGATAGTGGCAATCGTTGGTGGCGACGAGAGGGATGCCGGTCTCTTTCGAGAGGCGGACCAGGTCTTTGTTCACGCGCTGCTCGATCGGAAGACCCTGATCTTGAATTTCGAGGAAGAAGTTCCCTTTTCCGAAAATGTCGCGCAGGCGATAGGCTGTTTCGCGGGCTTTGTCGTATTTTTCCTCGACAATGTTTTCGGTAACCGGTCCGCGGAGGCACGCCCCGAGCGCGATGAGGCCTTTGCTATGCTTTGACAGCAATTCGTAGTCAATGCGCGGCTTGTAATAGAAGCCTTCGAGGAAGCCGGAGGAAACCAACTTCATCAGATTGTGGTAGCCTTCGAGGCTTTCGCAGAGAAGAACCAGGTGATTGCTGCCGCGGGTGCCGGGTTCAAAATCGTCGCGGTCTTCGGCCGGGGAGGGGCCGGATTTTTCGCCGCGGTCGTGGCGGCTGCCTTTGGCCACGTAGACTTCGCAGCCGATGATGGGCTTCACGTCGCGCTTGCTGGCTTCGTTGAAGAAATTCGCGGCCGCGAACAGGTTGCCGTGGTCGGTGATGGCCACGGCCGGCATCTTTTGACGGGAGGCTTCGTCCAGAAGCTCGGAGGTTTCGCACGCGCCGTCGAGGAGACTGTAATCGGTATGAACGTGAAGATGAACGAACTGGGGATTGCCCATGGAAGTTGATTGTAAAACGCGGGAATCAGAAATGCGAATGGGAATCTAGCGATTGTGGATAATTCTTTCCAAGCAATCGTTCGTTAGCAAAACCTCTCGTTACTTCTTCCCCTTCTTTTTTACCGTCGGGGCGTGTTTTGCAGCGGCTTTGAGTTTCTCGGCCGTGGCAGCATGCTTCTCCTCGGCTTTTTTCTCCGGTATGGGTTTCTTTTCGGGGTGCTTTTCGGCTTTTGCCGGCTTCTTTTCTTTTTCTTTTTTCTTGGGGGCTTCCTTGATGCCGGAAAGCTTGCGGAGGATTTTCACGCGTTCTTCGGGGGTCTTGCCGCGGCCGTTCAACTGAATCGCGAAAACCTCCTGTACGATCTGGTCGAACTTCGGGCCGCGCGGCATGCCGAGCGCTTCGAGTTCCGTTGCGACGACCGGCAGCGATTGGCGGATCGGGCGCCATTTGTGGAGATACGCCTTTAGTTTGGAAAGAGCTGCGGAGTTGCTGGATTCCGCCAGCAGGTACGCGACATATTCCATCGGTAGCTTTTCGATGTAGCGGTACGCCTCGATGGGCGTCTTCGTCTTCTTCCCGGTCAGTTCTTTCTGAACTTCCATGGCCTTTTCCGGGAATTCCTCGATGTCCGAAATCTCCGCAGAGCGATAACCCAGCTTCGAAAGCGTGCTGGTAAGCTCGCGGTCCTTCAGTCGGCTGAGGATGGCCAGAAGCATGGGCGTGGCCAAGCGCGGACGAAAGCCGGCCATGAATAGGTCATCACGCACCTTGATCAGGTGGTTGATGGCTTCGTAGCCGGGATGCTTTTTGGCGATCGTGGGGTGGAGGTATTCGAGCAGGTCGTTTTCTTCCCACTCCTTCAAAACCAACTGCGGCCGCTCTTCCCTGCTGAGGCCTCGGAGTTCTTCGCCGGCGTCTTCGGGTGTAATGCTCTTTTGCAACTCGCGCTCGATTGCCAGGTTGAACCATTCCTGGGTGCGCGCTTCCAGCTTGAAGCCCATCCGCGCCGCCATGCGCAACACGCGCAGCAGCCGCACAGGCTGGTTCGTAAAGCTGTGAATCGTGAGAGCGCGCACTTCGCCGTGTTCGATGTCGGAAAGGCCGTTGGTAGGATCGAGCAACAAGCCGCGCGACGCGGGATTCAGTGAAATGGCGATGGCGTTCAGCGAGAAATCCCGGCGGCGCAGGTCTTCCATGATGGTGGACCAGCGCAGTTCGGGCCGCGTGCCGGGACGGACGTAGTGTTCATCGCGCGCGGCGGAGATGCTGCCTTCGACGTCGCCGGCGAACAGAATCTCCACATGACGAAACTTCTCGTCCTCGGAAAGCACCTTGGCCCCGCCCTTTTCCAGTTCGCGGGCCATTTTCGAAGGATTGCCTTCGACGGTGAAATCGAGATCCTTCAGGTTTGCGCCGGTAATCAGGTCGCGCACCGTGCCACCGGTAAGATACACGTTGTACCCGAGAACGGCGGCGAGTTCCTGGACGCGCAGCATGGCGGCGCGCTGTTCCGGGGAGAGCCGGCTTTCCAACAGAAACATGTAATCAGGCATTGCGTTCCTTCCGCTTCAGGGCCGGCATTCGGGGAGCGAATACCGGTCCCGCGATGAGTCCCATCCCGACGCACTAGGCGCGGGGGTGATGCGCTTTGTAAATCTGTTTCAGGCGTTCCTCCACAACGTGAGTATAGATTTGCGTCGTGGAAATATCGGAATGCCCAAGCATGAGCTGGACGGAGCGCAAGTCCGCACCGCCTTCCAGCAGATGCGTGGCGAAACTGTGCCGCAGCATGTGCGGCGTCAAAGCAACCCGTAGTCCGGCGCGACGTCCATAGGCGGAAAGGATTTTCCAGACCCCGACGCGGCTGAGTCGATTGCCGCGTTTATTGATGAAGAGTGTTGGCGAGCTGACCTGCTTCCCTGCCGGCACCAGCAGCGGGCGGGATTCGCGTAGGTAGCGCTCGACCAAGGCCAGCGCTTTTTTGCCGATGGGCACGATGCGTTCTTTGTCGCCCTTGCCGATGCAGCGGATGCAGCCGACGCCGCGGTCGATGTCCATCACGCGCAGGTTTACGAGTTCGGAGACGCGCAAGCCGGTGGAATAGAGCACGTCGAGCATGGCGCGGTCGCGCAGACCGATGGGCGTTTTGTCGTCTGGCTGCGCCAGCAGGCGTTCGATCTCTTCCAGACGAAGATAGCCCGGCAGCGTGCGACGGATCTTTGGCGATTCAAGATTCAGCGTGGGATCGCTGGTAATCTGATCCTGCGTCAGAGCAAAGCGGAAGAAATTGCGCAGGGTGACCAGATGGCGCGCCACGGTGCGACTTTCCAGCTTCTGATGAAACAGGCTGGAGAGAAAGTCCACCAAATCGTCGCGTGAGACGTTCTCCAGGGTCAGCTTTTTCTTTTTCGCGTAGCTTTCGAACTTCACCAGATCGCGCCGGTAGGCGGCTACCGTGTTGGTGGACAATCCTTTTTCCACCCGCACGTGGGTCAAAAAAGAGTTAATCGTCGGAGCGATTTCCATCACGAACCTGCCAATCCTTCGGCCGCGCCGGGACGCCGCATGGCGATGCCGTACACTTCCTCAATTTCCGGGCATTTGAAGATCCACGTCAGGCCAATATAAAGCAGCGTCGCCACACTGATCATGGCGATGAATAGCACGAGTTGCACAAAAAAGGCAGAGTTGAGGGCGGCTTTATAGTAGTGGTTGGCGACCAGGCAACCGGCGCCCATGATCAGGCTGCACAAGGAGATCTTCCCGAGGGAGCGGAAGATCGCGAAACTGCCAAGCGAACCATAGCGCAGGCGGAAGACGGCAAAAAGCGTGAAGAAGTCGAAAAAGGTGGCGATCACCGTGGCCAACGCCGGGCCGCCATTCTGAAAGCGCTTATAGAAAACCGTGGATTCGAGGAAAACGATGTTCAGGATGATGTTCAGGGTGAAGGAAATGATGCCGACGATCACAGGCGTTTTCGTGTCTTTGGCGGAGTAGAACGCGGGCACGATGAGTTTCACGCACGCCAGTGCCGGCAGGCCGATCGCATAGTAAAGCAAGGGCCGTGCCGTTAGGCGCGTGGACTCGGCCACGAACTGCCCGTGCTGGAAGAGGATGCGAATGATGGGCTCGCGAAGGGTCATTAAGCCAATGGCCGCGGGCACGGTGATATACGCGACGATGCGCACCGCGAAGGTGAGAGTCTTCTTCAACCCCTCGTAATTGTTGGCAGCCGCCTGATGCGACATGATCGGCAGAATGGCCGTAGCTACGGCGATGGCATAACCACCAAGCATCAGCTCCATGACGCGGTCCGCGACGTAGAGGGCGGTCAGGCTGCCGCGCGGCATGCGCGCCGCGTTGGCGAAATACGTATCCACGAAAAAATTGATCTGCGAAATGCCCAGCCCGAAAAAGCGGGGGAACAGTACACGTGAAATATCGCGGAAGCCGGGATGCGTGAAGGAAATACCGAAGTCAAAGCGCATGCCGCGACGGACAAGCTGCGGCACGAGCATCAAGAATTGCAACGCTCCGCCGACCAGGACCCCCACTGCCAGGGCCGTGGACGGACGCTTGAAGTAGGGCCAGATCGCGCTTGTTGAGAAAATAATGATGACGGCATTGAGAACCACAGTGGTGGCGGTCGGCAGGGCGAAATTATGGAAGGAGTTGAGTATGCTGATCCCGATAGCGGCGAGCCCGAGGAAGAAGAGATACGGGAAGATGATGCGGTTCAGGGAAATGGCTTCATCCCAGCCGGCCGTCTTGTCCCCCGGAGAAGTGAACGTGTGGATGACATGAGGTGAGAAGATGACGCCGAACATGACAATCACGGCCAAAAGGAGGGCGACGGTCCAGAAGAAACGGTTGGCGAAGTCCCAAAGCTCCTCGGAGGTGCGTTCGCGCATGTAGGTGCTGAAAACGGGGATGAAAGTTGCGGAGAACGTCCCGTCACCCACTAAGCGTCTGCAAAGATTGGGGATGCGATAGGCGAGGACAAAGGAGTCCGCGCTAAGGGTGGTGCCGAGGAGGAGGGTAATGCGTTGGTCTCGCACGTAGCCGAGAACACGGCTCGCAATGGTGACCAGCGAAATGATGGAGGCGGATTTTAGGATCTGCTTCTTTTCGGACAAAGACCAGCCCTCAGGGGACCTAACTCCAATAAAAACAATAAGTTGACAGGAAAACTGCGCTTAACATAACATACATCCGCAACCAACTGCAATTGTTTCCTGCCTGAAACAGGTGATTTTGCTTGAAAACGCGGGCCCCAGCCTCGACGCATAAGAAAGTGGTCATTGAGCTCGGAGACAGGACCGCTTTGCGGGGGTATCTCAACCCAGCCCGGCTAGCGGGGGCTGAGACGTTAGACCTTTTGACGCCCGAAGGGGCGCACGGGCAGGTCCCCGTGGAAAAAGTGCGTGCGGTTTACTTTGTGCGCGACCTGGAGGAGGAGTTTGCACCGGAGCGCAAAGCCTTTTTGAGCCGCCCGAAGCTGGATGGGCTGTGGGTGAAAATGACGTTTCGGGATCAAGCGACGCTGGAAGGGGTCATTCCCAACAACCTCGTGGCCTTGCTCGACAATGGCCTGTACCTGACGCCGCCTGACTTCAACTCCAACACGGATCGCATTTACGTTCCCCGCCCCGCTATCGCGGAGCTGACTGTTTTAGGAGTGGTTGGCGTGGCGCGACGCAAGCCAGCTGCCGCTGCGGCGGCGCAACCAAGGCTATTCAACGAATGAGCCCTGGCATCCCGAAATCACTTACGGTGTTCTAAGGCGATATCACGGGAGTCTCCATGAAAATCAATCGCATTGCGCTTACCGTTCTCGTCTTGGCAGGCATGCTCACCGGCTGCCAGAAAGCTGTGAAGGAAGCACGTTTCAGCAGGTATGACGATCGAATCGCAGGCGGAGGTGGTGGCTCCGCGATGATGTTATTGGATGTCGCGCGGGCCGACACCACCCGTTACATTGCCGCGCGGGATAAGCTCGAGATCATCACGCCAGAAACCCAGCTTCAAAAATCCTGGGAATCGGCCGTCGACTTCTGCAATTCCATCCGTTGTGAGGTTGTGTCTTCCAGCATAACCATGCGTACCGCAAACTCCGTTCCGGTAGGCAGCATAACGATGCGGGTGGCGCCGGAAGATCTGAGCAAACTGCTGACACAACTCGCGAAGCTCGGCAAGATCGCGCAGCACACCACCGAGCGCGAAGACAAGACCACCGCCGTGGTGGATACCGAAGCAAAAATCAAGAACCTGACGGCCTTTCGCGATAACCTGCGCGCCATGCTTGGGAAATCCTCGGCCAAGGTCAGCGACCTGGTCGAAATTCAAAAACAGTTGACGGATACCCAATCCGACTTGGACAGTGAAACCGCGCAACGCAAAATTCTGGCCAATGAAACCGAGAAGGTCGCGGTCGAAATCAATTTCCAGGTGGAAGCAACGGGCGAGGTCCGCAGTGGTTTTTCGCAGATCTGGGACGCCCTGCGGGAATCGGGATCCGTGCTCGGAGACAGCACCGCTTCGCTGATCACGACCGTCGTAGCCATCATCCCGTGGCTCATTCTGATCGTGCCTGGAATCTGGATTCTCCGAAAAGCCTGGGCGAACCTCAAACTTCGTCGAAAAACGAAGTTACCGCCCGCTTGATTGCCTGGGGATCGAATCTTCAAGTGTCTCTTCCATGCCCGGCCAAAAAGCTACGAAACAAAAAATAAGGGACGGCCTTGATGCGCCGTCCCTTCGTATAATTGAGAAGAGTTGTTAGAAGCGGTAGGTGAGGCCGACGGCGGCCTGGTTGCGCGCCTTCAGGTCCACGGCCGGGAGAGCATCGTCAATACCCGGGGTGATCTTGCCGGCAATCTGGCCGATGCCGAAGTCCACGTTGAACGGCAGCTTGTTCGGCACCACGCGCACGAAATAGACAAGCGTTGCCGGGATCGTGGGGCCGCCCACGCCGGAAAGGTACAGCCCTTCCAGATAGCGGGGTTCCTGCTGGATCTCAGCGCCAAAAATCAAGGCGGTCTTGGCCGGAGCGTTGACCACAAAGGCGAACGTGCCAAAGGCGGTGTGCGCGTAATGCGGGGCGTTTCCAGCGATACCCATGATTTGCCCATTCGTCCACTTGTAGCCTGCGTTCAAAACGATGGGAAGATGCGGGATTTGCGTGATGGTTTTGGTGGCCACGATATACAGATCCTGGTTGTTGGTGGAATGGCCTGCCAGTGTGCTTCCCAACTCCGCGGCGAGCGGGGCGCGGGCCACACGCTCGACGCCGAATCGCGCCGCAAAGCCGCCGGATACCGCCGGGACCCACTTCTTGCCATGGATATTTTCCGGGATGACATTCACCTTGCCGTGAAAAACATTGTAGGCACCCTGGAAGAGCCCGGTCAGCGGAGAACTCCCCTCCGAACTCAAAGAACCCGTAAACCCAAATTCAGTGACCTTGAACAAGCCTACCGTCAGCGACATCTGATAGTCGTTGCCGATGACGGATCCGGTGTTGAGGTAATGAAACGCGATTTCCGGATGGCCGACTTTGTCATTCTCCGAACTGGCCACGTAGGCAAACGGCGTGGCGAAGGCTCCGGTCTGGCCGTCCCAGTTCAATTGCGCCTTGGCCGCAGGTGTGAGAGCAAGCAGCAACAATCCGAAAACGACGGCCAGGCGGATGGCGCTGCGATGAAACGAAGTAGTCATTCCTTCTCCTCTACATCAAAGGTGTATCTAAAATCCGAGAACTTCCGGTTAAATGCAGGAGCGTTCCATAAGTACACCAGCAGGTGGACAACATGACTGTGACGCTGGTCAGGAGAGCCTGTGTTCGCCATCACAGGAAAGGTGGCAGTGGACCATACAATCTCTTTTCCGGAACACGCAAACTCAAGCGGTTTTCGGTGATTTCCATGCCCGGTTTCGAAGTGGCAAAAGATGACTATCAATGAGATCGAAAAGTACGGGTACGGCTGTTACAGGACGGCTGGTAGATCGGAGAGTGAGAACAATCACATTGTTCCGAGCCTGCGGTCCTCAGAATGATTCACGAGGGTTCAACTTCTGAGGGGCCCTCATTGGTGGCAACCTGGAAGATCCGGAAGGCACTGGGAAGGGGAAGGACTTATGAAACTCCTGTTTTTGCTGCTGTGGCTCGCGGGCGGCGGTTTAGTGGCGTGCACGATCTATGTTTGCGTGAATTTGTTGCGGGTCTGCGAGGCGCGTCAGGACGCGGAGCACGAAGCCGTGTGGAATCTGCTGGTGGTCCGAGACCGCCTGTAAGAATCTAGCGAGGACGCTTCCCTGCTTTGCTGTTTTTCGTCAGATGCCAGGCTTGGCACCAGGAGCACTGGTAGGCGCGCAGATCCTTTGGCGCATGGGCCGTGGTCATCTGATGCGCGGCCGTGGATAGCGCCTCTCCTTCCGAGGCGTACTTTCGCTTCTCGCTCACCGGACATTTTGCATCGTCGTCATGCATGGTTCACCACGCCCGAACCATCCTACCCCAAGACTTGTTAGTGTCGGCATCCTTGCTGGTAATCCGCTTGGCCACCAGATAGCGGCGTTACCCGTGGCCTAAACTGTACTTCCCCGATTGGGGTGTGCGAGACTCACTGTTTGTCCTGTTTGGAATGGAGGAGCACGTATATGAAGCTGCAGGAATTGGCGCAACGGCTGGAGTGCCGGCTCGAGGGCGGCGGGGAGACGGAGGTTCATGGCGTGGCAGGAATCGAGCACGCCGAAGTGGGCGAAGTGACGTTTCTGGCGAACCGCCGGTATGCGCCAAATCTAAAAACCACGCGCGCCTCGGCGGTGTTTATTGAAGAAGGCGTGGAAATCGAGCGCGCGGTGGAAGCGCCACCGCTGGCAAGACTCTTCACTGCAAATCCCTATCTGGCCTTCGCAAAGGCGATCGAGTTGTTTTATGAGACGCCGAAGTATGCCCCAGGAATACATGCGACGGCCATAATTGCGAAGGGCGCAATGATTGGAGCGAGGGCGCACATCGGGCCGTACTGCTTTATCGACGAAGACGTCGTGATTGGCGAAAACGCGGTGCTGCACAGCTTTGTGAGCGTTTATCGCGGGGCGCGGATTGGGGCGGACTTTTTCGCGCACGCGCACGCCGTGGTACGCGAATTCTGCAAAATTGGCGATCGCGTAATTTTGCAAAATGGAGTGGTGATTGGCGGGGATGGATTGGGCTACGCGAAAAACAGTGACGGCACATGGTACAAGATGGCACAGTCCGGGCCCGCAGTGTTGGAAGACGATGTGGAAGTGCAGGCCAACGCGTGTATTGACCGCGCCACCGTCGGAGAAACGCGCATCGGGCGCGGAACGAAGATTGACGATCTGGTGCTGGTCGGCCACGCTTCGAAAGTGGGCGCGAATTGCATGCTGTGCGGTCAAGTCGGGCTAGCTGGGTCCACGCGGATTGGCGAAAACTGCATTCTTGCGGGACAGGTGGGCACCGCGGGGCATTTGACGGTGGGCAATGGCACGGTGATTACCGCGCAAAGCGGCGTTCCGAATGACGTGCCGGAGCGGTCGCTCTATTCGGGCTACCCGGCAGTGGAAAATCGCGAATGGCTGCGGATGATGGCCGCGCTGCGGCGTTTGCCGGAGTTGCAGAAGAGAGTGACTGAGTTGGAAGAGAAGCTTCGATAGCTCCTGTTCCTGAGCACCACAAAAATTTTGTAGGGGCCGAGCTTGCCCGGCCTTCTTCGACTAAGAGGGCGGAGCAAGCCCCGCCCCTACAGTGGTCATTACCCCACATGTTTGGCGAAGTCGAACAGTCTCGTCACGCGGCGCCGGGGAAGCCGTGTGGGCGTTGATCCGGTGGAAGGCCGGCCGCGAGTTCATCGTGGAGGCGCTGGCTCAGCTCATCCCGCTGTTCCAAAGTGTATTGCGTCGAATCGATTGCAGGCAGGAATTCCACGAGAACTTCGCCGGGATAGATTTTCAGCGAACGCTTTTTCATGATGCGATGCGCGTTGGAACACGCGACCGGAACCAGCGGCACACCGGCTTTGATCGCCATCACCGAGGTTCCCTTTTTGAATTCCCCCAGGCGGCCGTCTGGGCTGCGCGTTCCCTCCGGATAGATCAAAAAGCTTTGACCGTTCTTGATGGCTTCCGTGGCTTTCTCAAGACTTTGAATTGCAGACTCGCGATTCGACCGCTCCACGGGGATAAAACGCGCCAAGTGGAAGGCCTGGCCCACGATGGGCCATTCAAACAGCGAACGCTTCAGCAGAATGGCGATGCGGCGGGGAATCGCGCCAACGACAGCCGGGGCGTCCGCAGAACTGGTGTGATTTGCGGCGAAAATCACCGTGCCCGGAGGGATGCGTTCCGCGCCTTTCACGTTGATGCGCACCCCGACGCAGCGAACGAAGAACAAGGTCCCTTTTAGGGCGGTCCAATAGAGCGGATCAGGATTTTTTGTAATGACCGTATAGAGGAGCAGCGGCGGGCCCAACAGAAGGATGTAGAGGGTCATCGAAATACAAATGAACGTGGTGCGGAACATGGATTAGAGAAAGAGTCTCGAATCAGGAGCGGCAGGTCAAGTGAGAGGTGCGGATAGCGACTGAATGTTGACGGGAAAAATACCGGAAACAAAACAGACGAGGCAAAAGCCTGTGCTATGGCGCTGCGTTGCGCCGCGCCGTAACCGGATCGGTGGTCCCATGAAGGATGCCGTCTCGAATGCGGCGGGCGCGGGCGTCGGCGCCGGAGGCTTCCGCTACCTGGAAGATTTTCTCGCGGACTTCGCCGAGCGGGATGTCGAGCGACTTCGCTTCATCGTCACGGCGCACGCGAAGGCGCAGCACTTCCCCCGGCTTGCGATCCACGACCCAACGTTCGGGACGCCGGGGAACCGCGGCGCCGTTCCAGCGCAGAATTTCGTCGCCGACCTGCAGCCCGGTATTGGCCGCCGGACTCCCCGCTTCCACTTCAACGATAAGCCATGGAGCGTTGGGCTCGCGTTGCGCCACAAAACCAAGCGTGGCGCGGACGGTTTCTTTGGTATGAAGTTCCAAACCGGCGCGGTTCAGCAAAGCGGAGTAGGGCAAGGGCGCGGCTTCGGCAACGTAGTTGTCAAAAAAGTCTGAGAGGGAACCGCCCGTGAGTTTTTCTGATTCCAGCCGGATGTCCAGCGAATCGCGGTAATACTTCCCTTCCCGCGCGAAATCCGTGTTCATGGTGCGAAGCACATCGTCGAGACTGTGCTGGTTGTCGGTGCGGTCGCGGATCAGCACATCGAGCAGGAATCCGAGCACCTGGCCTTTTGTGTAGTACGAAATGCTGTTTTCGGGCTGGTTATAGAGAGCATATTTTTCCAACCAGGCATCAAGGCTGGACTGCTCGGCGCTTTGCCAGCGGTCGGCGGGGCGCGACTCGAGTTCTGTGATCTGCATGCCCAAGTCCTGCAAGAATTCCTGGCGGCTCCAGATGCCGGAACGCACGAGCGCGTAGGAGGCGTAGGTGTTGGTCACGCCCTCGGCGAACCAGAGGGAGCGTGTGTACATTTCGTGAGTGCGGTCGAGAGGCTCAAGCGAAGCGGGGCGGATGCGCTTGACGTTCCAAAGATGGAAGAATTCGTGCGCGGAGACATTGGGGAGAAAGTCGCCCGAGGGAATGTAAATGGCGGTGGAGTTCGCGTGCTCCATGCCGCCGCCAGCGCCCACGGCCGCGTTGCCGATGTGGAAAATGAAGGTGTAATTCGAATACGGCGCACCGTCCATGAGCTTGGTCTCATAAGCCACGATTTTGCGCAAGGCCGATTCGACGTCGCTCTTCTTGTAGCTATCCCCGTGTATCACGACGCGAACGGGCGGCGTAAGATCGCGGAGAGTGAACTCCTCAAATCTTGAAACTTCGATGGGGCTATCGGCCAGCGCAGCGAAGCTTGAAGCTTGCAGAACATACACAGGGAGGGCGTGCTGCTCCATGCGCGTTACCGGTTTTTGCAGAGCGGCCGACTCAACACTCCAATCGGCAGGAACGCCCTCCAGCATGACGGACGTGTGCTCTTCTTGGCGCGCAGGAACGTAAAGGAGAATCATTGCCGGATTGATAAAGGCATGCTCGGAGCTAAGCTGCGAATTAAATGGGCCGGGATCATCCCAGAAGGTATCGTAGGTAACTGAAACCTTGCCGGTTCCCGTGACACGCCAAGTCAGTTTGTCGAGCTTTTCGATCGGTACACTCTGGCCATTTACGTTGGCGGAGACGCGTTCCACGTGACTGCTGAAGTCGCGGATTTGGTAGAGGGCATCCCAGGCCGCCATTTGGAAGTCAACGCGGTCTTGAACATCCGGAACTTCCACGGTGATGTGGAATCGATGTTGTTCAGGGTGATCCAGAGAGACGAAATAATGGACATCCGCAGACGCTGGAAAAACGCCCAGCACGCAGGTAAAGAGAATACCGATGACTAAATTGCGCACCGAAAGCCGAATATGGATCACCGGGCGTGGACTCCATTCGTGGAGTGGGCAGCAGTAAGTTTCTGGAAAAGCTTTTCGCAGAGGCCGTCGAAACTTCCATTGGACATAATCAGCAGCAGATCGCCTGGCTTGGCCTCGGCCACCAACAGATCGACGATGGCGTCGGCGCCAGAAAGGGCGCGAGCGTCCTTTCCAAGCCGCCGGATCGAAGAGGCCACAGCCTCCGGATCGAGGCGCTGCTCGTCGGAAAGTTGTGATGCGCGATTGACGCCGCCGAGAAGAACTTTGTCGCCCAGCGCGAGCGACGCGGGCAGCGCATCCTGAAACACTTTGCGGCGCATGGAATTGGAGCGCGGTTCGAGAATGGCCCAGATATGTCTCCCCGGCCAGCGCAGGCGCGCGGCCTCGATCGTGGCCTTCACCGCTGTCGGATGATGCGCGAAATCGTCCACCACTAGGATGCCGCCCACCTCGCCTTTCACATCCATTCGACGCTTCACGCTGTGAAATGTCGCCAGAGCCTCCTGGATGGCCCCGCGCGGGATACCGCGGCCCTGGGCCACGACCAAAGCCGCCAACGCGTTCAGGACATTGTGCCGGCCGGTGGCATTTAGGCGAATCTCCGCATGGGTTTCGCCTCTGTACTGGGCCACGAACTTCATTCCGTCTCCATCCGTTTGGACGTCCGCGGCGACCCAGTCGTTGCTTGCGTGAAAGCCGTAACGAATCACTGGGCAAAAGGCCTTGGCGCTGGCTCTCAACAGCGCTTCTCCAGCTTCGGGATCACCCCAGGTAACGACCCTGCCGCGGCGCGGTACGAGATTCACCAGGCGGCGAAAGGCCGTCTGATACGTTTCGAAATCGGCATAGATGTCCGCGTGATCGAACTCCAGCGAGGTGATAATCAGGTCGTCGGGATGATAGTGGAAGAACTTCGCAGCTTTATCCCAGTAAGCGCTATCGTATTCGTCGCCTTCCAGGATGAACTCTTCGCCGCCGCTAAGGCCGTAGGCCTGGCCAAAATTTTCGGCGATGCCACCGACCAGAAAATTCGGGCGCTTCTTGGCGACGTGAAAGAGCCAGGCCAGCATGGCCGTGGTGGTCGTCTTGCCGTGAGTGCCGCTGACGACGATCGAATGCTTGCCGGGGAGAAATTCCTCTTCGAGGATTTCCGGCAGCGAGCGATACGGCAGCTTGCGGTCGAGCATCTCCTCGACTTCCGCGTTGCCGCGAGAGATGGCGTTGCCAACGATGATGAGGTCGGGTGCGGGTGAGAGGTTTGCGGGATCGAACGACATCGCGTACTGGATACCGTGGGACTCCAGGAATGTGGACGCAGGCGGATAAACTCCTGCATCGGAACCGGTAACGCGGTAGCCACGTTCGCGCAGCATTCCCGCCAGCGGTGACATCGCGGAGCCGCCGATACCAATCATGTGAATGTGTTTCGGTTGGGCCAAAGTATTCTTCCCTCTTCCAGTTTACCCGACCACGGCGGGTTCCGAAATTTCGAGCACGCCCTCGCCTTTCGCATGCAACTTGGCGCGCACACCAAGCGGAATCGTAAGCATTGGGCGTTTCGTGTGCCCTATCGGTGCCCCGTAAACGACCGGCACGCGCAGCGGCGCGAGAATGGGTTCCAGAATGTCGTGAACCGTCGGGCTTCCCTGTGGCGCTTCGCAATCCGGAAAGTCACCCAGCACGATCCCTGCGACTTTGGCGAGTTTCCCGGCTTGCTGCAGATGGCGCATCGCGCGGTCCACCTGATAGGGTTTCATGCCGCGATCTTCGAGCAGCAGAATCGCGCCGTCCGTGTCCGGTTCCCACCCAGTGGCGAGCGTGGTCTGCAGCATGCTCAAGCATCCGCCAACAATGCGGCCCGTGGCGGATCCGGAGCGGCCAGAAAGATACGCTTCCCCTTGCAGCGGGATCTCCCAGCCGGCTGTCGTTTCCGTGACCGCTTGCAAAAAAGAAAGCTCATCGTAGCCGCTGGGATTGCCACTTCCGTGGTTGAATCCGGCCGCGACCATCGGGCCGTAGAATCCAGCCCACTGCCGAATTTCGAGAAGATGCAACTGAAGGACGTTCAGGTCGCTGAAGCCGATGAGGCATTTGGGACTGCCGAGCTCTTTGGCAACGTGAAAATCGATGAGGTAGTTCGCGCCATAGCCTCCGCGCGCCGCGACGACCCCGTCAATTTTCCTGTCGTGAAACGACTTAAGAAATAGACCCGCACGCGTTTGGTGTTCTTCCGAGAAGTATCCGTCTGGAACACGCGCCGGCGGAGAATTTACTTGAAATCCCAGTCGCGTAAGTTCTTTCATGCCAGCCGCGATGGCCTCCTGATCAGCGGGCGAAGAGGGCGACACAACGGCAAGGCGAGAACCCTTGCAGAGCGCCTGCGGTTTTTCCAGGTATCCGGAACGCCGCTTCATTCGTGGCGACCTTCAACGGGCACCATTTCAGTGACAACGCCCTGGCGATTAAGCTGCTCAACGATCTCTTGCTGCTGGCTATGGCTCACGTCGGCTTCAAATTCCACAGTATTGGTTGTCCCCGACATTCCAACCCGAAAATGATGCGCGGGGATCTTCATGGTGGCCAATAGCCGTTGGACCTCCCCGGCGACATTTTCGGGATGCGTGGTGGTGAAGCGGAACATCATCACACGCGCCCGCAGATTGAAGCGGTCGGCCGCCCAGGCGATGACAAACAGGCCGAACAAAACGATCAACGCGGCGGAGGCGGCGATGCCGTAAAGCCCGCCTCCCGCTGCCATGCCAATGGCGGCCTCGACGAAAATCGTAGCTGCCGTGGTCATCCCGACAAGGCCCGCACTGTCTTTCAAGATCGCGCCGGCGCCGAGAAAGCCAACTCCTTGCACGATGTTGGAGGCGATGCGTGTCGAGCTGGAGTCACCATAGATGCGGCTGATTTCCACCGAAACAATCGTGAAGAGCGCGGTGGCCAGGCAGACAAACATGCTGGTGCGAATGCCGGCAGGGCGGCGATGAATGTCGCGTTCAACGCCAATGGCCGCGCCAAGAAACGCAGCGAACAATAGCCTTTTCAGGATTTCGTGAAAGCCAATCATCCCTGTACGGGGTTTGCCCGCGTCAGGATGATTCTACCGCTTAGAGTTTGAATTGCGTCAACTTCAGGAAGTGACGTGCCCTGGCGTGTATCTCGGATCTCTTGAGCTTCAGCAGGCGTTCCAGGCCAAAGCGCTCGACAGTGAAGCTGCCCAGGACGGAACCATAGACCATGGCGCGGCGCAAATGGGCATCTGTGGCTGTGCCGACGCTGGCAAGGTAACCCATAAAGCCCCCGGCAAAGCTGTCGCCGGCGCCGGTGGGATCGTGGGGCTCTTCCAGCGGAAAAGCGGGGACGCAAAAGACGCCGTTTTTGTCCACGAGCAGCGCGCCGTATTCCCCGCGCTTAATCACCAGCGTGCTTGGGCCCATCTTGAAGATGTGTTTTGCGGCACGCAGGAGGTTGTGCTCGTTCGAGAGTTGCCGGGTCTCTGAGTCGTTGATCATCAGGATGTCCACGTGGCGCAGGGTTTCACGCAGTTCCTCGTTGGTGCGCTCGATCCAGTAGTTCATCGTGTCCATGGCGACGAGCTTTGGCCTGCCCTTTACCTGGTGCAGCACGTCGCGCTGCAAGTCGGGAGCGATGTTGGCAAGAAACACGAACTTTGATTTACGGTAGCTTTCAGGGAGCCGTGGCTTGAAGGCTGCGAAGACATTCAGGTCCGTGACCAGCGTGACGCGTTCGTTGAGGTTCTCCGAGTAGCGCCCCGCCCAGAAGAAACACTTCCCTTCCGCGCGCTCCAGCCCTTCGATGTCAATCGAGCGGGCCTTGAAAATGGCTTCGTCCTGCGGATGAAAATCGTCGCCGACGATCGCAACGAGATTCACATGCGTGAAAAAACTCGCGGAGATGGAAAAATATGTGGCGGCGCCGCCGAGCGTGCGCTCCACCTTTCCGTAGGGACTTTCGAGAGCGTCGTAAGCGACGGAACCAACAACGAGCAGGGACACGGGATTCTCCTAGGATTCGTATTTGCCGATGATGGCGGCAAGATCTTTCTTGGTTTTTGCGGGAACCAGCTTCAAATCGGTGATGAGCGCGTGCGCCAGCGCTGCGCCGCACTTGCACTTGCGCTCGGCGGGCACGGTTTTGATGGCTTCGCGCAGGACATTTTGCGCGTTGGTCGCGTTCTGATTGAGCGTGGCAATGATCTGCGCCCCGGTAACGGACTCGTGCTCCGGGTGCCAGCAATCGTAATCGGTAATCATAGCGATGGTGGAATAACAGATTTCCGCTTCGCGGGCGAGTTTCGCTTCGGTGGCGTTGGTCATGCCGATCACGTCGAATTTCATGGCACGGTGGAAATGCGCTTCTGCGAGTGTCGAAAATTGCGGCCCTTCCATATTGATGTAGGTGCCCTTGCGATGAACGGGAACCGCGACGGACACGGAGGCATCCGCCAGAACCGTGGAAAGTTGCGGGCAAGTCGGCTTGTCGAAGCCCACGTGTGCAACCAAGCCGTTGCCAAAGAACGTGGATTTGCGGCCCTTCGTGCTGTCGAAAAACTGGTCGGGGACCAGGAATTCGCCCGGGCGAAGATTCTCCTGCAGCGAACCCACCGCACTGACGGAGATGATGCGCTCGACGCCCAGGAGTTTCATCGCGTAGATGTTGGCGCGGAAGTTTAGTTCGGTGGGAAGAATGCGATGGCCGCGGCCATGACGGGCCAGGAAGGCAATCTTCTTCCCTTCCAGAGTGCCAACGACGAATTTGTCGGAAGGATCTCCGAAAGGTGTTTTCACGGAGATTTCACGCGTATTGCCGAGCCCACTCATGGAATAGAGGCCACTGCCTCCGATCACGCCGATGGTAGCTACCGGCTCTTTCGCTCGCGCAGATTTCCCTTTTGCTTTCTTGGAAGCTGCCATTCGTTTCTCCTAGGGATTACCGGTTCAGGTCCACCGGTTCGACTTCGATTTTGCCATCGTCTTCGTGGAGTGTCGCGGCGGCGATTTCCGGATCGTGGCCAAAGACGACAATCCAGTTTTCCTTGACCATGCGGGGAATCCAAGCACGCTTGGTTTCGAGCGACTGCATGGGGTAGAGGTCGTAGGCCATGATCCAGGGCAAAGGAATATGGTGCCGCGTCGGCAGTAAATCCGCAACAAAGGCCATGGTCTTTCCTCCCCCTGTGAGGAGCACGGCTTGAATGTCTGCATTGTGCCCGGGGATGCGGGCAACGGAAATGCCGGGGAGAATTTGCTGGTCCCCTTCGACAAGGTCCCACACGCCGGCATCGGTGACTGCTTGGAAATTTTCGGGGAAATAGCTGGCACGGTCGCGTTCGGTGGGCGTGGCAGCGTGCGCGAGTTCCCCGCGTTGCACAATGTAGCGGGCGCGGGGAAACGTTGGAACCACCCGATCGTTTTCGATGCAGGTGTTGCCGCCAGCGTGATCGAAGTGGAGATGAGTGTTGATGACGAGATCCACGTCGCGGGGTTGAACTCCCTGAAGCGCGAGCGACTCGATTAGCGGAGCGCCGTCCTGTATGGCATAGATTCCACGGTTCTTGGCGTCCCATTTCGTGCCGTTGCCGGTTTCAACGACAATCGTCTTGCCCTGCGCACGAACCAGCAGCGAATTCGCCCGCATGTGAATGCGATTCCTTTCATCGGGCGGCGATTTTCTTTCCCAGAACACTTTGGGGACGACGCCAAACATGGCCCCGCCATCCAGACGGAAGCTGCCGCCGTCGAGATATCGAATTTCCAGGTTGCCAACGTGCATGCGTGAGGTTGAACCAAAGTCCCCACACGCAAAACCGGCGCGTGAGGCACCCAGGGAGCGCTAGGTGAGGCGGGCTCCTTTCAGGATTTCGGATACGGCGGTAAACGGATCTTTCTTGCGCGCCGCGACTTCTTCGGCAAGAGCATGGAGACGTTCTTCACCCGCCTTACCGCCCAGAACTCTTTCGAGCAGGCGCGACTCGAGCATTTCGATCAAACGGTTTTCCCAGTGCTGTATGTGCTTCTGCCGGCGCTGGCCTCCCGATTCGAAATGTTTGCGAAATTTCTCCACGGTGGCGGCAAGTTCCTCGATGCCCTTGTTTTCCGTGGCCACGGTGCGCACCACTGGCGGATGCCAACCGTCGCGCGGCATCACCAGCGAAAGCATCGCGTGGAGTTGCTCTTCAAGGCGGTCGGAGCCCTCGCGGTCGGCTTTGTTGAGCACAAAAATATCGCCAATCTCCATCAAGCCGGCCTTCATGTTCTGGATGTCATCCCCGAGACCGGGAACGAGAATCACGAGGACACAATCGGCGAGACGCACGATATCAATTTCATCCTGGCCGACACCGACGGTTTCGATCAGAACCTGACGCTTTCCAGCAGCGTCCAGTAGCAGCGCGACTTCAGCAGTGGAGCGCGCAAGACCGCCGAGAAAACCCCGCGTGGCCATCGAGCGAATGAAGATGCCTGTGTCGCTGGCATGGCCCTGCATGCGGATACGGTCGCCGAGGATCGCTCCGCCGGAATAGGGACTCGTGGGATCCACGGCAATCACGCCGACGCGATCCTGATGCTTCCGATGATAGGCCGCAAGGCGATCCACGAGCGTGCTCTTGCCCGTGCCCGGCGCACCAGTGATGCCGGTGAGATACGCGTGCCCAGTGTGGGGAAAGAGCCGGCGCAGCAGTTCCTCCGCTTCTGGTGTGTGGTTTTCAATGGCCGTGATCGCTCGCGAGATCGCCCGCACGTCGCCATCGCGGACCTTCGCGGCCCAATCGTCCACGGGAATGTGTTTCAAGCGGCGAATCCTTCTCGGCACGCCAAGGCAGAAAACGGCATACCTCCATTATTTCTTGCCAAAAGATCTGTGCGCAAGCGCATCCGGCAGACGGAGCGGAAGGAAACTCCGGCCGCCTGACAAACGGACAGCTAAGCCTCAAGACACACCTGTACCTTCGGGCTATTCGGAGATCCCACAAGGGGTTACAGACTGGAAGACAGCAAGCCCTCGACCTTCGGTCAACGTCTGATGAGGGGTGAAACATGAGAAAAGTTCTCTTCCTGGGTTCCACAAGCATTCTGCTCATTCTCGCCGGGTGTTCCGGAAATCATTCG
>Ga0335069_10001882_pt1 | contig 33042 bp, 33 predicted proteins | sample Lox_Sample_11_FD_206714 | JGI IMG/M metagenome (GOLD analysis project Ga0335069, IMG submission 206714) | Soil microbial communities from Loxahatchee National Wildlife Refuge, Florida, United States - Lox_Sample_1.1 | ecosystem: Environmental > Terrestrial > Soil > Wetlands | place: USA...
GTTGCGGTGCCGAAGATTCCATGTCCCCTGCGAAGATGTGAATTCTATGACGATCGCGCACTGTGCCGTGACGCACGTCGTACATTCCGGCTGATTTCGACATTGCCCAGGTCAGCTGGCGCCCTGATTACGATCGATCTTTTTTATGAGCAGCTGTCGAGGCGGGCCCGTCGAATCTATCTCTTTCGTAACGAGTACATTTTTGAGCTTGAAAAAGCCGCTGTGGTCGAAACCCCGCAGCTCGGCCATGCGACTTACATATTCGCCAAGCCTCGAACCATGGAAAGCTTTCTCGCCGTCTATACCAAGCTCACAAAACGGAGAAGACGTAAAGACAGTGCAGGAGCTGTTGCGCCACGCCAACAGCAAAATCACGCTGGATACCTACACTCAGGCCATGTCGCCGGCGAAGCGGCAGGCGCAGAGCAAAGTGGCCAGGATGATTCTGCCTAAGAAAACTGCGGGGCAAGGCTAATGCGCTTATCGGACAGATTTGGACAGATGCGGAAGAAGCTGAATCTCGGTAAGTGTTTGAAAGAAATGGTAGGCACGAGGAGACTCGAACTCCTGACCTCTACCGTGTCAATCCAACCCGGATAAGCTTTTCAACAACTTATAAGTGCGTGGAGACTGCCTAAGTACACGCAAGTCGTACAAGACATCACTTTGTGTGGGTTGGATTGTGGGTTGAGATTTTCAGGCTGGATTCTCTGGTCCGCGCCCTACGACATGCCCTTCCATGAGAAGGCCGGTCGATGTCAAGTGAATCTTCACCCATCTCTATTCCCAAGCAAGGTTTTTCTTCGTCGAGTTGCTACTGTCGCCACCCTCCCATCCGCACTCTTGATGAGCGATCTGTGCTCGGCGCAACTTGGGTGTTCTCGTTTCAGCCGGTGATGCCACCTGTTAGGCGACCTCTCTTCCATCAAAAGGATGGAGGTGGGCCGGGCCATCGACGCCAGTCACCGGAACTCGGCTTCAGGCATCCGTCGTACTTCCGTAATTAAGCTGCTACCGACATCGTTCGCTTCGTGTTGCGCAACGGCTCGTAAACTTCTCCACTCACCCACAGCCGATGCAGCAGCACCGCCAGTTTGCGAGCCGTGGCGATGATGGCTCGTGTCTTTCCCGCCTTGCCACCACGCTCGGCCAGCTTTAGTCCCCATCGTCGCAGACCGCTAGCAGCTCCAAACGGGCCGAGGATGTGGTGCGCTCCCTGCGCCAGCAGTGTGCGCAGGTACGGATCGCCTTCCTTGCAGATGTGCATCTGTGGTTCGCTCTGCCCCGAGTTTCTGCGTCCTGGTTGCAGCCCCACGTAACAACCGGCATCGCGGCTCTTGCGGAAGAGGTGCGGATCTTCCAGCGTCAGCATGTAGGTCAACGCAATCAGCGTGCCCACTCCTTTGATCTGCTTCAGCAGCGCCGTTTGCGGATAGCTCTGCCAGGCAATCTGCTCGATCTGCTGGTTGTACTTGGCGATGCGTTCGCTCAGCGATTCCAGGGCTTGCAGCTGTGGACCCAGTGCAGCTTGTAGTTCCGGGCTCAAGGTCTGAGCTTTCTCCGTATCCATATTGCGTGGGTTGCAGCTTCTCGCCGTAAGACTTGGTCAGTCCCCGCGCTGGATTCACCAGTGTTGTCCGCGCCCGCACCAGGCTGGCCCTGCTCGAATCACCGTCAGGTCGGCCTGTGCCTGGGCGCTGCGATGCTTCACCGGCGACAACAACTGCGGATCGATTCGGGCCGGCTGTGCCAGGGTCATGGCGTCGAACCGCTCATCTTTAGGCCGGCTCTCGCCGATCAGGCCAACATTGCGGGCGTGCGCCACGATCACCTCATGGCCCGACTCGCTTAACAATCGGCTCACCCCTGGAGAGTGCATTCCGGTCTCTTAGAGCGATACGGCTACGGGGTATGGTGGCAAAAACTTCTCTCATAGCGTTCGGAGTCATGCCCAGCTTCTGCTCGTTGATAGCTTCGCCAGCTTCGTCCAGTACGCAATACCAGCTGGAGCAACCGCCCAAATCCAAACCGATGGTCAGCTTCCGCTCGAAATTCTTGTTGCCCGCTGCCGCCACAGTGCTACTCTTTTTCATTGCCGGTTTCCTTTATCTCTTGCGCTTCGAACGCGTCGATAACTTGGGAGCGTATAGCATCCCGTCGGGGACCGGCCTTCTCATCCCATCTGTTATCGACACCTATCGAAAGAGCGAGTTCTTAGCGTTTGAGTTGACTTGGGCAGCCGCCATCTCCGTCACAGTCACACATCCGAGTGACGGTAGATAGACACTGCCTACGAATACCCCATGACTCCAAGATTATGGAGGGGCGTTGCGCCCAGACGTAGCGATACCGTGCTGCACGGCACGCCTTGAGTAGCCGAAGCTTCTCAACGTCGCCGTGTCAACGGACAGGCGCATTCCGAACCTCGATACCCGTGGGTTACGGCTTCTTGCGATTCCACATCATCCCTAGCGCCTGCAGGATCAAAGTATCTTGAGTTGTCAAACGATCCGGGTGCAAAGCAACTTCGAATGCGTATCGAACTCTTGCGTTTTGCGAGCTGCACCACGGTCGGTGAGAGATGACGCCCTCTCAGTGTGTACACGCTGAATCAGCGCTGTATTGGTTGCCGTGCCGCCACGCGGATTGCTCGGATAAAGGCATGAAATATTCCTTCGATCACTTACCATTGCCAGCCGCACTGACAACGCACTGAATCACACAGCCGAAATTTCTTGAGCAGGGCCTTACACACCGCACATGATCTCATCCACATGACTTGCCTCCTGCCGATGGCCACCACACTTTTGTTCCGGAATACGATTATGGCCAGCTCGGGCTGATTTCATTTTTACTAGTGCACTTAAACGTCCACTCCAAATGAACCGCCATTGCGAGCTTTATTTCTTGTGACGTCAAGACGATGCGATTCGCCGAAACGAACGGAGTGTTCGGCGCGGATCTGGGAGCTCGCTCGCCTCAGGCTCGCACCTCGTTTCCGTTAGCGCGGTGTAAATCCCAACAGGCGAAGTCGAAATACCAACGAGGCTGTCAAAACACCCACGCTTGGCTTCGCGCTACATTGCCCGGAAAAAGCCAATTACACGATTTCGCAATGACTTGCGGCGGCTACCATCTGGCACACATCGTGCTCATACAGTCTCAACGGAGAGCGAATTATGATGCCAACCTTAGTTGAATTCAAACGCACTACTCCAAAGCATTGGCTGGAGAACAAGCCACATGGTGGGTCAAATACAACTCGCCTAGGTAAGTTTGAAAAGCGATGCGAAGTGCTGCTCCGGCTGTCGAGAGTACTAGCTTCGGCCCACTCCCAGGACTTCGTCACGAATATTGCCGCGGCGCTCGAACCCGTTCTCGAATTCGATGTGCTCGACATCATGATCAAGCCTACGCCTGCTGGTGCGGCAAACCCTTACCTGGGCAGTCGGGACTTCTCTTGTTGGCCCGGCGGCAACCAGGTCACAGCCGGAGATGGTTCTCCGGTGGCGCAAGCGCCTGCCTTTCCTGGGCATATCAAAACGCAGCACTCGATCCCATTGATCAGCCGCGGTTCTGAGCTGGGATTCTTAATGTTGGGGCGATTCGATGAAACCGAATTCAACAAAGATGAAATCGAGTTTCTCAGCCAGGTGTCGGCCCAGGTGGCGATCTTAGTCGATAACTCCATCGCTCACCGTCATATAGCCTATCTCACAGAGAGACTCGCACCACAAAGCCTCTACCTTGAAGACGCGGTGCCGAGCGACAGTAATTTCAAAGAAATCATTGGCCGAAGCTCCGCGCTCCGTTCGCTATTGCAGCAGGTCGAGACGGTTGCCACGACGGACTCGACCGTGCTGATCTATGGCGAGACTGGCACCGGCAAAGAATTGATTGCGCGGGCACTTCACAATCTCAGTGCCCGGCGTAAGAGTCCGTTCATAAAACTCAACTGCGCAGCCATTCCAAACGGCCTGCTGGAAAGCGAGTTGTTCGGTCACGAGAGAGGCGCATTCACCAGCGCAATTGCGCAGCGTATCGGCCGCTTCGAAATGGCCAATCGCGGGACGATATTCCTGGACGAAATCGGCGAGATCCCGCTCGAACTTCAGCCCAAACTGCTGCGCGTTTTGCAAGAGCGGGAGTTCGAACGTCTGGGCAGTTCCAGGACGCTCAAGACTGACGCCCGGCTCATAACCGCGACCAACCGCGATCTTAGCGGCTATGTGCAAGAGCGGAAGTTTCGTTCCGATCTGTTTTATCGTTTGAACGTCTTCCCTCTTCAAGTGCCCCCATTGCGCGAGCGACGCGAAGACATCCCGCTGCTGGTGCAGCACTTTGTGAAGAGCTTCTCCCGGCTTATGAACAAAAACGTCGAAAGCGTCTCGAAGCAAGCAATGGATGCGCTCGTCAGCTACAGTTGGCCGGGCAACATCCGGGAGCTGGAGAATGTAATTGAGAGGGCGGTAATCATCAGTCGAGGTCCGGCGTTGCAGGTTCCTGCTGGAGAACTGAAAAGGCCGGCTGCGGCTGGCGATAACTGGAAGCCGCAAACCTTGCAAGAGGCCGAACGGGCACACATCCTTGCAACCCTGAAGAAGACGCGGTGGGTACTTGCTGGCCCGAACGGTGCAGCCCTACGGCTCGGTCTGACCCGCCAGACACTACAGTTCCGCATGAAGAAGCTAGGCATCGTCCGCCCTTCACGATGAATAGCTCACCACATTGCGTTTTTATTGGCAATTTGCGTGCACTTGAAATAAAGGGTTTCGTCCCAGCGGTGGAACCCGGTCAATACACTTCTATATTAGGAGCGAGGTTCTGGAAATGAATAAGAAGTTTTGGATGACTGTGCTCTGCTTTGCGCTGACCCTGCCGGTGTTCGCGCAGGACAAGAAACGTTTTGCGGATGCAACCGCCGTACTAAAGGAGGTGATGAATGGCCAGCACGGCATCCCGCAAACTACTCTCGACAAGACCATGTGTGTGGTGGTCTATCCGGCTGTAAAGAAGATCGGAGCAGGGGTTGCTGTTACCTATGGCCGCGGGATCCTGACGTGCCGTAGCGGACTGCAGGCCAACGGTCCATGGAGTCCGCCCGCAATGTACACGCTGAACGCGGGCAGCGTCGGCCCACAGTTTGGCGGCTTCTCGTCAGACTATGTACTGCTCATAATGGGTGAGAACGCGGCAGACAAGGTTCTGTCTGGCAAGCTCAAGCTCGGAGTCGATGCGGCCGCAGCCCTTGGCTCATCGGGAGCCAGCACCGAAGGATTGAATGATTCCAAACTGGGCGCCGATGTCCTCATCTACGCGCGCCCGAACGGTGGCGTGTTCGCAGGCGCCTCTCTGGGAGACGCCTCGCTCACCAGCGACGACAAAGCCAACCGCGAACTCTATGGACGCCCAATCACGGCAACCGAAATTGTCCGCGACGGAAAAGTCTCGGCTCCGCAGGCGGCACAGCCCTTTATGGCTGAGCTACAGCAAGTGAGTAAAGGCGAGTAACAGACCGACTCCTTGACCTACAACCCTCCACGCGCCCCACTCATGGTTGGGTGGGGCTCTTTTCTACATGTAATTCGCCTGTTCAGTCGCTGTCAGGAGTGTCAATAGCTTGGCATCGCCGAGCATAGTCGGCACCCATCATAACGCGGCCGATCCGTCCTGTTGTGCAGCTTACTGATTCAGAAGCGCTTGCGCTTGACAACGTTACGGCTACGCAGTTGCAAGCTTGGCAGTTGAAGGGCTGAGTAGGTTTCGCCACTCGGGAGCAACATGCCGGATATTGTATTCATCGAAGGCCGGATAACAATCGACAACTCTGGCGAGATGCGCCAAAAACTGGGCGATGCTTTGCAACCTAGGCCCGTCGGCGTGACCGTGGACCTTTCGCGAGTGACCTACATTGAGACATCGGGGCTGGCCACACTGGTTGAAGCTTTCCGCATTGCGCGGCGGCAAGGAACGCGACTGCTGTTGACCGGCATTCATGGCCAGCCTCGCGACTTGCTTACCGTGACTCGCTTAGATCAATTCTTTGACATCGCACCGGAGCAGCAACCCGCGTGAACGCGTTCGAAGACATCGGCGGCGTAGTGGTCCAGCAGTTCGCCTACGTTGGCGGCCTGACGGACCAGTTCTGGTCGGGACTGCGGGCCCTGCCACGCGTGCTGCCGTTCATAGGCAGGCGGGGACGCTGGCAAACTTCGGTTCGGCAAATGGCCGCCATTGGCGTCGCAGCCCTGCCTATGCTGGGCATCATGGCGATCTGCGCGGGAATGATTCTGGCGCTCCAAGGGGGCGCGGAATTGCGCCGCTTTGGAGCGTTGCGCTACGTGATCGACTTGGTGGCAGTCGGCTTCACCCGCGAACTGGGGCCGTTATTGACCGCCATCGTCGTGAGCGGCCGATCGGGATCGGCGTTCTCCGCCGAGATCGGGACCATGATGGTGACCAACGAGATTGATGCTCTGCGTGTGATGGCGCTCGATCCCATCGAGTTCGTGCTCGCGCCCAAGTACCTGGCCGCCATCATCATGGTTCCTTGCCTCACAGTCATGTGCAACGTGTTCGGCATTACGGCCGGCGCTGGATTCATGTATCTCAGCACCAAGATGACCTTTGGAATTTACCTGCGGTACGTCTTCGATTCGATCGTGCTTCGCGATGTCCTGAGTGGGCTGGTGAAGAGCCTCGCCTTCGCCACCATCATCGTTCAGGTCGGATGTATGGAGGGCTTTAAAGTGCAAGGCGGCCCGGAGGCGGTGGGCCGCGCCACTACGTCGGCAGTCGTGAAGTCCACCTTCCTTGTGATCCTGGCAGACCTGTTCTTCACCGCCATCTTCTACCTCGCGGGGTGGCAATAGGCAATGGCAGAACCGATCATCGCCGTCCGCGATCTGAGCGTTGCCTACGAAGGGCATCAAGTGCTCGACCGTGTAAGCCTCGATATTCAGCCCAACGAAATTATGGTACTGCTCGGGGGTAGCGGCTCGGGAAAAAGCACGTTGCTGCGGCACATCATCGGCCTCGAGCAGCCTGATTCGGGCACGGTCCTGGTACGCGGCGTGGACATCAATCGCTGCTCCCCGAAAGACTTGAAAGATGTCCGGCGATCGATGGGAGTCGCGTTTCAAGAGGCCGCGCTATTCAGTTCCCTCTCGACGGAAGAAAACGTCGGCTTGCCGCTGCGCGAACTAACTTCGCTGGCCGAACCGGTCATCGAGATCATGATTTACATGAAGCTCGCGGTGGTCGGTTTAGCTGAGGCGAGAAAACTGATGCCGTTCGAGCTCTCCGGAGGGATGAAGAAGCGGGCCGCGGTGGCGCGGGCCATTGCGCTCGACCCCGAGATCCTAGTGTTCGACGAGCCCTCGGCTGGATTGGACCCGATTGTGTCCGCGGAACTTGACCACCTGATTCTCTCCCTGAAGCAGGCATTCAACATGACGATCCTGGTAGTGACCCACGAGATAACCAGCGCGTTTCGCATCGCCGATCGTATGGCCATGCTATGCAACGGATCGCTGATAGCGGTGGAGGACAAGGAGTCCTTCAAGGCGAGCACGGACCCTCATATCCGGCAGTTTCTCGATCGCATCCCCGATGACATTACCGAAACCGCCGCCGTTCAAGAACACCTGCGCGAACTGGCCGGCATGACGAGAGGGAAAAGTTGAAAAGCAACGAGACAAAAGTCGGTGCACTGGTCGTGCTCTCTGCCGTCATTCTGTGCATAACGATTTATTTCGTCGGCAGCGCACGGTTCGGCCGCAGCCGGACACCGTACCGGACCTATTTGAAGTATGCAGGCGGTTTGGCGCCCGGCACCGATGTCCTGTTTGGAGGGATCACCGTGGGCAAGGTGACAGCCGTGCATCCGGATGCGAACGACCCCACGAAAATCGAAATCGACCTCGAAGTGAAGGACGGGACGCCGGTAAACGCGAAGTCAATCGCAAAGCTGGGCTCCGTCAGTCTGATGAGCGCGCCGGTGTTGTCGATCACGACGGGAACGAATCAGGCTGTGCGCCTGCAGCCAGACTCGGTGGTCCCATCCGTGGAGACTGTCAGCATGGACGACATGCAGCGGCAAATCGCTGCCCTCGCTGAATCCGCCCAGACGCTGATTGCGTCGGTGCACACCGATCTCGACAACATCACCGGCGATACGCGGCAGGTGCTGGCGAACGTGAATGACCTCACCGGCGAGCCGAACCGGCAGCACGTTGCACAAATACTCGCCAACACCGATGCGATGGTTGCGCGTACCGGGCCACGCATCGACCAGATCACCCAAAACATACAGACGCTAAGCGCGAAACTGGGACCCACAGTAGACAACGTCAACAGCACGATTACGAATGCCAACGGAACAATCACGGTGCTGCGCGACCGGACCCAGACCGACTTGATCGAGCTACAGAAGACGCTGGTTGAAGTGCGCGGCCTGGTCGACAACCTGCAGGTGGTAGTTCGTACCAACCAGCAGAACATCGCCTATACGCTCGAGAATGTCCGCATGGCGACCGATCACCTAAATGATCTGACGGAATCGGTAGACGAACGGCCGTGGAGTCTCATACGGATCAGACAACCTAAAGATCGCAAAGTGCCGCAGCAGTGACGAGGTATCAATGACAAGCAGGCCTATAACTATCGCGTGTTTCGCATTCATAACGCTCCTGGCGGGTTGCGCCGGAAAGGTGCGCTATCCGGACTACTACATGTTGGCCCTGGCTCCATCGAAGCAGCCGGCAACCAGCGACCCGGGTCAGTTTGCAACGGTAGCTGTCGGCCGTTTCGACACTCCAGGCTACCTTCGCCAGGGACGGATTATATACCGCAAAACTCCAGAGCAACTCGGCTTCTATGAGTATCACCGTTGGGCCTCAGAGCCCGGGCAAGCGGTTACCGCGGCAGTTATCGATTCGCTTCGCACGACTGGTTTGTTCGCCTCGGTTGAGCAGTATGACGGCCAGGAGCGACCCGAATATCTTTTAAGAGGACGACTGGACCGGCTCGACGAGGTTGACTACGAGGGCAAAGTTGCAGTGGAGGTGAAGTTATCGGCCGAGCTCTCGAATACACGGACTGGCGCGCCACTGTGGGCAGGCTCTGTGACCAAGACTTTAGATGTTAATACCAGAGACATGAACTCCGTTGTCAGTGCGATGAGTCAAGCTACCCGGGATGGTGTGAGCCAGTTAATGGCAGATATGGAACACCAGCTACGTAAAAGCACGGTTGCCAGCGAAACCTCGACACCTGCAGTATCCCGCGACCGAGAGTAGCTACACACTGTCTGCCGTTGTGTCGTGACCTTGCTGTCATAGTTTTGTCGTAAATCCGTTTTTGAGCACATGTATGAATAGCGCACTCCTCATCCACCGTCTGCAATTCGCCTTTACGGTGACCTATCACTACCTGTTCCCGCAACTCACCATGGGACTGGCGCCGTTGATCGTGATTCTGAAGACGCTGGCGCTGAAGAACGGCGACGAGCGTTACGACGTGGCCGCCCGCTTCTGGGCCAAGATCTTTGGTATCAACTTTGTGATCGGTGTGGTGACCGGAATTCCTATGGAATTCCAGTTCGGCACCAACTGGTCGCACTTCTCCCGCTTCGCCGGAGGCGTAATCGGCCAGACGCTGGCCATGGAAGGACTGTTCGCCTTCTTCCTGGAGTCCACCTTCCTGGGGCTATTTCTCTATGGCGAGAAGCGCCTGACAAAGCGGCAGCACTGGTTCGCCGCGCTGATGGTGTTTCTGGGATCGTGGCTGTCGGGCTACTTCATCGTGGCGACCGATGCCTGGATGCAGCACCCGGTGGGCTATGCTCGCGTGGCGGACGGCTCGCTGCAGCTCGCCAGCTTCTGGAAATTAGTGTTGAATCCCTGGGCCTGGTGGCAGTACGCGCATAACATGAGCGGCGCGGCCATTACGGGGACGTTTGTGATGACGGCGGTCGGCGCGTTCTACCTGCTCAGCCAGAAGCACGTCGAGCAGGGACGCATCTTCGTGCGCGTGGGCGTTGTTCTTACGCTATTCGTGAGCCTCTTCCAAGTCGTTCCCACTGGCGACGCGCAAGGACGCATGCTTGCCCGCAATCAGCCAGTAACGCTCGCGGCCATGGAAGGGCTATGGGAGACACAGCCGGGAGCCCCGCTGGTCATCCTCGGCCAGCCGGATGTGGCCGCGCAGAAGATCGACAATCCGCTGGTCGTGCCGAAAATGCTAAGTTTCCTCACCTGGCGCAGTTGGGGTGCCGACGTTCAGGGACTGAACTCCGTGCCCAAGCGAGACTGGCCGGACAATATCCCGTTGCTGTATTACACGTACCACATCATGGTTGGGCTGGGCACGATATTCATTGCCGTCGCTGCCGTGGCCACCTTCCTGCTGTGGAGGCGAAAGCTCTATCAAACGCGATGGATGTTGTGGATCCTGCTGCTGATGCAGCCGTTCCCCTACATTGCTAATACGGCAGGCTGGATGACCGCCGAACTGGGCCGCCAGCCGTGGCTAGTGTACGGCCTGCTGCGCACCGCGGACGGCTACTCGAAGATGGTCTCCGCCGGGAATGCGTGGTTCAGCTTCCTGGGCTTCCTGGGAATGTACACCGTACTCTCCGTCCTGTTCCTCTTCCTGGTGCGACGCGAAATTGAGCATGGGCCGGAGCTGACCTTGCGCCCGGCGCCCGTTGCCATCAACCAAGATGCAACAGTTCCCGTGGAGGTGCGATAGCCATGGCAACGATTTGGTTCATGATTGTCGCGGTAATGATCGCCCTCTATGTTGCGCTCGACGGCTTCGACCTGGGCGCGGGAGCGCTGCATCTGTTTATCGCGAAGAAGGATCAGGAGCGACGCACGGTCATTCGCGCCATAGGTCCGTTGTGGGACGGCAACGAAGTGTGGTTGGTCGCCGCGGGCGGCACGCTGTATTTCGCCTTCCCGCAGTTGTACGCCTCCGCCTTCAGCGGATTCTACCTGCCGCTGATGATGGTGCTGTGGCTGCTGATGCTGCGCGCCATCGGCATCGAGTTCCGCACTCATATCGAGGAGCCGGTGTGGCAGGGCTTCTTTGATACCATCTTCGGCATCTCGAGCATGCTGCTAGCAATCTTCTTTGGCGTAGCGCTGGGTAATGTTGTGCGCGGCGTTCCGCTGAATCCGGATGGCTATTTCTTCGAGCCGTTATGGACCAACTGGCGCGTCGGCGCACAGAACGGCATTCTGGACTGGTACACGGTGGTGTGCGGCGTGATTGCGCTGGTGACCCTGGTGGCCCACGGCTCGCTGTATCTTGCCACCAAGACGGAAGGCGAGTTGAATGATCGAGCGCGGGCTGTGGCTTGGCGGCTGTGGCCGGTGCAAATGCTGCTGACCATCGCCACCCTGTTCGCGACCGTCTTGGTTGTGCCGCATATTCTGGAAAACTACACCCGCTGGCCCATTGGTTATCTGGTACCCGCTCTGGTTATCGGAAGTCTGGCGTACATGTACTTTGCGCATTCGCGACGCAACGAGAAGGGCGCGTTCCTGGCATCGTGCGCCTACATCATCGCCATGCTGGTGGGAGCGGTGTTTGCGCTCTATCCCAACGTGTTGCCCGCCAGTACCGGTTCGCAATATAACCTGACGATCTACAACAGCGCCGCCGGCGCGCACGGCTTAAGCGTAGGATTTGTGTGGTGGAGTATCGGCATGGTGCCGGCTGCCGGATATTTCATCTTCATCTACCGCATGTTCCGCGGCAAGGTGAAGCTCGAGCAAGCGAGCGAGCACCACTACTGAGGAAAGGGCGGCGGTGAGTAGTGGATAGAACGCGCTTGTTCTAATCACCGACCACGATCCACTGGCGGCTAGCGGATAGAAGCCCTGGCGAAGCGGCTAAAGGTGTCAGAGAGCCGCTGCCAAATGGAGCGCGCGCCCGCCAAGTCATAGACATCTTATAACGACATCGTACCAAGCCACCGCTGCACAATATGGGCCTAAGTTCTGTGTTTCTAATTGAAGAGCGCTCAGACTCACGTGACTCGCATTTTGGCCGTCCAGTTGCAGTAGTCATGGCGGGAGACTTTGATAGCGGGCCAGGCGTTCTCTCACCCCCTGTTATCAACTCCACCATCAATGCATAGAGGGCTCAATGAACTTACGCAAAAATATGTGTCTCAAATTCTTATCTATGGCTTGCGTGTACTTCGTCACGGCGATGACATTGTTTGCAGCGGCGGAGACAGCGAAAGTGCAGAAACTCAAGGTCAAAGGTGTGGTCGTTGCGCACGAAGGCGACGTGGTGAAGATTCAGGACAAGAAAGATAATTCTGTCCATGCCTTCACCGTTACCGATCGCACCAAAATCGAGCGCGATAAGGGGCTCTTTAGCCGCACAACGATGGACGCCGTAGCACTTGTGCCAGGCTTGACCATAGAAGTCGAGGGAGTACAGGGCCCCGAAGGTACTCCCGTGGCCAAGACCATTAAATTCAAGCCTGACGCATTTGCGATTACGGTGGCGCAGCAAAAGCAAATCCAGGACAACCAAGCCGTCGCGAGCCATGCTCAGAGTACCGCCGACGGCGCAGTAGCCAGCGCGAGTAACGCCCAGTCTTCCGCCGATCACGCGCAATCCACCGCGAACCAGGGGGTGTCGACCGCGCAGGCGGCCGGCATGTTGGCCGCTGCCGACACGGTTGGCGTGCAGATGCTGAATCAGCGCGTGTCGGAGTTGGGCGAGTACACTCCGGTGGCTGAGCTTGGAATCTACTTTCCGGAGAACAGCCATCGGTTGAGCACGCCGGCGAAGAAGGCCCTTGACCAGCTTATTGCCGCCAACGCCAATGTGAACGGCTACATTGTCCAGATTGCCGGCTACGCTTCCAGCACCGGCAGCGCACAGTACAACCTGAGGCTCAGTCAAGAACGGGCAGCGGCGGTCGCCCAGTATCTGCGCGAAAACAACGATGTGCCCATAGTGCGGATCGCAATGCCTGCCGGCTACGGGGAGACTCATCCCGCAGCCAGCAACGCCGAAGCAAAAGGACGCGCCCTGAATCGGCGGGTTGAGGTCACGATCTTGGCCAGCAAAGCACTACAAGGCGGTTTTATTACACAAAGCGCCACTGCTGGCAAGAATCTCGCCGTTCAGTAGTGACTTTGCTGTGGCAGTTCGATTTCATCCCCGCCCTGCTTGGCGCCAAGTAGCGTGGGGCGCTTCATAATCGGCGCCCTGTGCCAACGCTGGTTGGCGCTGTTGGCATCCTGGCCGGATGCATCATCAAGGGGCAGAGCTTGCGGAGCATGTCGGTTGAACTCTTGCAGCAATTCTGCCCCGGTTTTTTGATTTGGCAATCAAGATGCTAGGGGATTAGTTACATCAAGTAGTGACGAAGCGAGAGGTGCTAACAAGACGGTGGAACGGAACGGCAGTCCGAGGTCGAATTATCTGCGATCCTTAGCAGCGGCGCTACTTGGATGCGAGTCGTTTCACCGCCGCTATTGTTGTTTTGGCTGTGCCGCAGGCATGCCGATTTCTCGAGGATATTTTTTTCTGTTGAGGTTCAGGCGCTAAGAACCAGAGTATTGTCGCTGCTATTGGTCAGAATAGGTTACCGCGGCGAGGTAGAAATAGGAGATCCAATTGATTTTCAAACTAGCACGAATGAAGGCGTTGCCCGTTCTACTCTCCATGTCCGCCTTCATACCCTTTGGTCTCGCGCAGCAGGCGCCTGTCTCGACCGAGGCTGTACAACTGGTAGGCATGGCAGGCTTCAACAACAACAGCAAGGGACATCTTAAAGTGGACGACGGAGTTTTGAGCTTTGCTTCATCTAAGAACAACACCTCCATCTCTGCGGGTTCTATAGATGACGTCGTTACCGGTCGCGACAGTGAGCGTGTGCTGGGAGGCACCGTCGGCACGCTTTCGAGGCTTGCGCCTTACGGCGGCGGCACGGCCTTGAGCCTCTTGCGCAAGAAAGTTGACACCATTACGATCGAGTACCGGGATTCAGGCGGCGGCTTGCATGGCGCCATCTTTACCATGCCAGTTGGTGAGGCCGAGAGTATTAAGCAGGCTCTTCTCGCAGGCGGCGCGCATACCAGCATTCCGACCATCGCGGATGCAGGCGCGAATTCACCGGCACAATCCGATGCAAGGGAGCAAGTACATTGAAGACTAGCAAGAGCACAGCGATTCTGTTGCTTGCCTGGGCCAGTGTAGTTGCGTCGCTGCATGCGCAATCAAATTCCGCTGCCGCGCCGCAGCTACCGGCGATTGAGGTAAGGATGGTAAAGGCTGGCGAGATCCCCCTCCCTGCTGAATTCCAGGTCGCGCTGTACGAGGACCTTATCCAGGAGTTCCAGAAGAAAGGCGCATTCCGCCAGGTCTATCGCGACGGCGAGCGAAATGCCGCGAACACTCCGGGTGTGGTCAGCCTCTACACCACGGTCAAGAATTTCAAGCAAGGGAGCGAGCTGGAGCGAGACGTGACCACCGTCGGGGGCGCGACCTCAATCACCGTTCTTTGCCAGTTCAAGGCTAAGGACGGCACAGTCCTGCTGGAACGCAACATTCAAGGGAAAGTAAGGCTGATTGGCGACAATCTTAAAGCCACTGACAACTTTGCGAAGAAGGCTGCGGAGATTACTCCGGAAAGCCTGGCCGCCAGCACAGTGCCGTCCGATGCATCCGAGGTAAAGGGCATCATGTAAGGCGGCTTCTAAACTGCTAAGAAATGCTTCTACTAAAGCAGATTGTCGTTGCGACGGATTTCTCTCCCATTTCGATCACAGCTTTTCGGCACGCTTTGGGCATAGCCAGGCGTTGCCACTCGGCCGTATCCCTGCTTCACGTCGTGGATGGTTCTTTCTACGGTATAGCTGCGCCGGATGGCATAGCAGCAGCTACCGAGTGCGGGTTGCGGGATGCAGGAGAGCTTATCGCCCAGCTAAAGGGAGAGCACCTGCTGGACGGGCTGAAGATGGACTTCGTCTCTAGGGTCGGACCCGTGTGGGAGACGGTCTTGGAGGTAATCAACGAAAAGGATTCTGCTTTGCTGGTGCTTGGGACTCATGGCCGGTCTGGGCTGAGCAAACTTGTACTGGGTTCTGTCGCAGAAAAAGCTTTCAGAGAAGCTCCCTGTCCGGTGCTGACGGTGGGACCGCAAGTAGTACGGTCCAAATCATCTGGTTCAGAAGCCAAACATTTTCTTGTTCCGACGGACCTGTCGGACGAATCCACAAGTGGTTTGCGTTATGGCATCTCTCTGGCCAGGGCTACCGGCGGAGATGTGACCTTGCTTCACGTCCTCAATCTGCCGGATAAGCGTAGTCACCAGGACGCGGATTTGACTGCCGAGGTGAAGAGCCAGCTTGACGAGTTTCTCCACCAGCATCCGGGTACAGCGACGATGGTCAGCTCGCGGGTAGAGTTTGGACTACCTGCGAGCTCGATCCTCGGAGTAGCTGAAGAAGACCATTCCGACCTCATTGTGATGGGGCTGCGTGCGTGGTCAATCGAAGGACGGCCGATGTGGAGAACAGCCTATGACGTCGTAATCCACGCGCCCTGCCCTGTCTTATCGATGAAGGTGCCCATAAGTGCCACGAACCATTCCACCGCTGAGGCGCTTACTTAACAGCAGCGGTCGAGTAACACGGGTCTTTCGGTCGGTTGCCCATGCCATCCTTTTCGTGCCGCCGGACAGAGATCGCCAGTGCACGGTGAAAGAGCACCTCGAGCTCCAGCACCGCCGCTCTGGATCATAGGACTGTCGAGCCTTTCACATTAAGAAGTGCGGAAGAGGTGTCAAGATATTGACAGAAGCCAAGCGGCGCGGCAGGGAGCGTGCGAATTTCAGCCCTTTTTTGGTTAGGGTTATTAACTTTCAGGCGGTTAGCGGCTACCCCGGCCTTTTTTCCCCACGGTACATCGGTTGCAAGCAATCACTGTGAACACTTTGGAGTGCAGGAGATAGCGGCGCGTTGCCATGCCTCCTCCAAACCTTCGCCAATGATCAAGATGAACTTCAAACCTATGGAGTGTCTATGTCCAGCGTTCCCGCATCCCCGCCACGGCCAGCCCCGGCTCCTGAACCTGTTCCGCCTCGGCACGCTCCGGCGGAGGAGGAGCACGCTCCTGCAAAGGCTACGCCCAAATGGCGGCAATATGGCACTCCAATTCTGGTGCTACTACTGGCTCTGGCAATTCTCGTTACCGTCACGCGAAATTGGAACTCCTGGGAGGGCGGCCACGTTGAACAAGTCACCGACGATGCCTACGTCCGTGGCGATTTGACGCCACTCAGTACGAAGGTAGCGGGGGTAGTTCAAACTGTGGCCGTTTCCGACTATCAGCAGGTACACAAAGGGCAGCTACTGGTGGAGCTGGAGGACAACGACTATCAGGCGCAAGTGGCCCAGGCCAGTGCGGCCGTGGAAGCCGCCCGAGCTGCTATCGAGGACAACCTTCGCCAGCGCCAGCTCCAGGACGCACGCGTCGAAAGAGCGCTGGCCGGCATCGATCAGGCCAAGGCACAAATCGTGGCGGCACAGGCAGGCAAGGACGCTGTGGAAGCCGAACTAGTGCGTGCCCGCTCGGAACGCAGACGCCAGGAAGGTCTCTATCAGACGCATTCAACAACACAACAGAAGTTGGAACAGGCGGTCGCGGATGACGAGCGGTTGGCAGGGCAGCACGCCAGCCGCGATGCCGATCTGGCGCAGGCCCGGGCCATGCTGCGCAGCAGCGAGCTGGCAGCGGAAGCCGAGCGGCGTCAGAAGCTTGTCCTCGAGTCTCAGGAGCTGCAGCTTGCCGCCGACCTGCGTGCCAAAGCAGCAAGCCTGGTGGTAGCGCAGGTGAATCTTGGTTATACGAGGATTTCGGCGCCGGGCGATGGGAGCGTGGGCGAACGGCAAGTGCGGCCCGGCCAGTTAGTGTCTCCCGGAACGCAGGTCATTCCATTCGTTGATCGCACGCGATGGGTACAGGCGAATTACAAAGAGACCCAGCTCACCAACGTACGGGTTGGGGATGCAGCCGAGATCCGCATTGACGAGTTTCCTGGGCAAATCCTCCGTGGAAAAGTTATCGAGATATCTCCCGCCAGCGGATCGCAGTTTGCTTTGCTCCCGCCGGACAATGCCACCGGCAACTACACCAAGGTTGTCCAGAGAATTCCGGTGAAGATTGCACTGGATGATGCGGAGCTCGCCAACAAGTTGCGGCCGGGTCTTTCGGTGACCGCAACGGTCCGCACCAAGCGATAGGCAGGCATGACTGTGGCTACAGCAACTGTTCTAACCCGACCGACGCCAGCGCAGATTGCGCGCGCCACGGCTGCTGCGATTCCCTTGGAACTCTCGACCCGGCCTGTGTTGGGGATACTCGGCGTCCTTATCGGCGCCGGGCTCGTCACGCTCACCGGTCGCATGCTCTCGCTGGGCACTGCTGATCTGAAGGGTCACCTCGGTATTAGTTTCGACCAGGGCGCGTGGCTTGACAGCGCTTATAACGCCTCGCTGATGTTCATCGGCCCCTTCAGTGTCTACCTCGGAGGCTTGCTTGGCCCACGCCGTGTGCTTCTGTTTGCGGCAGCAGTGTTTACCGTGACCTGTGCCTTCCTGCCGCTCATACACAGTTATAGCTTGTTGATTGCGGCATTAATTGTCGCCGGGTTGACCTCCGGTACCTTCTATCCGCTCACTCTAACTTTTGCGCTTCGCATCAGTCCCCTGCGATACCTGCCCTTGACGATGGCATTCTATGCCACGTGTATCGATGGAGCAGTCAATGTTGCGCCTTCACTCTACGGCTGGTACCGCGACCATCTTTCCTGGCATTGGATGTTCTGGAATTCGGCGGTAATTGCGCCAGTGATGATCTTCTGCATCTTTAACGGCATCCCCAAACCTCCACCGCGCAAGGAGGGCGAAACTCCGCCCAGTTTTGTCGGATTCCTTTACCTTAGTGCCGGATTAGCCTTAATATTCGCTGCCCTCCAGCAAGGCGAGAGACTCGACTGGTGGCGCTCCGGGTTATTCAACGGGTTGTTCTGGTCCGGAGCATTTTTCCTGGTGTGCGCCGTCATACGGCGAATGTGCGGTCCCAACTGGCTGGTGGCGCTCCCTTATCTCTGGAAACGGAACACTGTTCTGCTGGGAAGTCTGCTGTTCTGGTTCCGGTTCACTCTAACCCTGACCATCATTCTGATTCCGCAGTCCCTGGCCATCCATGGTTTCGAAGCTGATCAGATTGGGCCGGCCATAATCTGGAGCGCTGTTCCGCTCCTACCCGTCGCGTTGACAGCAGGCCTTCTGATGCTTCGCGGGGTGGATCCCCGGCTGATCTTCGCTGCCGGGCTGACCTGCACCGCCATTGCGGCTATCTTGAGCGCTCAATACACCACTGCGTGGGCGGCAGAAAACTACTATCGCACCGAGCTGCTCGTGGGGCTGGGACAATCGTTTTCTCTCATCGGGCTGGTGGGATGCATCATCCTCCAAGGAATCTTCACGGGGGGGCTGGCGAAGCCGCAGTGGATCCTGACCTTCTCTGCGTTCTTCCATACGGTTCGCTTGTTTGGTGGGACCGCCGGGGCCATCTACATGGGCCATTTTCTCGCCGAGCGCGAAAAACTGCACTCCAACCTTTTGGGTCTGCACGTAAGCAGTGGCAGCTGGATTACGGATTCAAATATTCGAGCGATGACGGCCGGAGTTTTCGGGAAATCATCCGGACTACCGTCGGCCGGCGCGCGTGCAGTCGATCTCGTCGCAGCCCGGCTGCGCCTTCAGGCGTATTCGTTGAGCCTCATTGATGGGTTTCTGTTAGTCGCGTGGACTTGCGTCATCGCGCTTGTTCTCGTCGCCCTGCTCCGCAAGTCGCCGCTGAACTACGGCGAGCTCGCCACATTTCAGCCAGTCAAGGAGGCGAAACCATGAAACGAAAAGTTCACCTTGCGGTGGCTCTGGCGTTGTCCAGTGCTGTTGCTTTCGCCGGCGAGCCGGGCAATACCCCTCCTCCTCGACACATCAGTTTGCATGAGGCCGTCCAGTTGGCGCTTCAGCGCAACCATTTGGTGCGCATCAACGAATACAAGGTGGAGGAGAAGCAACGCGCCAAAGAGGTGACCAAGAGTGAATACTTCCCTTCCATACGGAATGACAGCAACTTCATACATCTGACCGACACGCAGCTGATACAGATCTATACGGGCAGTCTCGGCACGGTTGCGGGCAGCCCTGTTCCCGCGGGAAATTCAATCATTAACCAAGGCGGCCGTGACTTGACCACCAGCGGTACCCAGCTCACGCAGCCGTTGACCACTCTGCTGAAGATCAGGCGCGCCAACGACGTTGCGTTAGCCGACCTGAAGGCGTCCCGTGAAAGCTCGCAACAGACGGAGAACGATGTCGCGCTGAAAGTCCACCAGATCTACTACCAGATCCTAATCGCTCAAGTTCACCGCAGTGCGATGGAAGCCAGAATCAAGGCATCGCAAGACCTGCAAAGCGAGCGCGTCGAACAAGTGAAATATGGCAGCACGCTGAACGAGAACCTGATCGAAAGCCGCGCACAACTCTTGCAAGCACGACAGGAGCTGCTGACGACCGAATTACAGCTCTCCGATTTAAAGCTGCAGCTCAACGACGCCATGGGACTGCCACTCACTACTGCGCTGGATCTGGAACCCGATACGGCCGAAGACCAGCCCGCCTGCGCACGCGAAAAATGTGTGGCTGAGGCGCTCGCATCGCATCCCGAGATCATCAAAGCGCGCGCCGAAGTGGAGAAAGCTAATGCCGCGGTTCGCCTGGCCAAAACGGACCTCTATGTACCGGATTTGGACGCCTTTGCTCGCTATAGCTACCAAAACAATGTTCCATTCTTGGCCCGTAACTTTGGCAGTTTTGGTGTTCATTTTGGCTACGATCTCTTCGACTCGGGGCGCAAGCGCGCGGTAGTAAAGGAGCGCGACGCCCAGTTATCACAGGCGAAAGAGAACCTTGCGCGGGTGACCGACGAAGTTGAACTCGCAGTACAGACCGCATATAACAAGCTGGAAAGAACCGACCAGATGCGGAAGGTATCTGAGGAACTGCTGGCATTGCGTACCGAATCCAGCCGAGTTCTGCATGACGAGTTGGTGCAGGGAGAGGCTCTGAGCTCGCAGGCTGATATGGGTACTGCCCAGGAACTCGATGCCCGGACGCTGCTACTTCAGTCACAGCTGGACTATACCCAGGCGAACGATGAGATCATCCACGCCATGGGCCGGACACCGGAGTAGATGGCCCAACGTGAGCACACCCATATTAGCAATCGGGATCGCAGGTCTTGTGCCGCCCGAAATACCGGCGGGTAGAAACCGTACGAGTTCGGGTTGCGTCCTGTCGCTGATCTTCCTCGGGCTATTCGCTTTCCCTACCATGGCCGGGTCGGCCGCGCCGTCGTCTCAGAAGTTCCTGCTGTTATCGGATCTCCACTTCAACTCGATGGCCGACCCCAGCCTGGTCGCCAATCTCACCGCTGCAGACGCGAGCCAATGGCAGAGGATCCTCGATCAGTCGAAGCTGCGCCGCTTTAGCCAGTACGGCGAAGACACCAACTGGTGGCTTCTACGGTCAGCACTGGACCAGATGCGCACCAGGCTGCCGCATCCGGCTTTCATCATGTTTACCGGAGATCTCTTAGCCCATGATTTCCGTACTACGTTTGCGAGTGTTTCTCATGACAACGATCAACAACACTACCGAGCCTTCGTGATTAAGACCATGCAGTTCATGGCACTTCAATTTCGCATGCGATTCCCTGAGGCACCCATATTGGTGACTCCCGGCAATAATGATGAAGAATGTGGGGATTATACTATTGAAGCTAATGGTGGATTTTTGCGCGATACAGCGGATCTCGCGCGCACCATTGCGGAAGCTGACAGCCATTTTATGAGTCAGTGGATCGCGCTAGGCAGCTACAATGTGCCGCACCCAACCATCCGCGGCATTCGTATACTCTCGCTCAACACCACATTTCTCTCCAACGAATATCATCCTTCGGACTTCAGCAAAGGATGCGCGCCGACCAGTTCCACCGCTCCAGAGGACCTTTTCACCTGGTTCGAAGCGAATCTGAAGGCCGCAAAACAAGCCAATGAGAAGGTCTGGCTGATGTTTCATATTCCTCCAGGCATCGACGGCGTTGCAACCGCGCATCAATACGAATCTCTCGCCCGGGGTCCCGCCGCCCTAACAATGGACGACGCGTGCTCACAAGCCATCGTGCCCATGTTGGCGCCCAAGTGGAACCAGCGATTCCAAAGATTACTGGAAGAATATAAAGACACGATCCTTGCGAGCTTTGCGGGACATACTCATACTGACGACTTCAGGTTGGTCGGCGACGGAGCGTTCATAATCATAACCCCCCCGATTTCCCCTGTGTACAGGCAAAACCCAGCGTTTCGAGTTGTAACCTTCGCCAGCGACGGCAGGCTGCTCGATCAAACCACTTATATGTTAGCGAATCTAGAAGACGCGACTGGAAATACCCATGGAGTCTGGAACAGCGAGTATCACTTTTCAAAGAGATGGAAAACACCGGAGATCAACGCGGCGAACTTGGAACTGATCTATCAGAGGATAGAAAGTGATGACGAATCTCGTCGGCAATGGCTTAAATTCTATAACGTCGCCAGCACAGCAGCGCTGGTCTCAGCCGAAGAGGCCAGGGCTCTCTATTGCGCGATCGCCTTCTTGGATACTGAATCGTATAGCCATTGCTTTTGCACTGCCATCTCGAGCCAAAACATGCCTGCGCAGTCACATCAAACGGGCCGCTTATAGCTAAACGAGCTAAGGGAGGCGCTCTTCTCCGCCTCAAGCTTCTTGCTTAGCCCGTATGAGCAGCTTTGGCGTCGCCTGATAGCGCAACAGTGGATGCAACGGGGAAACCATGATCAATCCATGCTTGCAGCCCCCCTTCAAGAGGGCGAACATGCTTCACGCCCTTTTGTTCTAGCAGCAAGGCCACGCGTGCGCTTGTAATTTCGTTGGGACACGAACAATAAAGGACTACCTCATGGGTTCGCCAATCTGGCGGTATGTGGACCTCTTTGTACTGCCCGAGTCGTCGGCCATCGATCCGAATCGCGCCCGGAATGCCTAGCTTGTGATAGGTACGATGAAGCACGCAACCCTGCACGTCCAGGACAATTACTTGGTCTCCTCTATCCAGCTTCTGCTTAAGCTGCTCGGGAGTAATTCTGGCCACCCGAAGTTCATGTACAAGACACCACCAGGAAACCAACCTGCGACCAAGCAAGACAGCTACCAGCAGGACAACAATCGCCGTCAGGATCGCTCCCAATCTCTCCGCATAAGCAACCCCCTTGTCGAGCTGCGAGCAGAACACATAGCCGAGCCCGGCATACAGGCCTGCCCAGAGCGTCGCCCCGATGCCGTCGAAGGACACGAAACGCAGCGGGGTCGTCTCTGACATGCCGGCCAGAGGAGGTGCGATTGCATCGAGCCCAATTACCAGCTTCGAGATGAGGAGGACTTTGAGGCCGTATCGGGCGAACTGCCGCTTGATGCGGGCAACACTGGAATCTGGCATGGAGGAAAATCGGTGAATGAAGTGCAAAACGTCGTTACCACGCAGCCGCCCAGCTTCGAACCACACCAGGTCAGCTAGCACGCACCCTATGACACCAAGACCGACAACCACCGCCAAATTCAACTTGCCGTTGCCGGCCAGCGCTCCGGCCGCAATCAGAAAGAGAATGGCAGGGACAGGCAAACAAATCTGCCGCGCAAATACCGAAGCAAACAGTACAAGGTAGCTGTGCTTGGCCAAGTGTCGGACGATCTCGTTCATAGGACCCGCCCAATTTGGTCGTTCGTCAGATTTTTTGCAGAGCTAACCCTCCGCATCATGTCTCAGTTTCTCGCCATGGAACCTGTGTTGACGTCGAGAAGCAGGCTCGCCCCATTTCAGCGGCATAAAGACGCGCCCGGTTAGTCCTTGCTGCCGCATGCCGGATCGACTCGAGTCCGTAACGCTCCAGCAAAATCGGCACCAATGCTCCTTCTGCCTGCTTCACAAACGTCATCCCGCCTGTGCAAGTTCGGTCAATACGAATGAAGTCACCGAGTTTTACCTGGTTAGTGGCCACAAGATCGGCGAGGGGAAACACAACGTGGCGCTCGACCGCCCGCTTCAAGTGGCGAGCGCCATAATTCGTGTCCGTTCCTTCACTCAACAGGAATTGCTTCACGGCAGGCGTGCAGCTAAATGCGAACTGGCTCTTGCCGGTGGCTTGCAGAATTCGCTGCTGCACCATTCCAAGTTCGATTTCCAGGATCTCCTCCAGGTGCTCGGGACGCAGGGTATGGAATACGACTGTCTTGTCGATACGGTTCATGAACTCGGGCGAAAATCTCCGGCGCGCAGCATTGATCGCCACTGTATCCATTTTGCTGTCGAATCTGGCGTCCAAGTGAGTCGGTTTATGCATGAAACCCATGGCGCCGTTTATCATCTGGCTCATCTCTGCTGCACCAAGATTTGAGGTCATGAAAATGATGCACTGAGAAAAGTCGACCCTGCGATTATCTCCGAGCGTTAAGGTGGCCTTATCCAGGATTCCCAGCAGCAACCGCCACAAGGAATCCGATGCCTTTTCGATCTCGTCTAATAGCAGAATCGAGAGTTTTAGTTTGTCTGTGTGCCACTGGCCGAGGGCCTCTTGCGTCAACAGAGGGTGCGTTTCCCTATGACCAAGATAACCCGGTGGCGAACCGATTAACTTCGCAATCTCGTGCGAATGCTGGAACTCAGCACAGTCGATTTTGATACAGGCATGCGCATCGCCGAATAGGGTTTCCGCCATAGCTTCCACTAGGCGAGTCTTGCCCGATCCCGTGGGTCCCAGAAATAGCAGGTTACCGACCGGACGGTGGGGAGAATTAAACCCCGCCAGGTACATCTGGTAAACTTCTGTGATTTTTTCGATGGCGGGGTCTTGTCCAACAACTTTCCGTCTCAGGCTGTATTCAAACTCCTGCGCGTCGTTACTGCGGCGGTTGGGATCCAGGGTTGTCTGTAGTCCGGTTCTCAACATATTATACTCTCCGGAATGGAGTTCCTTAGGTGCACCGTTGGGGCTGATCGCTACCCGCATACTGCGACCGGCAAAGAATAGGCAAGGCAAATTGCGCACTACTCCCACAAAGCTGTCCCGCGTTCAGACCTTGCGACTCATATTGCGAGTTGCACTTCTCCCAATGCTCTGTTGCCCTCGTCCGTATGGCCTCCTTCGAGTGCAGGCGTGTCACCTATAGCGCGCCCCGGGCGGTCATCGACTCTGGCGGCTCGCATCCGTTTTGGTTGAGCGAACGCGCTCTCCCACAGGGGACGCCAATCCGTTCCACATTGACCCTGGCACTGGAATTCCTTGCGGCGTCCGCCCATTCGTCCGCCACATTCGGGACAAACCAAGTTACGGATGGCAGATATCCAGTCCGCCCTGGCCTGGACTCCTTTCACCGCCGTTGATCGTGCAAGCCCGGGTGCAAACATGACGGTCTGGTCGCGGCTCGTACTGGCACTATTAAATGTCTTCATGACGGCCTCACGGGAGAACAGCGAAGGGCGGCCGAGCAGCTACGGACGCACGTTGGAAGTTGGCCTTCTTGTCAGCAGTTTGTCCGGCGCCATCGATCACCAGGCCCGGCCCGTTCGCAATCGCCCACAAGCGAGCGATTACCTCGATACATGGTTCGCACAGTTTCTGTTCGGGCTCACGACGCCCCGAATTACACAATTCGCACTTCATAACAACCTTCCGCAGTCAGCTAGTTCAACTTCCGGCCGACTGCACCTAACATAAGCAGGTCGAAGACCAATCCGATCAGCAGAGCAAGTGCTTGGATAATAGGGAACTATAGGAATGAGCCGCGCGGTTCTGCCAGCAGAGCACACCCGCAGTCTTGCGAGTGTCGATAGTTTGGCACCTCATGTCGAAAAGAGGGCCGAGAGTGACAATAACGTGGGTACGGGTCGCAGAATGAGTCCGGCAATCAACTTGCCTGAGAAAACGTCGAGACTACGAGACGTAGTCAGGCGTAAGACTACTCCGTAGCGTGTATAAGTATGAATCGCTTTCGAAAACTGCTAGTGGGTCTCGAAAATGCTGAGGGAAGACTGGTGAATGAGGCGCGCCAGTTGGCCCGGTGGTTCGGCTGGCGCTGCGCGCATCGGTATAGCGGATTTACACCGCACTATGCCCGTTGTCTGCGGGTGGCGAATCACGACGGACATCATCAAGAGCCGGGCGGCTGGCGCTGGACCTTGGAAAGGCCGCCCGCCCCCCCATCGCTGCCTCTTGACAACGAGCTACCTGGGTCGTTCTCCAGGCCTGCGATGTTTGATCGTCATAATAAAGAAGGACTGTCATGACAGAGAAACGGCATATCAATGCTCTGAGAACGGTCTTGCGACAGATACGAGCGCGTCTGGCGATGCTGGAATCGGCGGCGCCCCCCGACCTAAGGGACAGCGAACTGCGCCGACGCATCGCTGAGGTAAGAGTCGAGGAGTCTGTCGCCTTGGCTAAGCTGGCGGAACTAGGCATCGAGCCGTGAACATTCGAGAACGCCTCCTGGTCCGCTTTCAGACCGCACGGACTCACGGGTTAGCCTGCGGATTGCCGACAAGATTTCCTATCTTTAGGTTCCGCTTCATGCCAAGAACTTGGCGAGTGCCAGGTTGCAGCTATGGCCAACGCTCTTTGCCTGCCTGAGGGCAGAAGGGTATTTTCCAATTGGCAACGCTGCATCCTCTACTGCCTGCAACCCTTCGAAAGTTTACCTTTGTGGGGAGCGGGGCGCGTCATCGCGAGTCGGGTCTGGCATTGTGGTTGCACTTATATTGGCGTGAATGAAATAGCGAACTTGTCTACGGTGGCCGAAAACGGCACGGTGGTAATTACCCCTGGCTCATTCGACGCAGTATCAGTTCGCCTCGCAAAACGGTTCTTCGGCCTGGTGCTGACGATGATTGCATTGGGTGCGAGCTTCGTTTGCCCTCTCAGTGGCCAAACTCAACCATCATCGCTTGACGAAATGCATGAGCACTCTATGCGTACTATCGTCGTAGGTTTTGTGGGAGGCTTTGTTCACAGTGACGACCTTCGCCACTCGGAAGTACAACTCATACAGCGATTGCGAGCAACTTACGGCAGCCGAGTGCGTGCCGAGATATTTGACAATCGCCAAATAAAAGAGGCGCATAGTTTCGTGCTGACTGCTCTCGACACTGACAATGACGGCCACCTCTCGGGCGAGGAGCGCCAGCAGGCCCGAATCATTTTTTTCGGTCATAGCTGGGGAGCATCGGCCGCAGTTTATCTTGCGCGCGATCTTCAGCGGGATGGAATACCCGTTTCCCTGACCGTGCAAGTGGACAGCATCCGAAAACACGGCGAAGACGATTCGGTGATTCCTCCTAATGTGCATGAAGCTGTCAACTTTTATCAAACTGGTGGAATACTGCGCGGTCGATCCAGGATCAGGGCCTTGGATCCGTCCCGCACTACTATCCTTGGAAACTTTCGATACGGATATCCGGCCGAACCTGCCGAGTGCAGTCGCTATCCATGGCATGATCGGTTCTTTTTCAAGGGCCACACAGCCATCGAATGCGATCCGCGTGTCTGGTCTCAGGTAAATGCTCTGATCCAAATGCAATTGCCGCCCACACGGACCAAGGTTGCTGAGCTGCCTCAAGCTCTGCAGGATGAACAGGCGAACTGACGTGCGACACCCTTTTCGCGTCTGCTCGGGAGGGTGCGGGGCACGCCCACTCTCTATCTTCCCGGCGGGGGTGTCCATTTTTTGCCACTGCTGATATCCCGGCAGCCCGGTCGCACTCCATTGCTAATGCGGCTTTCCTTTCAACGGATTACAGTCCGTTTGGACTGGCATGGTGACTGCAGTATCAGTCTCAGGCCGAGGACAAATGCGCATAGTCCCATCGTGTAACGTGCTGCAATTCCAGCTTGCGATCAATGCGCATTTGTCGTTTCCCGCCCGACGTGGGTGCACTTCGGCAGCTCGGGCGAGGCTCGTGACCAAATAGGTGATGTTTTGCGCAAGTACAGACAGATTACAGATCAGAAGCCCCTCTACTCATCGCTGCTCATCGTGGCCCTTGCGTTGGCGTTGACGACTCCAACGCGGGCGCAAGGCGTCGCCTCAGACGTCCCGCCGGGCGGTATTTCTGGAACTGTTATCGATCCCACCGGCCATACCGTTCCAGGGGCCACAGTAATTCTGGAAGGCCTTTCAAACAAGGATAGCTATGTCACCGCCGCGAACGACAATGGCTTCTTTGAATTCCGCGACCTGAGGTCAGAAGTTCCGTACCGGGCTTCGATCCGTGCTCAGGGTTTCGCAGACTGGACTTCGCCGGCCATTGAGCTCGAGCCAGGGCAGTATAAGATCCTCACCGATTGCAAGCTCCGGGTTGAAAATGTGCAGACCACCGTCGACGTGCATTATTCCTCTGCGGAGGTCGCGGCCGAACAGGTGAAAATGGCGGAGAAACAACGGGTCCTGGGCATCGTGCCTAACTTCTATGTCGTATATGATCGCCATCCCGTGCCCCTCACTTCGAAGCTTAAGTTCGAGCTTGCCTTGAGAACGGCCGTTGACCCGGTCACTATCTTCGGTGTAGCCATGGTTGCTGGCCTTGATCAGGCGGGAAACACCCCAGACTACCAGCAGGGCGCTAAGGGCTACGGCCAGCGGTTTGGCGCTGTGGCTGCCGGCGGCTTTAGCGACATCCTGATCGGGGGGGCAGTCCTGCCATCGCTTCTGCACCAGGATCCGCGCTACTTCTACCAGGGTACGGGAACAACGAAAGCCCGCTTCTTGCACGCACTTTCTCATCCATTCGTCTGCAAGGGAGACAACGGGGAGTGGCAGCCAAACTATTCGAGCATGGGCGGCGATTTAGCGGCATCGGCGGTTGAGAATGCGTACTATCCGCAATCCAATCGTGGTGCAGGCCTGGTCTTTGGGCATTTCGCGCTGAACACTGCCGAACGTGTGGTCAGCAGCCTGGCGCAGGAATTCATCCTCCGCAAACTTACACCGACGGCGAAGAAATTGAATTAGGTCTTCATGGGATGCTCTCAACTCGGGAAGGTAATTGGGGAGCCGCAAGAGGGCTCACCCTATCGTGAAGGCAGAGTTAGCACCAGTAGTTTGATGTCCGACTTATAGCTTGTACAGAGGTTAAATATGACATTTGGCCGTGTTGTCTTATTCCTAGCTGCTTGTCTCGGTCCCCTTTGCAGTATTGGCTCTGCTCAGGTCAATGGTGTATGGGACTTCACCAACAATGGTTGCTCTGGCAACTTCCGCCTGACTATCGGTACATGGGATGACGGGGAGCCAATTGGCAAAATAACAGCTCCCGGATTTCAAAGCTCGATCTACAACATCCTCGTGGAAGGAGATCATATTTCCTTTTGGGTTGATCAGCAGGACCAATACAACCAATACACATATGACTATGATGCGAAGGTTAGCGGGAATAATATGAATGGCACATGCAGACGTGAAGAGCTTCCGTCCCGGACTGGCACCTTCTCAGCCAAGCGAGTCACCGGTGATTAACCCTACTTCTAGCCACAGTCTGAGAGACTGCCGCTCTGGTTCAAGTACATGTGAGGCTCGCTGACCAAATTCCAACCTGCCGAAAGACGCGGACATTTGCCCGAGCAGTCCATGTTGTGTGCAAAGGTACGAAAGGGCCCGGGCGAGGGGGTAAACGCACGCACAGCAATCGCGATTGAGGTTAAGATGGATTTCGCGTATGGGAGAACCGCACAAGAAGACAGTCGCCCAGCTGCTCATTCTTCTCGCTTCCTGTGCTTGTGCTTCTGCATTAGACCCGTCCCTCGACGTTAACCAATACGCGCACACCGCGTGGAAGATCCGCCAAAGCTTTTCTAAAGGCATCGTCTCCTCAATCACTCAGACGCCCGATGGATATGTCTGGCTGGGCACAGAATTCGGATTGCTTCGCTTTGACGACGTCCGCGCTGTGCCCTGGCAGCCCCGGGCCGGTCAGCATCTTCCGAGCAGCTTTGGATTGGCACGTGGAAAGGGCTCGCCAGTTGGAAGGATGGCAAGCTGACCCAAAACACGGCGCTCGCTGGAAAAGGGGATTTTTGCACTGCTTGCATCGAAAACTCGGCGGTGTTTAGTTTTGACTAATGACAACCGGCGATGAGGCGGGGGAAAGCTCGACGTCCGGTTGCCATCTCGTACCTGCAGCCACCGAAAGGCACGGTGGCCCCATTTCGCTCATGGTCAAGGCTTCTGGGGTGAGGCGACGCTGGACGTTTCTGCTGTTCGGTTCGCGGTTGCTACGGTTGAACGAACAGCCTCTTCCATCTGTTGAAGAGAGGTCAGCAGCGTGTTCCTCGAAACCCTGCGCACAATCGGATCGACCATCCAGCGCAGTCCGGCTGGGATGCCTCGGCTTAGGGCAATCGCCTCCAGCTCCACATAGACGCCACCGTCTCGCTCTTGGAACCTGTTAACCGTGTAGAGGCGCCAGACGTAGCCTTTGCCTTGGTTTGGCGGAAGGTCCTGCTCATCAGGCCGGCCGTAATGCTGAATCTCCTGGACGCGCGTGGAGTGCGCGGTGCTGGACCAACGCAATTCGTCGAGCTGCAAATAGCAGACTTGGTATTCGGTGTCGAGTGCAGTCTCGGCTGCACTCTCCTTGTACACGACGCGCATCGAGTACTTGTCGCATTCTCCTTCAGTGCCAAGCGACTTGGCATCGACAACCATTGGTTTGTAAAACTCTTTGTAATGACCGTAATCGCGAACCACAGATACGACGTCTCCAAGCCGGGCCCCGGGTATGAAGGCTGCTCCTACCCAATCGTGGATCAAGCCGGATGGCACCGGCTTCGGAATTTTCTCACCAACCGGCGAGACCAGAATCTTACCCGCGCGAACGCCTTCAGCGCGGGCCGGGTCCTCGTCAACCCAGAGGAAGGAGCCTTGCCCGCGGCTGTGCATCTGTGAATCTACCGTCTGGATGTACGCATCCCTGCTCTGCAGGGTCTTTTCCTTCAACTCAGCCCCTGGGGAAGCGGCCGGAGCGACGAGAAAACTTGCGCACATCAGGCCAACCAGTAACCGATGGGGTATACGGAACATGCAACCGCCTCCGGAGGAAAATTGTCATCCAGGTACTTCTCACCTTCTCCCAAATGCGATTCAAGTCTTCGTTTCAAAGCGAGTGCTTCAGTCTATTAAGCAATTCTCCTGCCAAACCCATACTGGGTTTACAAATCGCCGCATCCTCAGTGCTCCGCTCCAACAGTCCCTGCTCCCTGCCAAACTCTACGCGCGGGGCACTGTCGTCAGCTGCCCGTGGGTGTCTCCTTCATCGCCTCGATGGCGTTGAGCATGAGGTTCATGAGCACCTGCTGGACTTGCACACGTGCCCGGATACAACCGTAATCGATTTATGAGATGAGTTGTAATTACTACGCCGGTCGAAAAGGAACCGATACCCTCACGGTGGCCCCGCGTCCTGGTGCGCTGTCGAATTCGAACGTCCCATTCAACTGGAGCACGCGTTCACGCATATTGATCAGCCCCAGCCCTCCCAATTTTCCGACCACACTGGGGGCGCAACCAACGCCATCATCGCTCACAGAGAGGCAGACGCGACCATCGGCCCGTGTCAGCCGAACCTCAACCTTCTTCGCTTCCGAATACTTGGCGGCATTGCCCAGTGCCTCCTGAACGATGCGGTAGATACACAGCGCGGCACCCGGCGACAACTCCTGCACACTCTCGTCCATCTCACACGAAACCGGCAGTCCCCGTACTTTGCTGAACTCCTCGCAATACGCCGACAGCGCTGTCGACAGACCCGCGTCTTGGAGTAATGGAGGATGAAGCTCATGCGACAAATGACGGATGTCCGTTCCGATCTTGATGAGTTTTTGCTGCAAACCACTAACGGTAGCATTGGTTTCCGAGTCGGGTGGCACCTGAGATCTCACCTTGGCTAGCCTCAGAGTAACGGAAGTGATCTGCTGGAGAACGCCGTCATGCAGCTCTCCGGCAATGCGCATCCGCTCCGCCTCCTGGGCTTGGATCAACTGTTCGTTCAGCGCGCGGATCTCGCTCTGGTGCCGCTCCAGTAACTCCTGGTTCCGCACTAACAACGCCTGATTCCGTTCCAGCAATGCTTGGCGCCGCTCTAGAGCACGCACACGAAGCTGGTAAATCGTCCAGAAAATGGCCAGAAACGCTACCGCGCACAGCGCGCGGAACCAGTTCGTCTGGAAGTAGGCGGGCGCAATCGCGAAGTCCAGTGTCGCGCCTTGCTCGTTCCACACCCCGCTGTTGTTGCTGGCGATCACGTGGAAGCGGTACTTTCCCGGCGGCAGGTTCGAGTACTCCGCTCGGGGGCGGTTGACCACCTCTCTCCAGTCCTTGTCCTGCCCCTCGAGCTTGAAGCGGAAATGCACCTTCTCCGGCTCAACCAGGCTCAGTGCCGTGTAGTCAATCTCCAGATTGCGGACACGCGGCGGCAGGCGTAAACCGCCCGCAGCATCGTAGGTTGTGCCATCGGCGATGATTTGCCCGATGTGTACCGGCGGCGGAAGCTTGTTGAAAGGAATGTGACGCGGATCGATGACGCCCACGCCGTCCATGGCCGCAAACCATATTTTTCCATCTGGGGACTTGGTAACTTTTGGGCCGTACCTGCCAGCCGTGGCACGGCTCCTTATTCCATCGGAGGCGTCGAAAACCCCAGTTTTGATAACGTGCTTCGGGTTATTCACCCAGGTATTCAACTCCGAACGATCGATCCGAACCAGGCCGCACGGCATATACAACCAGAACGAATGATCGTTGTCTTCCATAGCCCAGTGGACGGCATCGCAGGGTAGGCCGTTCTTGCTGCTCACGGTCGCGACGTGGCCATCTTTCACTCGGCTTAAGCCCCCATCCGTCGCCGCCCAAACGGCGCCGTCTGAGGTTAGCTGGAGATTGTTAACCGAACCGCCACCCAACCCGTCAGTGACGCTGTACGAAGCACGAATCTGGCCGTCCTTCAGGTAAGCTATGCCGCCATCGAGAAATCCGAGCCATATGCCTCCCTGCATCCGATCTGGAAGCAAAGCTACCGCCGCGTGCTTTTGCCCGAACCATGTCCACGGGATATGCTGAACTGCGCCCTCCGGCGTCCGACGAAAAAGTCCTTGGTCGGCGTTGCTTATCCACACCTTCCCCTGGGTATCTCCGGCGATGGAAAATATATTTCCTCCCGGAATGTCAGCAACCGGCATGAACCGGCCGCGTTCGAAGTAGAAGATGCCGTTATTGGTCGAAGCCCACAGTCGCCCGCGGTCGTCCAGTCCCAACGACCGAGCATTACCTGCGAGGCCGCTATTTGCGATTTCCGTTACCCTGGCGCTCGTTGTTACGGTCTGATTTGTCTGAGTGATTCGACCGGCCGCCTTTTGCCTGCCGTAAACCGTTACATGCCCGTTCTCCCAATGATCTAACCCGACTGCCGTTACGATCCAAATACTTCCATCGCCGGCCGCCTGCACGACGTAGGCTGCGGAATTCGAGAGCCCCTGGTTTCTCGAAATTGTTGGCACCGCCAATTGGCGGAATCGATCCAGCCCGTCCTGCGTGCTGACCCAAATCGTGCCTTCGCGGTCTTCAAAAATACTTCTGACAACGTCGCCGGAGAGACCGTCGGTGGCTGCAAATCTATCGATCCTGCCCTGATGCATGTGCAATAAACCTTGCACTGATCCAATCCACAAACTGCCATCGCTGCTTCGAAAGAGGCGCGTCGGCCTGAACTGCCCGAAGCCCGGTGGAAGCGCGTAGCTCCTGATTTTCCCGCCCACGAGCTGTTGCAGTCCTTCGATAGAGCTCATAGCGGTAGACGGGTTCCCACCCAAGA